>Ga0116162_10001705_pt1 | contig 14161 bp, 11 predicted proteins | sample AD_UKC105_MetaG_FD_89875 | JGI IMG/M metagenome (GOLD analysis project Ga0116162, IMG submission 89875) | Active sludge microbial communities of municipal wastewater-treating anaerobic digesters from Hong Kong - AD_UKC105_MetaG | ecosystem: Engineered > Bioreactor > Anaerobic > Digestate... | reverse complement strand
TTGGCTTGTTGCGCGGTGGAGATGATACATTCATATATGAGCCGGTATGATCTGGACCGTTTCGGCATTATTCCGCGACCATCTCCGCGTCAGTCCGATGTTATGATTGTGGCCGGGACTTTGACCAATAAAATGGCGCCGGCGCTGCGGCGCGTTTATGACCAGATGCCGGAGCCGCGCTGGGTTGTGTCCATGGGCAGTTGTGCTAATGGCGGCGGGTATTATCATTATTCCTATTCCGTTGTGCGTGGATGTGACCGCGTTGTGCCAGTTGACATCTATGTACCGGGCTGTCCGCCGACGGCAGAGGCTCTTGTCTACGGGTTGTTACAACTTCAGAAAAAAATTCAGCGCGAAGATACGCGCATTGTGAGATAGGGGCGCGAGGATGGCAACGGATGCACTTAAGGATCTGGCTGATTACATCATGGAAAATCTGGACGATTCCATTGCGAGTTATGATTTTTTTAAAGGCGAGCTTTCGCTGAATGGCAATCGTGAAAATATTGTGCGCATTTTGAATTTTCTGCGGGATGACAAAGAGTGTACATTTCGCGTTTTGGTTGATATTTGCGGGGCGGATTATCCGGATAGGGCGTTGGGCGTTGGCCGTTTTGATGTTGTCTATAACTTACTGTCCTTGCGACATAATCAGCGGCTACGCGTAAAAATTACAACAGATGAAGAGACGCCTGTGCCGTCTGTGGTGGATATTTTCAGCTCTGCGGGATGGTATGAGCGTGAAGTGTGGGACATGTATGGTGTGATGTTTGCAGGCAATCCTGATCTGCGCCGTATATTGAGCGATTATGGTTTTGAGGGACATCCGCAGCGCAAGGATTTTCCGCTGACCGGTTATGTTGAAGTTCGCTATGACGATGAGCTTAAACGCGTTGTTTATGAGCCTGTGAAACTGTCTCAGGATTTCCGCCAGTTTGATGCATTATCGCCGTGGGAAGCAATGACCGATGTGCAGCTTTCCGGTGATAAGAAGGCGGCTATTCCTGCGCATGGCTGGAAGGCGTCAAAAGAGGGGCGTGGTGCGGGATGAGCGCAGAAAAACGAGATATAGATATTGTCGAAGAGACGCAGATCAAGCCCTATACAATGAATTTCGGGCCGCAGCATCCGGCTGCGCATGGGGTTTTGCGGCTTGTTCTGGAAATGGAAGGCGAGATTGTCGAGCGGGCGGATCCGCATATTGGTCTGCTTCATCGGGGCACGGAAAAGCTGATCGAGCATAAGACCTATACGCAGGCGATGCCGTATTTTGATCGTCTGGATTATGTGTGTCCCTTGAATCAGGAGCATGCGTTTGTTCTGGCGACGGAAAAGCTGCTGGGGATCAGCGTGCCCAAGCGGGGGCAATATATTCGAGTGCTGTTTGCCGAGCTGAGCCGTGTGATTAATCACATATTCAATATTACAACTTTTGCTCTGGATGTGGGAGCTGTGACCCCGGCGCTATGGGGGTTCGAAGAACGCGAGAAGGGCATGGAGTTTTGTGAGCGGGCCTGCGGGGCGCGGTTGCATGCGAATTATTTCCGCACCGGCGGTGTATCGCAGGATCTTCCGGCGGGGCTTCTGGACGATATGCTGGAGTGGGTTGAAGAATTGCCGAAATTCCTGACCGATCTGGAAACGTTGCTTACGGATAACCGCGTTTTCAAGCAGCGCACGGTGGATATTGGTATTGTTTCGAAGGACCAGGCGCTGAATTGGGGCTTTGTCGGGCCGATGCTGCGCGCTTCCGGTGTGGTGTGGGATTTGCGCAAGAACCAGCCTTATGATTCATATGAAGATTTTGATTTCGATATTCCAGTTGGGAAGACCGGGGATTGTTATGCGCGCTATCTGGTGCGGATGGCCGAGATTTATGAATCTCTGAAAATTATGAAACAGGCGATTGAAAAGATGCCGGACGGGCCGAGCCGCGTCAATGATTACAAGGTTGCGCCGCCGCCGCGCGGCGAGATGAAATCTTCGATGGAGGCGATGATCCATCACTTTAAGCTGTTTAGTGAGGGCTTTCATGTGCCGGCAGGGGAGACCTATACAGCCGTGGAAGCCCCCAAAGGCGAGTTCGGCGTGTATCTGGTGAGTGACGGGACGAACAGGCCTTATAGATGCCGCATTCGCGCCCCGGGCTTTGCGCATTTGCAGGCGCTTGATTTTATGAGCAAGGGGCATCAGCTGGCCGATACGGTGGCGATTATCGGCAGCCTCGATATTGTGTTTGGGGAGATTGATCGTTAGATGAAAAAACCGTTTGAATTGCATGCTGATTATCAGCCGGATAGCTTTGAATTTAATAAAGCGTATCAGAAGCGTGTTGATGAGGCGATCTCGCTGTATCCCAAGGGCAGGCAGCAATCGGCGGTGATGCCTTTGCTGGATCTGGCGCAGCGTCAGGTGGGTGAAGAGGGCGCGAAGGCGAAGCCGCCCTATGGTGGGTGGATTCCGCGCGCGGCGATGGATAAGATTGCAGAAATCCTCGATATGGCGCCGATCAAGGTTTACGAGGTGGCGACGTTTTATTCCATGTATAACACTGCGCCAGTGGGGAAGTATCTGGTGCAGATTTGCGGGACGACGCCGTGCTGGCTGTGCGGGAGTGATAATATTATCAAGACCTGTACGAAGCATTTGAGTATCGGTATGGGCGAGACCACGAAGGACGGCAAATTTACCTTGATGGAGGTTGAATGCCTTGGCGCGTGTGTGAATGCGCCGATGGTGCAGATCAATGATGATTATTACGAGGATCTGACCGAGGGGAGCATGAAGGAAATTCTTGATATGCTGGCCGAGGATATGAAGCCGAAAATTGGTTCACAAAAGGCACGTAAAGCCTCGATGGCGCTATCCGGACCGACGACTCTTAAAGAGCGGGCAAAAAAGGCGGGAGTGGCTTAAATGCTTAACGACGAAGACCGAATATTTACGAATATTTATGGCTGGGAGAGTTTTTCTCTTAAGCAGGCGCAGGCACGTGGAGATTGGGACAATACTAAGGCAATTTTGGCCAAGGGGCGGGACTGGATTATTGATGAGATGAAGGCCTCCGGCTTGCGCGGGCGTGGTGGAGCAGGTTTTCCTACAGGGATGAAATGGTCTTTTATGCCTAAAGAATCGGATGGGCGGCCGCATTATCTGGTGGTGAATGCCGATGAGTCTGAGCCCGGAACTTGTAAAGATCGCGATATTTTACGCCATGAACCTCATAAATTGCTTGAAGGGTGTTTAGTTGCCGGTTTCGCGATGGGGGCGCATGCAGCGTACATCTATATTCGCGGGGAATTTCAGAATGAGGGTTCTGAAGTGATTAAGGCGATTAAAGAAGCCTATGCTGCTGGATTGTTGGGGAAGAATGCCGCCGGGTCCGGTTGGGATTTTGATGTTGTTTTGCATCGCGGGGCCGGGGCTTATATTTGCGGCGAGGAAACCGCGTTGATTGAATCGATTGAAGGCAAGAAAGGCCAGCCGCGTAATAAGCCGCCGTTTCCGGCGATGGCGGGGCTGTATTCCTGTCCGACAACGGTGAATAATGTGGAAACGATTGCGGTGGCGCCGACGATCTTACGCCGTGGAGGTTCGTGGTTCTCCGGGCTGGGCCGGAATGAGAAGAATGCCGGGACGAAGCTGTTTTGTATTTCGGGGCATGTGAACCAGCCATGCAATGTCGAAGAGGTTATGGGCATTCCGCTCAAAGAGCTGATTGAGAAGCATTGTGGCGGTGTGCGCGGCGGATGGGATAATCTGCTGGCTGTGATACCGGGCGGGTCTTCGACGCCGATGTTGCCGAAAGAGATGTGTGAAAACTTGCATATGGATTTTGATTCCTTGCGTGAACTCGGTACTGGCCTTGGCACGGCGGGCGTTATTGTGATGGATAAGTCTACGGATGTGATCAAGGCAATTTGCCGATTGTCGCAGTTTTATATGCATGAGAGTTGCGGTCAATGTACGCCGTGTCGTGAAGGGACGGGCTGGGTCTGGCGCGTGATGAAGCGGATGGTGGCAGGCAATGCCAGCGTTGAAGAGATTGATATGCTGTTTGAGGTGACCAAGGAAATTGAAGGGCACACGATTTGTGCGCTGGGCGATGCGGCGGCCTGGCCGGTGCAGGGGTTGATCAAGCATTTTCGTTCCGAGATGGAGCACAGAATTATGGAGTACCGTAAGGCGGCGGCTTAGGCTTTTGGCTTATTGTTGTGCATAGTCTGGTACGGGCGGTGTCATATCTTTTTCTGCGATTTCAAATACAAAACTGTTATTGCTGTTATTATTATAGTCAGCGGTCAGTCCTTGTTCTTCTGCGGGTATGTCTGAAAGCGCTAAGGCTGTGATCAGAACGGCTCCAGCGGCCAGAGCGCCAAACAGAGCCGTTATTCCACTTTGTTTATCTAATGGCGATCTTATTTCCATTTTTTTGTTCCCAATATTATGCTCGATAAAGTTGTTTGGAGTGGTTTTTACGTTATGTAATGTGTTTTGTCAATAAAAATGTATAATGTGCTATAAAATACACGGCTATTTGTTGACATAATTATGCCTGTTGTCTATGGTTGCCAAGATTATGATCCTTGGGAAACGGAAACGTTATGGATATTGATATTTCAAAGCTAAGAGAGCGTTATGAGCAGGCCTGTGCTATTCGCGCCAATATGAAGACGTTGGTCGATGACCTTGCGGCTTATCCAGGGATGGGCTGTCAAAAGCATTCGGCTTTAGAAGCATTTAGTGAAGGGCTTTTGGGAAAGAGTGTTGATGATATTTCTATTGATACTCCGCAGGAGCTTCAAGACTTGTTGCCGGATATTTCTCAAGAAATTTGGGCGCGTCAGGCGGAGACAGTTTTGGATGATTATGCGGGGATTTTATATGCGAGACATTATAACCATATTTTGTTCCGAAAAGCGATGGGAGAAATTGTTAAAGATGCGCTTTTAAAATCCGGACTATCTGCAGAGTTTATGGATACTCAAAAGGCATTTGATCAAAACCACTCCGAAGAAATTTCGCGTTTTCGGGAGGGGTTAGATATTCTTGAACGTGAGGCGGTACATAATCCTATGCTTTTTGAAAAAATCAGGGCAGGAAGAGCGGAGATAGCCGGTGACGTTCTTGCGTGTGATTATACGGAGGATAAGGATGGTCTTAAAACGCTGATTACAGCTCTTGGGGCACGTTCAAAGATTTCTCTTGCGGAGATAGAGCTTTACGAGGCTTCGGCGCAAATTTCTTTTTTATATATATTTGAGAGAAAGTGTGGTTTTGGTTTATATAATGGTCGTGAATCCAGGAGGAAATGGAACCGCGATCTCATGGGTATGTTAAAACGTGTTGACGAGGTTTTGGAAAAGGCTGGGGAAGAATTTGGCAGATTGAGCGTTGATTGTAATTCGGAGATTGTTCGGGATGATGATTCTTTTGAATTTGGCTAAAGGTTTTTAAAATTGAGGAAGTTTTTGACTTCTGGAAAATATATTTATATGTTCTTTCTTAAGTTATGTGAAAAGAGGGTGAAATATGATAGAAAGCCGCGTTGAGGCGTTATCGGAGCGGAAACGGACTTGGCGGGCTCTTGCTAACAACAATGTAGTGAGGGGTCGGAGGTTTACGGCCGGGGCGGTTTTAAGCGTTATTGTGGCTGGGGGGGACTGCATATTCGGCTGTTGATGATTTTCGAAAGGCTGTGGTTTCCAACGATCATCAGGCCAGAAGCGCTTTAGTGAGCGGTGTCGTTAAGGGTATAGGCGGCGTTGGTTTTCTTGGGCTTTCAGGGTTTTTTGGATTTTGGGCAAAGCGTCATTATGGGCGCGCGCGAAAGTATAAGAAACTTCTCTCTAGTGCTACTGAACTTACTCCTCGGCAGGATTGATTTGATTAAACGTTAAGCGCTTTTTTTCTGCGCTATTTCGAAGTAGCGCGCGGCGTTGGTGAACAAAGCCATGCCGTCGGCGGTTTCGTTTACTGCTTGGCCTTTGCGGCGGGCGGCATCCTTGATTTGCATATAATCATCGCGCTGGCTGGTGAACATGCCGTGTTCGGGGTGGGGCATGATGGTTAAAATGCGCTCGGTTTCATCGGTGATGGCGGCGATATCGCTGAGCGAGCCGTTGGGGTTGTAGGGGAATTCGCCATTGGCGGGCGTGCCGCCCGGTTTGATATATTGCGCGGCGATCTGGCTGTTATTCTGGAGGGTTTTGAGGGTGCCTTCATCCATCATAAAGCGGCCTTCGCCGTGGGCGACGGGGAGGTGCATGTGCTCTATACCGCTGAGCCATGGGGAGCTTGAGGTGATTTTCAGGTCGATCCAGCGGCATTGATAGCGCGCAGTTTCATTGTATGTTACGGCAATCTTGCGCTCGCCATAGGGGGTGCCCGTGGGCGGGTTGAGGCCGAGATTGGTGAGAATCTGACAGCCGTTGCATATGCCGATGGCCAGTGTGTCGCGCGCGATGAATTTTTGCAAAGGTTCCCACAATGCGAGTTTGAGTTTTTGCGCATAGGCGTTGCCGGCGCCGGTGTCATCGCCGTAGGAAAACCCGCCGGGGATAGCAAGAATTTCTGCCGTTTCCAGCTCCTTTGGGTTTTCGATCAGATCGTTAATGTGGCGGATTTGGCCTGAGAGGCCTGCATGTTCAAAACCGTGCAGGGTTTCTTCTTCACAGTTAAGGCCGTATCCGGCGAGTACGAGAACTTTAGCGCTCATTAGCAATTCCTTAGGGGCGCTTTATACGCCTCATCCAGTTTATCAATATCAACTTGTAATATATTCTTTATATTGAGTTTATTGCCGTAGGCAATATGACCTACAAACGTGCAATGCTCATAACCTTTAAAATTTTTCTCGAACTTGTCCTTGTCTTGCGGGGCGACGGTGACGAGGATGCGGCCGGTGCTTTCGGAGTACAGAAGTTTGTCGCTGCGCAGTTCGCTGTCGATAGTCGACAGGTCAATATCCATGCCCATTTGCCCGGCGATGGCTTTTTTGGCCAAAGCTACGCCAAGGCCGCCATAGTTCAGCGCGTAGGCGGAGGCGATCAGGCGGTCGCGGGCGGCGCGGCCATAGAGTTTATAGAGGCGTAAGTTCTGGTGGCTGTTGGTTTCTGGGACGTTGTTGCCGAGATGGCCGAGATGGTCGTAATATTCGGATGCTCCGCACTCATCCTTGGTTTCGCCGAGCAGGTAGACCAGATCGCCAACGGCTTTGGGAGCGAGATCGATGGAACGCTCAATATCGGGAATCACACCGATGGAAGAAACCAGCAAGGTTGGCGGGGCCGAGATTTTGACTGGTTTACCGTTTTTATCAAAGCCTTTGAAGTCGTTGAACATTGAGTCTTTGCCGGAAATGAACGGGGTTTCGTATTTTACGGCCATCTCATAAATTGTTTCAACGGCGCGTTTGAGCTGCCCCAAGCGTTCGGGTTCATCTGAGCTGCACCAGCAGAAATTGTCGAGCAGGGCGAGTTGGTTCAGATCCACACCGGCGGCAACCGCGTTACGTACGGCGAGATCGAGGCCTGCGGCGGCCATGGCGGCAGTGTCGACGTCGCTGTAGCGCGGGAAGAGGCCTTGGGAGAGGACAATGCCTTTGTTGCTGGTTAAAACAGGCCGAGTGATTGAGGTTTCAGCGTAAACGCGTCCTGGGCCTTGTAACGGTCCCATAACGGCGGAGCCCTGCACGTTATGGTCATATTGGGTTGAGATGAATTCTTTTGAACAGATATTCAAACGGCCCAGCATATTCAGCAATGCGCTTTCATGGGCGCTGGGTTCATTAATATCCGGTTCATCATTACCGCCGCGGGTGAAATTGGTTGCAAGCGGGGTTTCAGGATTGCCGTCATGGAGGAAGTCCATATCCATATCCATGATGGTTTCGCCTTGATAGGTGATTTTTGCGCGGCCATCATCGGTGTAGATGCCAACAACGGTTGCTTCAACGCCCCGCTTAGCAAAGAGTTCAATGATTTTATCAACATTTTCGGGCGGTACGGCCATGGTCATGCGTTCTTGTGATTCGCTGATCCAGATTTCCCATGGGGCCATACCAGGGTATTTTAGCGGTACTTTATCCAGTTCAACATGGAAGCCGCCGGAGCCTTCAGCCATTTCACCGATGGAAGAAGACATGCCGCCTGCGCCGTTATCGGTAATCGCGCTGTAGAGCCCCATATCACGGATTTCTTTGATAATAGCGTCGGACATTTTTTTCTGCGTGATGGGGTCGCCGATTTGGACGGCGGTGGCAGGGGAGCCTTCATCGAGTGCCACGGAAGAAAATGTTGCGCCGTGGATGCCGTCGCGGCCAACTCTGCCGCCTGCGACAACGATTTTATCGCCGGGGTTTGCGCATTTTTCGTGGCCAGGTTTCCCGTTGATTTCGCGCGGGATGAGGCCGATTGTTCCCACGAAAACCAAAGGCTTTCCGACGAAGCGATCATCAAAGGTCACAAAGCCTTGCGGGGTGGGGATGCCGGACTGGTTGCCGCCTGCTTCTACACCGTCAATCACGCCTTTCATGATAGTTTCAGGGGATAGCACGGGGATTGTGCATTTTTGATCACGGTAATATTCCGACGAAGTGCGCGGGTCGGCGAGGCAAAATCCGTAACGATTGATGATAGGTTTGGCCCCTTGGCCGAAGCCGATGCAGTCGCGGTTGACGCCGACGATTCCGGTGATTGCGCCGCCGAACGGGTCGAGGGCGGAAGGGGAGTTGTGCGTTTCAACCTTGTCGGTGATGAGGTATTCATCATCGAAAATAATGCCGCCGGCGTTATCGGAAAAGACCGAAACGCAAATGTCATTATCGCCTTTAGCGGCGCGGATTTCTTTGGTGGCGCGCTTGATAAAGCCTTTGTAAAGACCGTCGGCAATATCGTCGATAGGGGAGGCAAAAATCGTGTGTTTGCAGTGCTCGGACCATGTTTGCGCAATGGTTTCGAGTTCGATGTCTGTGATGGTTTTGCCGTTATAGTGCTTTTGTATGGCTTTCATATAAACCAGAGGGAGACCGAGGGGGCCTCGATTTTGGATTCCCTTTTGGCTGATCTCCATGAGTTGTTCGTCATCCAAATCATTGAGGTCAATTGCGTCGGCTGCTGCGCTGCTTGTTGAATCAAGCGTGACGCGAGGGATGACGGCGTCCATTCCGCCATCGGCTTTGAATTTTTCAGCGCTTTTGATGGAAGCACGTTGAATCAGATTGTTGGAAAGGCTTTGCGAAAGTTCTTCGATATCGCTTTGCTTAAGGTCGCCTTTGATGAGATATAGGCGGGAAGAGAAGCACTCATTGTCGTTTTCGGCTCCGGCCAGTTTTAGCAATTCTGCGGCGGTGTGGCCGACATTGTCGGTAACGCCGGGCAGATATCCGATTTCCAGGGCCCAGTCGAAATCATCGGGGAGGGAGCCGATTTTCTGAGTCACAGGGTTGGCAAGGCTGGATTGAAAGCTGTCATTGGCGGCGGCCGGGTGTTCGCTGGTGTAAACATCGACCACGCGCACTTGCGCGGTTTTGCCTTGGTGCTTTAAGATTTTTTCCAGTGTTTTTGCGCGCCCGTCTTCCGGTGAGGCTAGAACTTCAATGCGAGTGGTCATATACTTTTAAACTAACTGTTGATCTTGGCTTTCGCGCAGATTAAACAGGAATAGGTTAGAGAATTCAATACACTTCACAACAGAAACTCAAATTTATGGCCACAGTTAAGCTCACAATCAATGACATGGAAATCGAAGTCGAACGCGGAACAAGTATTTTGCAGGCGGCGGAAGCGCTCGGCATTGAGGTGCCGCGCTTTTGTTATCATGACAAGCTGAGTGTGCCGGCAAATTGCCGGATGTGTCTGGTGGAGGTTGAAGGCGGGCCGCCAAAACCGGTGGCATCATGTGCGATGGCTGCGGGTGAAGGCATGGTTGTGCATACCGATTCCGAGATGGTTAAGAAGGCGCGCAAGGGCGTGATGGAGATGCTTCTCATCAATCATCCGCTCGATTGTCCGATTTGTGATCAGGGGGGCGAATGTGATTTACAGGATCAAGCTGTAGGCTATGGATTTGACCGGAGTCGTTTTGCGGAAAATAAACGTGCGGTGAAGGACAAGGAGCTAGGGCCGCTGATTAGCACTACGATGACGCGCTGCATTAATTGTACGCGCTGTGTGCGTTTTGCCGAAGAAATCGCCGGTACGCCTGTGTTGGGGCAGCTTAATCGCGGGGAAGATGCCGAGATTGGTACATTTATTGGTGAATTGGTGCAGACAGAGCTTTCGGGCAATTTGATTGATGTGTGCCCGGTAGGGGCGCTGACTTCCAAGCCGTATGCATTTAAGGCGCGGCCATGGGAGTTGAAAAAGGTTGAGACGATTGATGTGCATGATGCGGTGGGATCGAATATCCGCGTTGATGTGCGTGGGCGAGAAGTGATGCGAATTCTACCGCGCTTGCATGAAGATGTGAATGAGGAGTGGATTTCTGACCGGACGCGCTTTGCGTATGACGGCCTTAATAACGGGCGTCTGGATAGGCCATATATTCGTGATGAAGACAGTGGAAAGTTGGTTGAGGCGAGTTGGGAAGCGGCGTTTGCGTTGATTGCCAAAAAACTTTCAAGTTTGAAGGGTGAGCAGATTGCCGGGCTGGTCGGTGATTTGGCCGAAGTCGAATCGATTGTCGCGTTGAAAGATTTACTCGAAAAACTGGGCAGTCCGAATATGGATTGCCGTACTGACGGGGCGCAGTTTGATCCATCGAACCGGGCGGGATATTTGTTTAATTCTACCATTGCCGGCATTGATGAATCTGATGCGATTTTGCTGATCGGGAGCAATCCGCGTCATGAAGCGACGGTTATTAATGCGCGTATTCGTAAGGCACAGTTTGAACGCCGGGTGAAGATCGGGTTGATCGGAGAGCGGGCGGCGTTGACCTATGATTATGAGCATTTTGGGGATGGGCCTGAGGCACTCGAAAAGTTTGTGAAGGCTAAAAGCGGTTTTGCAAAGGTCTTCAAAGACGCCAAGAAGCCGATGATTGTCGTTGGCAGCGCCGTGTTTGCACGGCCTGACGGCGAGGCGATTCACCATGCGCTTTACATGGCTGCCGAAAAACTTGGCGTTGCGAAAGAGGGTTGGAACGGCTTTAACATTTTGCACCGCGCAGCGAGCCGGGTTGGGGCGCTTGATGTGGGATTCGTTCCGCAGGTTGGCGGTAAGGATTTTGCTGGAATTGTTAAGGGGACGAAGGATGGCTCTATCAAAGCTCTGTATATGCTGGGCGCGGATGAGTTCGATGCGCGTGCGTCTATCGGCTGGAAGACTTTTGTGATTTATCAAGGGCATCACGGGGATCATGGGGCGCTTCGTGCAGATGTGGTTTTGCCGGGGGCTGCTTATACCGAAAAAGACGGGATTTATCTAAATACCGAAGGGCGGGTGCAATATGCGCGCCGCGCTTCGTTCCCGCCGGGTGATGCCAAAGAAGACTGGAAGATTTTGCGGGCGCTTTCGGAAGCTTTAGGCCAGACATTGCCGTATAATACGCAGGCTGAGTTGCGGGATCGTGTTTTGGATGAATTTAAGCATATGTCAGTTGTCGATTCTATTGCACCGGCGCCGTGGGGTGAATTTGGCACGAAGGGCCCGGCCGATAAAGCTTCTTTTGTGAATCCTGTACGTAATTATTATATGGCGAATGTGATTTGCCGGGCTTCGGCGACGATGCGAGACTGTGTAGAATCGTTTACTCATGCTGATGATGAAATGTTGGAGGCGGCGGAGTGATGACAATGTTTGCGAGTATGTCATTGCGAGGACGATGCAGCAATCTAGTTTATGGATTGCTTCGCTGCGCTCGCAATGACGAAAGAGGATAGGATATGAGCAAAACGACACTTGAATATGTACAGATTTTCCATGAAACGTACGGGCTTCCGGTGAAGGCTGCGCCGGATATTTCGGATGAAAAGACCAATGCGCTGCGGGTGAATTTGCTGGCCGAAGAGCTTGAGGAATTGCAGGAGGCGCTGGCGGAAGGAAATATTGTCGAGGTACTTGACGCGCTCACCGATATTCAATATGTGCTGGACGGGGCGTATTTGTCTTTTGGTTTGCATGGTGTGAAAACGGCGGCATTTGAAGAGGTGCAGCGCTCGAATATGAGCAAGCTTGGTGCAGATGGCAAGCCGATTGTGCGCGAAGAGGATGGCAAGATTCTCAAGGGACCGAATTATTTCAAGCCCGACATTGCGCAGTTTATTGAAGGGAAAGATAAAGCGGCTTAAGTGATTGCCGGTTTATCGTTGATTGTATTTGATGCGATGAGTGTCGTTTCGTAGCGTTGTTCATTGAAACTTGCGACTCTGGTTCCGAAGGCCTCTGAAGTGTTCTTTGAGATTTTTTCGCTCGCGCTTTCAATAAGTTTGTTTTGTACGTCAGGGTCATAAAGATTAACACCTGGTACTAGGGCCTTTTGCGGATCGACAATGTAGCCTACACCGTTTCTTTCGATGATCACTTCAAAATGTAAATGGGCAATGTTTGTGCCGGATTTGCCGATTTGCGCGAAATTTTCGCCGGTGTTAACAGATTGACCGATCGAAAGGTGGTTTGTGTCCCGGACATGGCCATATTGCGTGTATACGTTGTGGCCGTGGTACAAGGATATCAGTTTACCATAGCCGCTGGAGGCTCCTGCATAGGCGACGACGCCGTTTGCGGGGGCGTGAATTGGCTCACCGATATTCGCATTACCTCTTTTTTCGGTATTTATATCCAAGCCTTGATGTGATTTGCCAAACCTTTCTTTGAGAGTGCTTGTTACCCTCATATTGTTTATTGGCGTTCGCAATGTCAAAGGACTGGTGCTTGTATCCAGTGTATTGCTTCCGACCGGTTTTCGGGTTTGAATCTCTTTATTCTGCCCATGCCCATGCCCATGCCCATGATCGTGATTGTGATGTGCGGCGCTGTTGTTAAAGCGATCAGAGGTTTGTTTTTTTGCCTCTATTCCTATTTCACTTAATTTTGTTGGAGCGGCGTGTTTTTGCAGGGCTTTGCTGAGAGCGCTGTTTGGATCTGGTTTTATCATCTGTTGCGCGAGGTGATCGGCAAGGCGGTTGGCGGTTTGTGCGTTCATTTCGCCGAGAACTTTGATTTTTTTTGTCGGATCGTCTGTGCTGGCATTCAGCGCTATTTGTAGTTTCAGAATATCCTTTTCATTTAAATTATTGTCGTTAAGAGCGTCATTAATGTGGTTTATGGCCTGTATTGGATCGGCCTTCATTAACAGGCCAAAATCGGTGATTCCTCCTGGATAACCGTCATTATAATAGCGATGGCCTTTGGACACGTACAGACCTTCGTTGGACAGCTCTTGTTGTAAGTTTTTGACTGTTTGTGATTTGCCTTTACCCAAGCTGGAGCTGTTGATGCTGATAGCGCCATTGGCGCTTTGCACGGTTACGTGTGCCAAAATATCATCAAGAATGGATCGTTTTTCGGTCTTATCCGCCATTTTGGTGCCTCTATTTTCCCTTATGTATATTTTACAGGGGCTTAGTGCATTGTAATTATAATATGTTAATGAAAAGTTAAAATTGTGGCATTCTCGAGATTTGACGTGGGTATAGCCGGGATTTTAGCGTTTACTTTTTCTTTTAAAGGTTGCACATTGGGCGAGGATGTTAACGCTTAAATTTTTATAATTCCTGATGTTCGTACTTTTTGAAAATCTTTATGTTTTGTGGACGGCTTTAACGCTGCTTTACACGGTTTTGATCGTGGCCGGTGTGCTTATGGCTGTGGCGTATTATACTTATGCCGAGCGTAAAATTATGGGCGCGATGCAGCGCAGACAGGGGCCGATGACGGTCGGGCCGTTTGGGTTGTTGCAGCCGATTGCCGATGGAATTAAGCTGTTTTCCAAGGAAACGATTATTCCAAGCGGGGCGAACCGTCCGGTGTTTTTGCTCGCGCCGATGATGCTGTTTGCCTTGTCGTTGATTGCATGGGCGGTGATTCCCTTTGATAAGGGATGGGTGCTGGCCAATATCAATGTTGGGATTTTGTATCTTTTTGCCGTGTCGTCGATGACGGTGTACGGCGTGATTATGGCCGGATGGGCGTCGAATTCGCGCTATGCTTTTCTGGGC
>Ga0116162_10001702_pt1 | contig 14169 bp, 6 predicted proteins | sample AD_UKC105_MetaG_FD_89875 | JGI IMG/M metagenome (GOLD analysis project Ga0116162, IMG submission 89875) | Active sludge microbial communities of municipal wastewater-treating anaerobic digesters from Hong Kong - AD_UKC105_MetaG | ecosystem: Engineered > Bioreactor > Anaerobic > Digestate... | reverse complement strand
ATAGGAAGCACCGTCGGCACCCGACACCTGGCACTTACCATCGGCACCAATTTTTATCTTAAGTTCAAACGGAACATCATCGTCGCTTCCTTTGTCGCGGGTAACCAACGAAAGTGCTACCTCGTCCATCGAAATGGTGTTCATGTAAACAACTTGGTCGCGCTCAACATACTCGTTACTATAAACAAGTGTTGTATCGAGAGCTGTATTTCCATTGTTGCCTTTGCCTACATCGACACCACGCCTTAGGTATGCACCATGCCATGGGTTGATGTACTTAACGCAGTACAAAACATAATCCATAGGAGCATCGGCCCATTCGTCAACAATGCGTGGATCGGCATTACTGATGTTTGGGTTGCCTCTTAAAATTGAATCGGCATTGGTAACCGATTGAATTCGCAACGGAATAACATAGGTATTTTTAATGGCCAGCGGATCGGCAAAAAATGCGTCGCTCAACTGTACTTCGATACCGCCGCTTTCGGCACCTGCCGGAATAACAATTTGCATGCTTTGATCGAGCGAATAATAACTTTCGGGCATAGGCATAACATTGGCACCCGAATCGCTATCGAACTTCAGGTTGTTGCAAAGCGAATTGTCAACAACAACATCGAGTATCCGATCTTCTTCGTTGGCATAAACACCCCCCATGGTAGCCATAATTCGGCATTTATGATCATTATCGAGCGTATTATCGTATATGTCTTCTCCCAATATCAGCGTACGCACAGGCGTTTGATATGGAAAGTAAACTGTTGTATAATCGAAATCGGGAAAATCCCAGGGCTGATTATGACATGCAGTGAACAATGAAAACACGATCAGTGATAAAACAATTATTTTTTTCATTTTCATTTCTTTTAAAATTTATATTACCATCCTGCATTTTGTGTCAAGTCCCACTTTAACACTTCGCTGTATGGCAGCGGGCCATAATACATATAATCGGTATATTGCCTTTTTTCAATTTGTGTAATCACCAGTTGATCGTCGGCAGTTATTTTCATTCCCGAAACAGGTTCCGAAATGTTTTCTTTCCAACGGCGCAAATCCCAAAAGCGGAATCCTTCGAAACACAGTTCGAGCCTGCGTTCGTTACGAATCAGCGCCCTCATTTGTTCTTTGCTACCAACCGATGCCAAATAACTATCGGGTTGATCAATACCTGCTCTTTGCCTTAAAGCAGCAATTACGTCGCGAGCAGTAAATCCGTTAGGACCTGCACCATCGGGGCCCCAGGCTTCGTTGGCCGCTTCGGCATAAATCAAAAACAGCTCAGTGTATCGAATGTGCGGTACATAATGCTTCTGCGATGTAGCACTTGTTGGGTTCAGGTTTACATCTTCGCGCAACAATTTACGCATGTAATAACCTGTACGTGTCGATGTTGCAATATTATCGAGGCCATCCTTTGTTTTGCCAACCTTTGTTTGAATTGTTGAATTGGTTGGACCCATTTTGCTGCCATGCACCACAATGTACATTGCCAAACGCGGATCGCGGTTCTCATAGGGTTTATTTGGATTGTAGCCACTGTTTGAATCATTAATGGGGTAACCATTTAACATTGGAAAAGCATCGACCAGGTTTTGGGTTGGGTTTACCCTGCCATTACCATAAAGCGAAGGTGGATAATTATCTGTTTCCAAACCGTTGCTTTCGCCAACATTTGTGCGCCATAGAATTTCAGCAGGGTTTTTACCCGATTCAATTGCATTGATCTCGTCGGCATTGGCTTTGGCATACCAGTAGCCACCATTGCTTGCCATGCCCGATACACCGCCAATAAGGTTGAGCACTTCGGCAGCAGCATTTGCAGCATCTTCCCAACTGGCATTTGTTCCTTCGCGATATGCCGGGCTGGCAGCCAATAAAGCCACTTTAGCCCTAATACCTTTAACTATGCGCGAAGTTAAACGCTGACGGTTATATGATCCAAAAACCCTGTTGTAATCCGAAACGGTTGTTTTTCCTGCATATTTAGCAGGAATTTGAGTCTCGTCGGCTACATCTTCAAAATCGAGCGGCAGGTAGCTTTCGGCCATATCTAAATCGTTATAAATTTGGGCAATACACTCGCTAAAGGTATTACGCGGCATGGTAAAATCCGATTCACCATCGAGTGGTTCGGTAATAATTGGTACCCCAAGCAATTGACCGTCGGCAGTCCAGCCACCATGCGCCTGCAGCAGATGAAACAGAAAAAGTGCCCGTAACCCGTAAGCTTCGCCCTTTGTTCTATCGTTGAACATTTCGCTGGTATATTTACCGGTTTTTGCCCAGTTAACCGAATCGGTTTCGGCCAAAATAATGTTCAAATACTGAATAGCAGCAAAAGCACTGGTCCATTGTTCAACAGGGTTATTCATTGCCGACCATTGTCCGGTAGCCATTAATAAATACGAATTATTAGGATCGTTCGAAACGGCGTCGTCGGTTGCCACATCGTTAAACGAATACCCTCCCGATGGGAGCCTAACGTATCCGTTCAACAAAAGGCCCTGAGCAAAAGCCGCGTCGTTGTATATGTCTTCCAACTTTCGGTTGTTCATATCGGCTGGCGAAAAAAGATCTTCGCAAGCAGTTAATACAACAACAAAAGCGAATAATATGATTAATTTTGTCTTCATATCTTATAAAAATTTTTATTTACGCACTAAAACACAGCTTTGATACCCAAATTATAGAATCGGGTTTGAGGCGAACCTCCAATGTTCAATTCCATAATATCCTTATTCTTCGAAATTGTAAGCAAGTTGCTTCCGCTTAAATGGATATTCAAACCTTTGATAAACGAATTGCCAATAACGCTTTGTGGCAAAGCGTAAGTCAACTGTACCTTCGACAAATCGAAACGATCGGAGCTGTATAGCCAGTAATCGGAACTGCGGAAATTATTGTCGCCGCTTGTAGTGGTAAGTCGTGGATAAGTTGCTGTATTTTTGGTTTCTTCAGTCCAGCTATCCAAAACTACTTCGGAATATTTCTTTTCGCCCGAAACCCAATAATAATCGCCCCCTTTAATGCTTGTAGCACCAATATTGGCTGTGCCAAGCATGAATAAAGTAAAGCCTTTCCATTGTGCGGTAAAATGTACACCACCAAAAAGCGGGCTGCTCCAACGGCCAATCATTACCTCGTCGCGTTCGTCAATTACCCCGTCGTTATTTTGATCTTTGTATTTGATATCGCCAGGCTTCACCTCACCGAATTTTTGTTCAGCATGGTTATCTATTTCGTCCTGATCCATAAACAAACCTTCGCTTTCTAAACCGAACATGGCATCGATCACTTTGCCTGCCCTGTTGCGGTAAGTATCGGCAAACAGCTCTTCGCGAACCAATGCTTTGGTATTGAAATAAGTACCCGAAAGGCCAACAATAAACTTCAAATCACCGGCATCGATATTGTAATCGAACTGGAAGTCGGCTCCACGATATAAGTTTGCTTCAAAATTTGTGTAAGGCACAAACGATGTTTCGGGCCAATAAGTACGGAAGAAACTTGGATACTGTGTATAACTCTGTACCGGAATACCATCCTTTTTGATTAAGAACGCATTGGCTTTCAACCTTATCGAATTGTTGAGCATGAATGCATCAACACCAACAACCACTTCTTTACGTTTCACATAATTGAGGTTGGGGTTTGCACCACGCGAAATGGTGGTTGCCTGGCTGGTATAAGTACCATCGCTCCACGAGTAATAAGCGGTTGATGAGTAAACATCGTCGTACAAATAATAATTGTTTATGCCTATATCGGTATTGAGGATACCGGCCGATAAATCAACTTTCAAGCGGTTAAATACCGACGAATTTTTCAGAAAATCTTCTTCGGTCAACACCCAGGCCAAATTTAAAGTTGGCGAGAAAGCTACCCTTGTGTTTTCGGGCAACTTGGTTGAATTCACAACAGCTCCACTAAAATCGAAATAATATTTGTGCTTATAATTGTACGCCAACTGCAAGCCCAAGTTGGTATTTGTTGTGTATTGAAAATCGCCTGTTTGACGGCCACGGAATCCGGCTGCTATGAGCATTGCCGAAACATTGTGAACTTTATCGAAAGTATTTTCATAATCGAGGTGCACATTGAAGTCGAGCAAATTATAATTGTAAGTACCATCGAGGTGTTGAGTACCCGAGTTGCTGTCTTTATTGAATTTTTCCAAAGCAGCAATCGAATCGGTCGTTTCGTAAGTATTCCATTCGGGTTCGTAAACTGCATAGTTGTTATCGATAAACTGCCTGTAAGTATTTGCATAATCGATACTAACCTGACCATGAGCAGTTAAACCTTTCAATATGTTTTTCAAATCGGCATCGAGACCAACCGAGTACTGAAACTGTCGCCTGGTATATGTACTGTAACCATCGGCATACACATCGGCAATTGGGTTGGTTAGGTATTGCTGCGAACCACCCAACAGGTACTTTCCATCGATTAAATGGCGACTTGTATTGATCATTGTAGCAGCTTCTTCGTTGTTTTTCTCAATCAAATCGATTGGCACCAAAGGCGAAAAACGGTGAGGCTGCATAGTTGAAGCATTTCCCCAATAATTACCGTTTGCAGTTCGTGCATCGTAGAAAACTGTCGATACATTTACATAAGTGCTAACGTAATCGTTCAATTTCAGATCGATATTACCCCTTATGTTCATGCGAGTTATGCCCTCATTCTGGCCTTCGCCAAAGTTCAGGAAGCTGTTTTGCTTTTCGAAACCGGCAAGGGCATAAAAAACTGCACGATCGTTTCCACCCGAAAAGTCGGCATTAACAGTATAAGTATTCAACACCTTGCGCAAGTAATCCGACGAATAGTAATCGACATTGGGATAACGGTAAATATTTGCTCCCGAACGGTAGTTTTCGATTGTTTCTTCGGAATACAAGGGATCCATACCATCGTTGGCCAGAGCCTGGTTGTAATAGGTCATGTAATCGGCCGAGCCCAAATAATTAGGATATGCTTTTGGCACGTTAATGCCAGCATTAATGTTCACTTTATTTACTTGCTCGCCATTGTGGCCGCGCTTGGTTTTAATAAGAATTGCACCATTAGCAGCCCTGCTTCCGTACAACACCAAAGCATTGGCACTTTTGAGGAATGTAATTTGCTCAATTTCGTCGGCAGTAACCGAATTGATATCGCGGGGTACACCATCAACAAGCAGCAGGGTACCATCGAAATTCCATAAATTAGTACCGCCAATGAAAGCCGACAAGCCGTTTAAGGCATAGGTTCCATAATGCTTGTCTAAGTAGTCTTCGGGGTTTACCACCGAAATTGCTGTTGACAGGTCGTTGATATGGACACTACCATACGCTACATTTGCCAACGAATCGTTACCTGTGGTTGATAAAAACGGCGAAGCTTCAGATTGTCCATAAACCAAAGGTTTAATGAACAGGCTCAATGCAATAAAAACCACGCTTATAATTATATGTTTCATTATAAATTTCATTTTTAGATTTTTAAAAACCTTGCCTATTTACCAACCTGGATTTTGCCCGAACGAAGGATAAATAGAAACATCGTCAATTTTAAGCGGCAACCAGTAATGCTTGGTTTCAAACACGCGTGTAAGTATTACCCTTTCTTTCAAATTAACGGGTTTGCCATCGTCGCCCCTATCGAAATCGTGGGCAGTTTTCTCGCGATACTTTTTCTCGCCGGCCAATAGCCAACGGCGGATATCGTGATAACGGTGATCGGCTTCGAAAGCCAGTTCAACTGCACGTTCGCGAATAATCTCGTTCATGAACAGGTTTTTATCGGCTACATATTTTGCAGCAACTGCACCGGCTCCACTGCGAGTACGTACCCTGTTAAAAGCCTCTTCGGCAGTAATGAAACCTGGATAACTGGCTGTTGCCGAGCCATAAGCATGAAGCACAGCTTCGGCGTACATCAGGTAAACATCGGGCAAACGCATGTACGACAAATGCATGTAGTTGTTCGGAAAACCATCGATATCGTTAGCCGTAAGCGGAATAAGCTTTTTGAGCATGTAACCGGTACGTCCAACAGCTTGGTTGTTGCGGCTGTGGCCACCATTGTGCAAAGCTGCATAGCGGAATTTTTCTTTGTCCTCGGGAGCCGAACCTTTAATTACAGGATCGCCATCGATGGTGATATCGTGGTAAAACCTTGGGTCGCGGTTCGACCATGGATCTTTAGGATCGTAACCCGATTCAGGATCGGTAATTGGCAAACCATTGGCCATACCGTAATTTTCGACATACCTTGCATTTGGCGACGAGTAACCTGCACCTACAGTTGCATCGGTAAAAATTGAACTTGGCCCCCAAGGGCATCCTTTGAACCATGAGCTGTAAACCGGAGCCTGAAAAATTGCTTCGGGATAACCAGGAATGGTGCTGCGGCCATCGGTATAAAACAGAGAGCTGTAATCTTCAAAAGGCACCATTTTTACCCAGCTTGAGCCATCCTCAACATATTGCAACATTTCGGCAAAAGCTGCAGCAGCTTTTTCGCAATATTCGGTATTGTACGAGGCATTACCTGTTGATTCTTTATTCATTAAAGGGCTACCGGCATACAAATAATTTTTGCCTAAATATGCAAGTGCCATAATTTTTGTAATGCGTTGTTGGTTTTTGCCCGAAGTTAGTTGACCGGCAGCAGTTTTGTCCCAATCGAGTGGAAGCAAATCGGCAGCTTCGCGCAAATCGGCAGCTACACGGTCGGCAGTTTCCTGGTAACTTAATCGAGGCAACTCTTCGTTCTCGCTTGATGAAATAACGTGATCGATATATGGCAGCCCACCCCAAAAACTCATCAGTTTAAAATGGAACCATGCACGGAAGAACAAGAGCTGACCTTTAATGAGGTCTTTTTCTTCCTGTGTTGCATCAACCATATTATCGAGATTTTCGAGGCCTAGGTTGGCTTTGCGGATTGCATACCAGGCATTGGGCCATAATCCCTTATCGAATGTATCGTCGGGTTTTGTTTTAGGTGAACCGGCATCGAGCCACGATATCCAGGCGCTGGTGGTCCAGCCCCATGCGTCGCCCTTATCGAAAAGGTCGTTTAACCAAATGCCACCGTCTTTGTGCAGCACTTCGTCGGCCAAGAGCCAGTCGCACGCCCAAACAGCCCCAACAAAATCGGGTACAGCGCTGTAAATCTCCTCGGTATAACCTTGGAAATTGGTAAAGTTGATGAAGGCATCGGTCGATGAAACTTCAGCTTCGGGAGCCCTGTCGAGGTATTCGACACAAGCAGTCGAAACCAATGTCAGCAAAATGACAAAGCCCCTTAATATGTTGTATCTAATTTTCTTCATTTTATCGCTTTTTACAATGTTATATTAAGACCTAAGTTGATACGCCTTACGGTTGGATATGCCGATGAAGCTCCCATGTTCACCTCGCGGTCGTCGGGCATGCTGGTCCACATCCAAAGGTTATTGCCATTCAGGAATATTTTTAGCGAGCTTATTCCCAAACGTTGTACGGCAAACTTATCGAATGTATAAGCAAACTCTATGTTTTTAAGCCTTACGTAAGAACCATCGTACAAGTATGTAGTACCTGAATAGTTCATGTGCGAATTCCAACGCGGCATAGGTACATCGGGGTTGGTATTGTCCTTCGACCAGAAAGTACCTTGTTCATACACTCTGTTCAAATGGCCCGAGAAACTTTGCAGGTAAACCGAACGGTTGGCATTGTTCACACCATAAAACTGAACAAAACCACTAAAACCTTTCCATTCAATCCCAAACGAACCACTATAAGTGTTTTGCGGCCTTTCGGGGTATCCGTATGGAGCCGAATCGTAATCGTCGATTACACCATCGCCATTGAAGTCCATAATATAAAGGTTACCAGGAATTTTCTCGGCATCGTAGGTATTAAGAATTGTACTACCGTAAACTTCGTCCCAGGTATTGTAATACCCCCTGCTAATGTGCGAATAGGTTTGCCCAATTTGTTTACCTTCTTTTTTCTTGTAATAATCGAGCAACAAGGGGTCGTCGGCTTCAATAATTTCATCTTTTGCGTGCGACATGCTCACATCGGCCCATACCCTTAGTTGGTTGGCAAATGTTTTATTGCTCTTGAGCTGAACTTCGTAACCTTTAACCCTTACCTCGCCAATGTTGGCAATTGGAGGTGTGCCGCCAAAATACGAAGGCACCGAACGGCTCGAACCTTCCAATAAAATATCGGTACGGTAATCGTTAAAAATATCGAAGTTACCCGACAGCAAACCATCGAAGAAGGCAAAGTCGGCACCGAGGTTGGCTTTGGTCACTTTTTCCCAGTGAATATCTTCGTTACCAATTTTCGATTCTTTCCACCAAACATAGGGGCTACGGTCGTTGGCTGTTTTACCCAGAGCCGAAACATCGCCATAAGCCCATTGTGTCATGTACAACCAGCGATCGCGAACGTTGTCGTCGCCCACTTGTCCGTACGAAACCCTAAACTTGAACATATCAATGAATTCAAGGCTTTTCATAAAACCTTCTTCGCTGATCATCCAGCCCAGAGCACCCGATGGGAAAAAGTCGAAGCGGTTATTGGGACCAAATTTTTCGGAGCCATTGTAAGCACCATTAAATTCGGCAAAATATTTCGAAGCATAATTATATGTAGCACGAAATACCCAGTCTTCGCGGAAATGCTCGAACTCGCTACCGGTTGCAAATTTATCGCGGCTAAATAAACCCATCGCGGTAACATCGTGTGCACCAAATTTTTTGGCATAATCGATCTGTGCCTGATAAAATAATTTGCGGAAGGTATCCCAGTTTTGCACTTCGTCGCTACGGGTACTCCAACGAGTAGGAATCCAATCGAATTGGTTTTGACCTAAATACTGACTATAGGTAACTTCGCCGGTAAACGGATCGACATATTTTTGTTGTGCATTGCCATTATCGTAAACACCACCACGCGAAACAAACTTGTTATCGAACGAAAGGGTACCTTTCATACTTAAGCCATCCAAAATCATTTTAAGATCTTGCTTAAGTGTAAAATCGGTATTTATGCGTGTAGTTGTTGTTTTTCGCACCCCGTTGTTGGCCATTGTTAAAGCCGAGTTAACGGTCGAAACCTCGTCGGGTGGGTAAAAGCCCCACGATCCGTCGGGATAGTTTGGCAGATACACATCGGGTGGCGAGCTGTAAATACTTTGCCAAATGCGATATTCCCACGAATCCTGGTTCCAGGTATCTTGCCTTACACCATACGAACCGGCCAAATTTGCCGTAAGAACAGTGGTTGATGTAAGGTTAAAATCGAGGTTACTGCGTACGTTAATCCTATTGAAACCATAACCCGGATCGTATGTTTTATTATTTTCCAGTTTGCGTAAAATATCGGCCTCGTACAAATAATCCATCGATGTAAAATATTTAACGAAATCGGTTCCACCAGCAACGTTCAAATTGGTATTGTACGACATGGCAAAGTCTTTAACCAGCACATCGGCCCAATCGACGTTAGGATAACGCTCAGCTTCTTCCTGCGAGGCAGGGTTGCGGTACTTGTCGAGTTCGCCATAAGGCATGTATTCGTCCCACGACGAAGGGTACATGGCCAACTCACGTTCAATGGCTTCGTTACGCACCCTAAGCGCATCGTACGAATCGTATTTACCGGCCAAACGCGATGGCACTTTCATGGTTGCGTTGGCACTTACCCGAATGTCGGCTTTGCCTTCTTTACCACGTTTAGTAGTGATAAGAATTACACCGTTAGCCCCTTTTACACCAAAAACTGCTGTAGCCGATGCATCTTTCAAAACCGAAATATTTTCGATCGAACTGATATCGACACTGCTCATTTCACGTTCAATACCATCGACCAAAATAAGCGGCGTACTATTGTTCCATGTACTTTGCCCGCGAATGAAAATGATTGGATCTTCGTCGCCCGGTGTTCCTCGGGTTGAAAGGGTAATAACACCCGGCAGGTTACCGGTTAAGGCTGCACCAACACTCGATACACCACCAGTGCGTTCAAGTGTTTCGCCCTTTGTTTGGGTAATTGCACCTACCACACTTTCTTTCTTTTGCTGGCCGTAACCAACAATCACTGTTTCGTTAAGGTAAATGTTTTCATCTTTTAAGGTTACCGTTACAAAATCGCCGCCCGAAGCTTCAATTTCGGCAACTTGCATACCTATAAACGAAACCTGTAAAGTTTGCTTACCCGACGGAATTTCCAACGAAAAATCGCCATTCACATCGGTAACAGTACCTACCGAGGTGCTTCCCTTCAGTATTACTGTAGCGCCAATAACCGGATCTTTCCGGTCGTCAATTACTTTCCCCCTGACCAGGTCCCCAGCTTGTGCCAATACTGATGTATTGTAGAACAAGGCTAACAAAAGGAACATCACCGACAGGTAAAAACTTGGTTTGTTGCTCATTATGATTTAAGTTTAATTAATAGTTATAGCTCTCTTTAATGTTATTTTGAACACAGTTTGAAATTTGCTTGGTCGATGTATTAAATTTTTAAGAGCGGGCGAATCGTGAATAAAGTTGGCACCGGGGCAACAACTTTTTTTGCAAACCTGCAATGCTTTCATCGTGTTAATATTTAATTCCACAAAGGTTGTTTCGACATTTATTTAAAGCGTGGCTTTGCTAATATTTTTTAGATGCTGATTTTTCTCCTTGCAGCAACAACAAAGCCTTGTAAAAACCACTGGAAGTAAAAGTAGTTTTGACAATTAAAACCCATTTTTGGTTTCAGACATTTATTTTTCGATTTCAGATACTATTGGCTGTCGATTTGCTAATGCACTATTTTTGTGAAACTTAACAAAGGCAAAGAATTACGGAAATATTTGAATAGCCAATACAAAAAACAATATCAGAAGCTATTTTCACGAGAAAATGCCTTTAAAAAATAATTGATGATCTCCCCTAAAGTGAGATAAATTATACACACTTCTTCTTTTAAAAAGAAAAATATGACGATTTAGTCTATTGAATTCATATATCAATTTTGCGTCAATATCCAACTCACCAAGTATTGTTCATGTTTGCTAACAATATTTGGTTGCTGAATCTGCCAACTGCCATTGATGTGCATTTCTTTGCAGGTAGTTTCGAAATGTGACATGGCAATGCCCATGTCAATCCGTTGAAGCTTTACGGCCTTGATTGTTTTGTCGTAACCAGGGGTTTCGAGCAAATAAAAATGAAAACCGGATCCATTTTTCACTACCCTCCAAGGTTGTTTGTTCGATGCCGAAGGAGCCAAGCGCAGCATTTCGAGTGGCGTTTGATAAACACCTGCCATTGCTTCGGTGAGTGCTTGTCCAAATTGCTGATCAAAAAACAGCTCGTTCCACGATTTTCGGCTGTCTGATTTTGCGCCCCACCTGATTATGTTTTCCCTTATGCTCTTCGATGGCTTAGGGTAACCCACCGGAGTTATTGCCGGAACTACCAATTTCTGGTCGGCATCAAAAAAGTTTGAATAATCGGCACGGTTGAACGTGCCACCCAGCCAACAAGTTCCCAAACCCAAGTCGGTGAGTTGCAATATTATTTTTTCGAGTAAAAAGCCATAATCTTCGAGTATGTAGGATTTTGAAAGATCAACCCCGCCTGCAATAAAGTAACGGGCTCCTGAAATAAACCCGTAAGTGCCCAATTTTACTTTATAGTTAGTTATTGCGCTCGATTTTTCAATTAGCTTGAATTCGATACAATTACCCAAAAATCCCTTTTGGTTTTCCGAAAGAATAGCTTGAACCTTTTCAAGCAATCCATCGCTAAGGGCTTCGTTACGATAGTCTCGTTTTGAATGACGTGACACAATAACTTTTGTAACCGGCTTTGAAAATTCCATAATAAATACAGTTGAATTAAATGTGGACAAATGAGCAATGAGGTAAATATATCAATAATTCGTTAGACGCAAGATATTAGACATTAGACAGAAGACATTAGACAGAAGATTTAAGACTTTACTTGACAACCTGCAACCGGAATCGGAGCGGAGACGAAGCATTGCGAAGTTTAGAGAAGCGGAATCGGCGAAGCGTTGTTCAATCTAAAACCTGCAAATCAACATTACAATTGAAAGTTGGTAGACATCCCAAAGACCCATGTAACATTATCATAGTTAGCCCAATAGTTCAATATCCTGAAGTTTTCGGCCAAAGCTATCGTCGGCTGCAAGCTTCAGAAAATCGTCGTGCAAACCCAAAACCCTTAGCGTATTGAAATAGCCAGCCATTGAAACACTTCCGTTTCCCTTTTCTATTTGATACAAGGTTGAGCGGTCGATACCCGCACGTTCGCTTACTTGTATGGTGGTAAGTTTCCTTCGTTTACGCGCCAGTTTAATATTTTCGCCCACCTGCTCCATTATGGCCTGGTGTTTGGGAAACAATACTCTCTTTTTACTGCTCATACTTACTAATGTTGAATAATATCTACAAAAACAAGTAAACTGTTGATAATATTCAACAATTATAATTTGTTGTCTCTATAAATTATAATAAGAGACATAAAGTAACGACGCAAAATATAGGCTTTTACAGACATGGGGTAACTTGGAACCTGAATCGGAGCGAAGCGGAGATCAACGTAGCGCAGCGAAGTTAAACCAGAAACCCAAAAATGAATTACAAAATATTTATATCTTGCAACCTCAAAATAAATCTTGAACCATTAAAAAAACTCAACAATACATAAACCCGTTTAACGAAGAAAACTTCAATACTGTTTTTACCGAATGGTATGTGCCGCTTTGCCGATATGCACTGAAACTAGTAAACGATAAAGCTGTGGCCGAGGATATTGTACAGGAAAGCTTAGCGGGAACTTGGCTAACCCGGTAATTAATGTTTCCAAATTAAAGAGTGGAGTATATATGTTGAAATTGATAAATGGGAATTCGACTCAAGTACTACGGTTTGTGAAGAAATAAATTTTGAGAAACTACTTTAATATATCGGTAGGAGTTTTGCCAAAGTGCTTTTTAAAGGCAGTACTGAAATAACCCACACTTGAGAAACCGCACATTTCGCTTACTTCGGTTACCGAAATGGTATTGGATTGTAGTTTCTCCATGGCAAATTTTAAACGCACACTTCGAATTAAATCAGAGGGCGATTGATCGGTAAGTGTTTTTATCTTTTTATACAACAACGATGGGCTTACATTCATTTGAGTTGCAAACTCTTCTTTACCAAAATCAACATTCGATAAATTTTGGATAATAACCTGCATGGCCTTTTTAACAAACTGATCGTTTAACTCATTGTCAAATAAGGCTTCGTTGTCGTTGTTATCGAAAAGCCTGATTGCCCTTTCGCGAATTTGCTCCCTGTTTTTCACAATGGTTTTAATGCGCTGAATAAGAATGCCCATATCGAAGGGCTTGGTAAGGTAATCGTCGGCACCAAGTCCTAAACCATGTAGTTGTTCAGCTTTACCGGCCAAAGCAGTCAACAAAATTATTGGTATGTGGCTGGTTTCGTAAGTCGATTTCATTAAGCGGCACAATTCAAATCCGTCCATATTGGGCATCATCACATCCGACACCACCATGTCGGGCATTTCTTTTTGAATATATTCCCAGGCCTTTTTACCATCAACGGCCGAACTAACCTTGAACTGACCGCTCAAAGGTACTTTCATAAATTTGCGTAAGTCGTCGTTATCTTCAACCACCAACACATGCATGGAGCGATTTTCGGTACCAAGCTCTGGCTGTGGCACATCAACATTATATTCGCTGTTAATTTTATCTGGTTGAGCTTTTTGTTTGGGTGCTTCTGAAATTGTTCGCAACGGTACTACAACTTTAAATGTTGCTCCTTCGTTTTCTTGGCTCTGACAAGTAATGTTGCCCCCATGTAACGATACATAGTTTTTTACCAGCAGTAAGCCTATTCCCGAGCCAACTATTTTTGAATTTACAGCATTTTCGCCCCTGTAAAATTCTTTAAACAGGTGCCGCTGTGCTTTTCGGCTAATACCAATTCCTTGGTCGTTTACCTCGAGCAACCAGTTATCTGAATTTTGCGAAAAGCTTATTTTCACTAAGCTGTTGGGTTTTGAATATTTTATTGCATTCGAAATCAAATTATCGAGCACCTTTTCGATCATCGATTCGTCAACAGCTGTAACACACTCATTAGTATCGT
>Ga0116162_10001696_pt1 | contig 14213 bp, 10 predicted proteins | sample AD_UKC105_MetaG_FD_89875 | JGI IMG/M metagenome (GOLD analysis project Ga0116162, IMG submission 89875) | Active sludge microbial communities of municipal wastewater-treating anaerobic digesters from Hong Kong - AD_UKC105_MetaG | ecosystem: Engineered > Bioreactor > Anaerobic > Digestate... | reverse complement strand
CGTTTTGTCATTCTGAGGAAGCGCAGCGACCGAAGAATCTCGATAATAAGTTATAAAAGCGAGATCCTTCGCTACGCTCAGGATGACAAACTCTCTACAATACATTTTTCAACAGCCGCGAAGGCGCGTGATCCACTCATTAACGTTTCTTTTAACCTGCATTTCTCACCAGTGCAGGTTAAAATCGTGATAAGGCTGATAATACAAGGAACAGCAAGCGAGCGTTGAGCGAGCATACTGTTGCGTATGTGACCGATCCCGAATCGCCGCTGTGACGCAGTAGGATTGGCCTTATCGCGGTTTTCCGGATTTCTCTGTGAGAAATCCGGGTTAAACCCCATTTACTGCCAACCCCGCCGCGAAAGTGCTATAATCATCACGTCAATAATTCTTTAATCGACAATCGCATAACAGCAACTGCACCTTGAAAACTGAAGATGATGCTTTCGAAAAGCCGGCCTCTACTTCTACCGCGCGCGCTGGTACAACCCCGAGACAGGCCGCTTCGTCTCCGAAGACCCAAAGTGGCAGCCCAACCTCTACCCCTACGTCGACAATAACCCGCTGAAGTTCGTGGACCCCATGGGATTTGATATCACAATGACGCCAGGGTTTTATTCAGAAGTTACCGGGGGCAAAACACTTACCGAAAAGCAACTGGAACAACATAAAGCAACTAGTATTCTGGTAACACGAGTGGGAGTTTCAGCAATTCCAGTACTAGGGGATGCAATTGATTTTGGGGAACTAATATGGGACACAGGAAAATGGATTATTAATAGAACACCAGAGAACGCAATGAACGTCGGGCTTGGAGCTGTTGGTTTAATTCCTTTCATTCCCAACTTAAAGTATGCTGACTATGTTTTAGATACATGGAAGATATTGTCAAAGCTCGAAGATGTAAAAATAAACCGACTTGGTGATCCTGGTAACATATTAAGAAAGTGTAGAACTGTCGAAAGGAGTTCAACGCTAACTGAGGGTGGTTTAAACTTATTCAGATTCCGCAAAAGTACATCCTTTTCGGGATCAGGCTGGAAGAATGGTGACTATTTCCTTTATCTTCCGAATAAATATGATCCTAAACTAAATTGGAAACAAAATTCTTCAAGATTAAGAGAAGAAATGAGAAAGGGCAATCCAATATTTGATTCTCATCATGACTGGTATACGGGAGAACAATTAGATACAGCCGGACCATCTTTTTTAAATGCAGAAAGACTTATTCTGGAGAGCAATGGTTGGAAATATGATCCCGCGGTGGGTGCGTATTTTCCACCCAAATAATTGATAATTCGGGCAGGTGACAATATGGATATCAGTTTTGAAGAATACGCGAAAAACGAATTTGAATTTTTAGTAGATGAATATGGTTTCAGTATAAAGGAATCGCAAGATTATTTAATAGTATACCAAAGTGAATCAGTAGAAGTGAGGATCTCATATGATCCAGGTAGAACACATGAACTTGATATAGATATTTGTGAATTGGCAGAAATAGAATCAAGACGATTCAGGAGTTTTAGTATCAGTTATCTTCTGGATTTATTAGGAGTTAAATCAGATATCACAATGGGTGTGCACTCGGGAGATATGAATGTAATAAAAAAGTTTGTTTCGCAAATAGCTCAACTTGTAAAAGAGCATGCTGTCGAGTTATTAAAAGGGAACAGAGAGTATTACTCATATCTGTATAAATTAATGGCAGAACAAAACAAAGATTATTATAGAATTAAAAATCTGAACTGGATAAGATCTGAAGTTGTAATATTATGGGCTGAAAAAGATTATGAGAATATAGTTGACAAGTTATCCCCTTACAGAGACTTGTTATCAAAATCTGAAACAATGAAACTGGATTATTGCCTGAAGAATATTAATAAAAAACGAAACAATTAGAGCTTTTGGGTAAAGTGTGTTCCATTGAATGAATTTGGAGCGAAAGTGATAATCAAGAAAGGAAGTGCAAACAAAACCGATTACGCAACGTGCAACGCGGCGGAGGATCAGATGATTAATAAAGCTTTCTCAATTATACAAAATAATTTGCCACTGAGCATAGTTGATAAATTCTATGAAAAGAACAGGAGTGGAGACGAGTTTAGTACCCCGGGATTCTCTATAAGTAAATCAGAAGATGTTCTTAATATATTATATATATCGAAGGTCAGATTTAGAAATTGCAAAAAAGGTATTGTCAAACAAAGTTTAGAGAAAAGAATTGAGTTTTTGGAGAAATATGAAAATAAGGACCACTTTTGGTCTGCATGTATAGCCGCTAATGATAAACATATTTTATTTGATATAAACATAGAAAGCGGTGAATTCATAGCTTGTGAGTATTCACGATGATTATTTATTCGTATCAGAGTCGTAAGATTAATAGTTGCAATATATTATTGTTTTCTCTCACTCCGAAACGATGTTGTGTAATGCAATACCGCGTGGGCCGCGCAACGGGCAACGCCGCGGAGAAAAAACAAACGGAGACAGAACAGGCCGCGCCGGGACGAAAAGATACGCAATGGACTGGATTCCTGCTTACGACATGCAGGAATGACGAGCGTGGGGGGGCAGGAGTGACGAGCGGGAAAGATACGAGAATGACGGGTGTTAAGGAGACTGGAATAACGTAACAGCAACTGCAACTTGAAAACTGAATAGAGTAGAAGAAAAAGTCGGGATTGCCGCGTCGCGCATTTCAAGACAGTTGCAACGCCGCTCCTCGCAATGACAAAGCAAAAGGCACATTGAGGTGTTTTTAAGTATGAGCCATTAACGAAGCGAGTACGTAAGAGGACAAGAAGCGGCCTGGGCCGCCTGCTGTCATTCTCGACGGAGATCGGGAATCCAGGGTGGCCAGGACGGCCAGGGGTTGAGACTTTCGGGCCAGGGGGAGAAAAGAAACAAAATAACAGCACGCACAAAGAACGACGCTTTGTACGTGGCACAATAGAGACAATATATATTAAGGACTGGATTCCTGCCTTCGAGGCTGTTGAAAAATGTATAGTTGAGAGTTTGTCATCCTGAGCGCAGCGAAGGATCTCGCTTTTGGAACTTATTATTGAGATTCTTCGGTCGCTGCGCTTCCTCAGAATGACAGAGCGGGGATTTTTCAACAGCCTCCTACGCAGGAATGACAACAGAGGAAAAAAGTGACGGGCGGGAAAGATGCAGAAGTGACAGCGGAAGATCAGGAGTGACGAGCGGGAAAGATACGAGAATGCTGAACGTTAAAGAGACAGAAATAACGTAACAGCAACTGCAACTTGAAAACTGAATAGAGTAGAAGAAAAGTCGGGATTGCCGCGTCGCGCATTGTAAGACAGTTGCAACGCCGCTCCTCGCAATGACAAAGCAAAAGACACATTAAGGGGGGGGAGTATGAGCCATTCACGAAGTGAGTACGTGAAAGGACAAAGAGCAGGCTGGCCTGCCTCGCAATGACAGAACAAAGGATACACTAAGGTTTTTTTAAGTATAAGCCATTCACAAAGTGAGCATAAAAGAATCTTTTTTGGTGAGAAATACAGGCTATGAAAGCGAAAATGAATTTTCGCACTCCAAATTAACCACACCTGATGAAACATTCAGCCGTCCATGAAACAAGAACGTAAGAGGACAAAGAGCGGCCGGTGGCCGCCGAGCAATGACAGAAAAAGATACGCTAAGGTGTTTTTCGACAAGCAACTTATCACGAAGAAAATCCGTAAAAGGACAAAAAGCAGGCTGGCCTGTCGGCCGGTGGCCGCCGAGCAATGACAGAAAAAGATACGCTAAGGTGTTTTTCGACAAGCAGCTTATCACGAAGAAAATCCGTAAAAGGACAAAAAGCAGGCCGGCCTGCCCGGGCGGTAATCACATATCTTCGGAAATGAAGCCGAAGTAGCGGCCCATCCAGTAGGTGAGAAGATAGTCGCCGGGATGCGCCGACACGCGGGTATTGTTCCCGCACTCCTCGATCCTGAACGGGTCGGTCCACCACACGGAAATATCCATGCAGCGGCGTGCAATCTCGCGGGCCGTCTCCGAATGTCCCCTGCCCCGCCATCCCTTGCAATGGCTCTCGCACTCGCCGGGCCGGCATTTTATTTCAACATCATATTTCCTCGCCGGGAACTGCTTCATCATACGGATTCCGTTCTCGACCTCCGCATAAGCCGGCCCATCAGAGCCCGGTCCGAGATTCCTCATCGCGGCGTAAATAAAATCATACATCGCATTGTTCTGGTTGCAGGCGGCCACCCTCACCCCCTCGGGCCGGAACGCCACGTTCTCCAGATGCTCCTGGTAAACAGCCCGCAGTTCGGGGTCGTGCTCGTACCACAAAAGGTTGAACATGCTGAGCATATGCATCGAAACATTGAAGAACTTGAACCCGCAGCCGTCCACCCCCGTGTACAGGCCCGCCTCGCCGAGATAATCCGTGTAAGGCCGCGGCTGCTCGGTTGGTTTCTTCAGGCAGTTTCTGCGCCCGTCCTGTTGCAACAGACAGGTTCGGTACCAGTCGTCGAACCGCGGATCGCCCGTCTCCTCAGCGATCACCTTTATGAAACTCAGTGACATCGCCGCATTGAATCCCGGGTGATCAGCCATCGTCATCGCGTACAGCTTCCCGTACTTCGTGGTCTTGCCGTCCCAGTCGACGATTTCGAGCCTGTTTTTGACAAGATGCCTGCCGACATCCATGAGAAGGGTCCGCGTCCGCTCGCGCACCTGCGGATCGTCGACAAGACGGTGTATCACGCCGAGCGAAAAGAGGTGCCCGGTGTACTCGTCCTTGCTGACATTGCCCCTGAACGTCCAGCCCGCGAACTCGTCGCGACCGCAGACACCGGTGTTGACCCACTCGTTAGTTTCCGGGTCGGTGCGATAGCAGCAGCCGTCGTCTCCGATGCGCGTGTAGTATGTATTTTCCTTGAATTCATCGAGATGATATTTCTTCGGGTTTTCGAGATGTTCGAGTCCCTTGATTCCCGGCGGGATGAACGCGCGCGCGAACAGCCCGGGCACGCCGGTAATCCGCGTGCGTATTTCCACTCCGTCGAGCAGCAGGTTGATCATGTCGAGCGCTTCTTTCCGCTCGTCGCCGGAAGTCACGGCATAGCGGAACCCCTGCGACGTGAGATACAATCCGCTGAACAGCCCGTCGTTCTCGCCCGACTGCCACCTGACGACATCACGCCACGTCACTTTATCCCACGGCACATCCGTCTGCGTGCAATCCTCGCATGGCAGCTCCTGTCCCGGCGCGCATTGAACCTTCCTGCACGGCAGATGCAGCCCGAGCGCGACCCTCATTTCCGGCTGGATGTACACGCGCCTGATCCGCTCCTCGAACCCGCGCGCCTTTTCCGCCAGCGATTCAGGTGTCGCGAGCGGCTCATCCGCAGCGCGAGACCATTGCGGCGATCCGTATCGCCACGGGTCAACACATGCGCCCGCCTCGCACAACTGCCCGCGAGATTCCATGCAGCGCGTCGCCTCCCACCTGCCCGCGACGCACGTCTCCAGCACATAAGCGTCGTCCGAACAGCGCCACTCGCCGGCCGCGCAGATTCCCTCTTCATTACCACTTCCTTCATCAGCGCTCCAGGACACACCACCCGCCGCAAACACACGCCCGCAAAACAACACGACAATCACCGCAATCAGAATCGCCACACGTCTTTTCATAACAAAAACTCCATTCACAAATTCAAGTCAGGATTATAACATCATGAAGCATCGAAGTGGAAACCTGTTTTTTGATCCGGGTAGAGGAGATATAACAGAAAGGGCTATGAGTTGACAATCAGCCCTGGTCGGAATCCTTCTGCCTCGCGGAGAAAAAAGCCACGACCGGGATCAGGATCAGGCACGACAGCCCGAACAGAACGGACAGCACATACGAAGGCATGTTCGCCGAAACGAGTTCGATGTCCGAGACTGAAAGGACAAGCCTGTCTGGCGGGTCTGCGAGAATCCGGCCCTTGGGGCCGATGATGAGAGTGCCGTTCGTGAGATCCGATTTTATGAGCGTGCGCATGTTCTCGACCGCCCTGAACACCATGATCGCCCGGTGCTGATCTGAAATGAACCCGGCAATATCGTCGGTCGGCACCACGAAAACCTCGGCCCCCTTGAGCGCATAGTCTCTCGGTATCGCCGGGAAATCCGCGTCGTAGCAGATCATCAGCCCGATGGTAGCCGTTATGGTCGAAACCAGCTCGGTCCTGTCTCCGGACGGTCCTCTTTCGTATCCGAACAGCCCGAACCTGCGCTGCTTGAGGTACCGCTGGATAAGCCGTCCGTTGGGAGAGATGACAGCCGCGACGTTTTCGAACTCGGGGTGCGGCAGGCCTTCCTGTCCCTCGACTATCGAGAAGTAAGGAACGATGATGTAAACCTTCAGCCGGTTCGCGAGCGACGACAGCCTCATGGCTATGTCGGGATGCCGCTCCGGGTCCACCTGCAGCACGGTCTCGGGCCACACAACCATCAGTGCGCCCTGCCCGACCGCGCGCTCCGTCATCGGTTCGAGTATATCGAGCGCGGCCATTGTCATTCCGCGCCAGTCTTTCTGCTCTTTGTGCTGCAACCACTTTTCAAGCCCCTGGCTCGGTCCCTCGCTGCGCTGGTAATTAAACTGTACCGCCGCGACCCTCATCCTGCCGTCCACCCTCGCCGGCATCACCCACAGGTAATACGTCGCGCCGCCCAGTATCACGAGCACCATCACATCCGCCATCAACTGCATTTTTATCGCGTCCAGCTTATCCGCCCGCGCTATCAATAACGCTATCGTGCAATTAGCCATCACGATCGCAAATGTTATCCCGTAAACTCCCAGCAACCCCGCTGCCTGAATCAGCTCGGGGTTGCGATACTGCGTCAGCCCGAGCGATCCGAACAGCGCCACCGGGGTATATTGCTTCACGAACTCGATGCCGACGAAACTCACCACCGTCAACACCGTGAAACTGCTGTTGTGATTTTTATCGACGAGAGGCTTCTGCCAGAACGTCAGCAGAAAAAACACCGCGGCGGCAATCAGCGGCGCCGCATAGATGATCGACATGTTCCGCGGCGCTCCCCATACCAGCCCAAGCGCCATGATGCCGATCGACAGCGCATAATAAAGCCCGAAAACCATACGCGCCGACGCATATTTCAACAATGCGACAAAAAGCGGCACAAGCGCAACCCATGCCACCCATCCCGGCCCTTTACCCGGAAGACTTATCCACAGCAATACCCCGGATAATACCGAAAGGAAAAACCCTGTAAGCAACTTCAACGCCGCCCGCTCTTCGCTCTCCATCTGATATGGTCCTTCAGACAAAAACACAGCTACGTGTTTTAACTTTATATATAATTTCCCGATTTATTAATTTTTTTTGATAGATGTTAAAAATATAGTTATCTGTGCTTTTGATAATACAGGTTAATAACATGATTAAAATAATTCTCCCGATGGCTTCTTGACGTCTTTTTATTGCTCTTCTATAAAAGCAATTTTCATTACTCTACCCAAAAATGCGGGTTTTACACCATGAGATGTAATAAATAATATTAATTGTTAGAAAATGCCTTTTTAATATTCGACATACCGGCAAATATTAATCTACCGGTGCCTGCCCCAGTTTCTTTATCTGTCGGAATAATACTTCGGAAATATTTTCAGACGCCGGCATCGGCCGGGTCAGACCGCCGTCCGCCGGCATTTTTATCATCATGCCCTCTGTCACAGATTCTCTGCCGTCTCCCGCCACAACATCCACAACGCCGGACTCGACTCCAAGCGTCACATCACCGTCCTGCTCGAAATGTACGAAAAAACCGGCAGCCCCCACATCCAGCTTCGCAGCGCCCACAACCACGCCGAAATCGGACCGGTCGGAGATCAGGTCAAGCAGCAACGCCGCAACCGCGCCGGATTTAATCTCGGCAACCGTGTGCTCGTGGTAACCCGATTCAACATTCATCACCGGCAGTTCTACTTCCGTTCCCTCGTAAAGCCTGAACCCGTGCCCGTTGCGCCATCTCAACACACAGCCCGACTCCACGCCGGTGCGAACCGCTCCGCCCTGCCTGACTATCATGTCCTCTGCCGCAGGAATCCACTTGCCGTCTTTAGTCTCGCGCACTTCCACTGTCCCGCTGATGCCGCTCAGCATTATGTTATACTCCGATGCCATCGCGCCCGCGCACGCCAGCGTTATCGCAAAAATCATCATTGATATCCTTCTTATCATCGCCCTTCTCCCGTTTCCGCTTTTCCTTCCACTTCCAAAATCGACTTTTATGATTATACCCGGGTGAACTCTCGTTTTAAACCCAATACCTTTCAGGGAAGCATACCATTACGGGACGAGCGAAAAATACGAGGCAAGGCGGATAATATCGGAGACATCGGCAATACAGTCCAAAGAAACTGTTTAAAAAACACACCGCATAGAAGTCTGTCCTCCTGAACGCAGTGAAGAAGCTCGCCTCGTCGCTCCCACCGAGTCTCAGTGGGAGCGTTGAGTGCGGCGATTCATCGCCTCGTTGTTTTATTATGAGCCGGGAATGAATTTTCGCACTCCAATTTAAATACACATATAGTTGGGTGCCACTCACAACCCTGTTGTGGTTGTTGATAAAAGATACACTAACCTGCATTTCTCACCGATGCAGGTTAAAAATCGTGATAAGGCTGATAATACAAGGAACAGCAAGTGAGTGGTGAGGGAGCATACTGTTGCGGCTGATCCATTCACAGAGCAAAGCTTGTGCATGTCACCCGGCGCAGTAGATTGGCTTTATCGCGGTTTTCCGGATTTCTCTGTGAGAAATCCGGGCTAAGGTATATCTACAAACAGCTACATAATCATGAAGCGAGTACGTAAAAGAGCAAAGAGCGACCGGTGGTCACCAGGCGGTGCCTGCCGGCCTGGGCTGCCGAAAATTTTGCGGGTTTTTCAAGGGGAGTGCTTTTTCAAAAGCGCTCCTTGAACCGCCGGAACTCTTCAGCTCGATGCCTTTCGCAGCCTTCGCTTCTGTGCTTCGAGCTCACGCCTGACCCTGTTCGGCAAAGCATCGCCGAAGATCTCGAAATACTTCGAGATTTCCCTTGTTTCCTGTTTCCACTCCTCGATGTCTATTTCGAGCAGGCGTTTGAGAGTTTTCTTCGGCAGATCGAGCCCGTCAATATCAATATCGTCAACATTCGGTATATACCCGATCGGCGTTTCAACCGCACCCACCTTGTTGTTGCAGCGATCGACAATCCATTCCAGCACACGCAGGTTTTCGCCGAATCCCGGCCAGATGAAATTGCCCTTTTTGTCCTGCCTGAACCAGTTAACATTGAAGATCTTCGGCGGGTTCGCCGTCCGCGTGCCTATGTCCATCCAGTGCCGGAAATAATCCGCCATGTTATAGCCGCAGAACGGGAGCATCGCCATCGGATCCCGGCGCACCTCGCCCTGTTTCCCGTACTGCGCGGCGGTCCGCTCCGACGCCATGGTCGCGCCGACGAACACCCCGTGCTGCCAGTTGAACGACTCGTAAACCAGCGGCGCGAGCGACGCGCGGCGGCCACCGAAAAGTATCGCCGAAATCGGGACTCCGTGGTGATGGTCCAGCCTGTTGGTCACCGACGGGCACTGTTCGAGCGGCGCGGTGAACCTGCTGTTCGGGTTCGCTCCATATATCTTGTTTCCGTTTTCATCCTTCATCCCGGGATGCCAGCGCAGTCCCTGCCAGTTGATGCCCGTTTCCGGCGGGGGATCGTCGTGGCCTTCCCACCAGACACCACCGTCATCGGTCAGCAACATATTTGTAAAGATCGTATTACTGGAGATCGTTGCCATCGCGTTGGGATTTGTTTTCATATTGGTTCCCGGCGCAACCCCGAACATGCCCTTCTCCGGGTTGATCGCCCAGATTCTCCCGTCGCTGTCAATCCGCATCCATGCGATATCGTCCCCGACAGTCCATATCCTGTAACCCTTGTTTTTGAGCGATTCGGGCGGGATGAGCATTGCAAGATTGGTCTTTCCGCACGCGCTCGGGAACGCACCCGCCACGTAAGTTATTTTTCCCGTCGGGTCTTCGATTCCGAGGATCAGCATGTGCTCCGCCATCCAGCCTTCGCGCTGCGCGAGGTAGCTGGCTATACGCAGAGCGAGGCATTTTTTACCGAGCAGCACATTGCCGCCATACCCCGACCCGACACTCCAGATTGCATTGTCTTCGGGAAAATGAAGTATAAGCCTCCGATTTATATCACGCTCGGCTTTCCCGTGCAGGCATCTTGTAAACTCACCCAGGCTGCCCAGCGCTTCGAGCACATCGTTGCCCACGCGCGTCATAATCATCATGTTCTGGACAACATAGATACTGTCCGTGAGCTCGATCCCTATTTTGCTGAACGGAGACCCGACCGGCCCCATAGAAAACGGGATCACGTACATCGTGCGCCCGCGCATCGAACCGGAAAATATCTCGCCCGCACGCCTGTAGCCTTCCTCCGGCGTCATCCAGTTGTTCGTCGGCCCCGCATCTTCCTTCTTGGTCGTGCATATAAATGTAAGGTTTTCCGTTCGCGCCGTATCGTTTTCAGCCGTCCTGTGATGAACACTGCCCGGGTATCTCTCCTGGTCAAGCTCTACAAGTTCGCCTGTCTTGAACGCTTCGCGGTTGAGCTGCTGCTTCTGTTTCTCAGTGCCGTCTATCCATACTATTTCGTCGGGTTTGCACAATGCCGCGCACTGTCTCACCCACTCATTCAACTCGCTATGCGTCGTCATAATTCCCACCTTCCTGTTGTACTAATTATTTTATCCTGCCTTTTTCCACCGCATATTTTAACGATAGTGGCAACATGTTTCCATATAATACCGATAATTGCAAACTCCATTGTTGTTCGATGGTTAACACCACCCCTTCATGCCGGACAAAAACCATTCACTTAATACCTTTTTGACAAACTTCTAACCGCAATCGCGCGTTCCGCCTGTAACACATGTCTTAAACCATGCCAACACGAGCCCGCACTCTATTGTTCCCGGAACCGGAAATATTTCCGTTCAAGATATTCAACACCGTAACTGACTGGGTTATCTCGTGCTTGCAGAATGGAAGTCTATCTTACTGCCATCTCCGCCTTTTGCAGATGGAATCGAGCAACATCTTGCTCCAAAAAAAACTTTTCGTTCACCCGGTTTCGCCCACATTTTTTTTGAGCAGTATGCGCTTTTTTCCCGCGTCCCGGCCCCACCATATATATATTTATAATACTTCTTATAATCTCCATCCACCCATTCCCACATATTCCCGAAAAGATCCGCGATCCCCTCGGGAGTTTCGCAGGATTCCAGCGTCCCCGACACCGCCGGCCGCAGATCCGGCTGCACATCCAGCCCCGCCCGGCACGCCGCGCCGCTGAACGGCTTCATCTCCATGAAATTAAGCCTGCAATCCGGCCCCCGGCAAGCGCGCTCCCATTCCGCCACACTGCACAACCGCTTTCCCTGCTGCTCGCAGTACGACTCCGCATCTTCATAGCTGAGCCCCTCCATCGGCTTCGCGCCGCATTTGTTCGGCGCCTCATACCGGTCGATACAGAATGTTCCGTCGAGCATCACCATATCGTCCGGGCAATCTATCCCCGTGAAACGGTCGAAAATGCCCACAAACATATCGAACCTCAGTTCATGAACCTCGCCAACCGCGGATTCGGCCTCGTTTATCAGGATATTCAATTCCCGCAGCTCGGCGAGCAGCTCGCCCGCCCGCCCGGTCTCTCCGCCCGAATCCGCGATGGAATACTGCTTTGCGACCACCGCCTGATGCTTCTTGAGGGATTCAAGCCCGGCTCGGGTCTTATCGAACTCCGCCGCATAATCTCCCAACCGCCTCACAAAACGCGGAAAATCCAGCGGACACTCGGACTCCGCACTATTAAGAATATCCTCGATGCCCGCGATAAAGCTTTCATCCGCAAATTTCTGCGCCTTCGCCTGCTCTACATACCCCGTCAGGTCGGAGACAAGTATCTCGCTGTTGTTTTCCATCACTTTATCAGCGGCACCCGCCCGCCCGCTCAAGGCTGAAATTTGTAAACAAATAACAAGAATCATGGATAGTATGAATTGGAAAGATAGTTTAGTCATCAGGCCGGCAGCTCCTTTCGATTCTGAATAAGGGCTGTTTTGCGAAAATACGCAAACATTATAACTCAACACCCGGCTATATGTTTGCATTATTATTTTTTTGCCTTGACTATTGCAATCTGGTGGTTATTATACTATCATATGGAATTTTGGGGGGGTAAAAACCCTGAAAGCGATGGATACTGCATTGAAAAAGGTTTATACCGAAGAAAGCACGCAACATGTAACAGCCAAGCCGGTGAGGGTAATAGTGGAAAAAGAACTCAACAGGCTTCTGAAACAGTCCGAGGCTAAAGGCTCGGTCCACTATGATGATATCATAGATATCCTTTGCCTGGACGAAAGCCTTGAAGAAAAAGATATCGAAGTTATCATGGAACGGTTCGCCGAACGCGGCGTCACCATTCTCGACGAAAACGGCGATCCGATAGTTCTGGGCGAAGATGACGACGAAGATGATGAAGACGAAGAAGGCAATGAAGAATCGATAGGCGCAACAAAACTGCACGGTGAAGCGCCGATAGACGATTCCATACAGCTTTATATGAAAGATGTCGGCAGAGTACCACTGCTCACTCATGAAGAAGAGATAGAGCTTGCGAAGAGAATCGAGATGGGCGACGACGAAGCGCAGGCAAGGCTGATCGAAGCCAACCTGAGACTGGTCGTGTCAATTGCCAAAAAATACGTCGGGCACGTCGATATGTCGTTCCTGGACCTCATCCAGGAAGGCAACCTCGGCCTGATGCGCGCGGTGGAAAAATTCGACTTCCGCAAAGGCACCCGGTTCAGCACATACGCAACATGGTGGATACGCCAGAGCATCATCCGTGGCATCGCCGACCAGGGCGCGACCATCCGGAAACCGATCCACATGGCCGACGCGATCCGCAGGCTGATCAAAACTTCAAGACAGCTCAGTCAGGAACTGGGCCGCGAGGCAACCGGAGCGGAACTTTCCGAAAAAGTGGATATGTCGGAAACAAAAATCCGTGAAATGATCAAGATTTCCAAGGTGCCCATCTCGCTCGATACATCAGTCGGCGACGACGACGACAGCCACCTTATCGATTTCATCGAGGACAAACGCAACCCGAGAACCGAAGACAGCGCTTCTTATACCGCGCTCAAAGAAGAAATCAAGGACATGCTCAGCAATATAGGGTTCCGCGAAAGACGCGTGCTCGAACTCAGGTTCGGGCTGATCGACGGACACCCGCGCACGCTCGAAGTCGTCGGCAACGAGTTCGGCGTAACCCGTGAGAGAATCAGGCAGATCGAGGCGAAAGCCCTCAAGAAACTCAAACAGCTCTGCCACACCAAGAACCTCGAACGGTTCCTCGAAGAAGAATAAACCGAAAACCACTGAAAACACCAAAAGCCCCCCAAACGGGGGCTTTTTTTTTATTTCACCATATATATTGATTATCAGAATAAATAAATATATTGATTATCATAATAAAAATAGATTCACAACTCGATCAGAAATCACAAATACAAAGATAGTGTGCCATGCACAAAGCTATTTCCTTTGTGCATGTATTCAAGTTTATTTTTGAGAATCACTATAAATTAAGGAATGGATTCCTGCCTTCGATTCTGTTGAAAAATCCCCGCTCTGTCATTCTGAGGAAGTGCAACGACCGAAGAATCTCAATTATAATCTCCAAAAGCGAGATCCTTCGCTCCGCTCAGGATGACAAACTCTCTAAGTTAACATTTTTCAACAGCCTCCTTCGCAGGAATGACAACATAGGGGGGCAGAAGTGACGAGCGGGAAAGATACGAGAATGCTAAATATTAAGGAGACATATATAACGTAACAGCAACAGCACCTTGAAAACTGAAGAAGATGCTTTCGAAAAGTCGGGATTGCCGCGTCGCTCGCAAGGTGACAAGCCTTGCTCACTCCTCGCAATGACAACCCAAATAACACCAAGGTATATAGTAATTCTCATAATAAAAACAGATTCACAACTCGATCAGAAATCACAAATACAAAGATAGTGTGCCATGCACAAAGCTATTTCCTTTGTGCATGTATTCAAGTTTATTTTTGAGAAT
>Ga0116162_10001690_pt1 | contig 14261 bp, 15 predicted proteins | sample AD_UKC105_MetaG_FD_89875 | JGI IMG/M metagenome (GOLD analysis project Ga0116162, IMG submission 89875) | Active sludge microbial communities of municipal wastewater-treating anaerobic digesters from Hong Kong - AD_UKC105_MetaG | ecosystem: Engineered > Bioreactor > Anaerobic > Digestate... | reverse complement strand
GGGATCGCTTTATACGATACGGCTATGCGAATTGTCAGAAGGTCCGGAAATGCATCTGATAAATTTCTGCAGATACTTGAACCTGTCAATCTGGAGAATATTCTTAAACGTATACCATTATGCAATACGGTTGCAGTTACCGGTCAAAAAGCGGCAGAGACATTGCTGAAGACTACTGTTCCCGGTATGGGCAAACACATAACCTTTCATTTTGAAGACAGGATTATCAAAGTTTACAGAATGCCTTCAACTTCAAGGGCCTATCCCATGTCCCTGGAAAAGAAAGCTTCCTACTATAGAGAGATGTTTAACGGGGCGGGACTCTTAAACGGTTATTCCCATTCAATGGTAGCAGGCGGTTTGGAAGAAATATCGTAAACCACCCGGTTAATTCCTTTAACCTTATTGATAATCTCGTTAGATACTTTCATTAAGAATTCGTAAGGCAGATGGACCCAGTCAGCTGTCATTCCATCTGTAGACTCGACTGCACGTAAGGCGATTGTATATTCGTAAGTACGTTCATCTCCCATGACTCCCACGCTTTTTACCGGAAGTAAGATGGCCCCTGCCTGCCAGACCGAATCATACAGGTTGTCTTTCTTGAGGTTACGGATAAAAATATCGTCTGCCTGCCTGAGGATTGTAAGTTTTTCGGGAGTGATTTCCCCCAGAAGTCTTATGGCCAGACCCGGTCCGGGAAAAGGATGCCTGCCAATATGCTCTTTTTTGATACCCAGAGAGAGACCAATCCGACGTACTTCGTCTTTGAATAACATACGTAAAGGTTCAACGATCTTCAACGGAACGTTTTCAGGCAGTCCTCCCACATTGTGATGGGATTTGATGACAGCTGAATGACCGTGGACAGGTACCGATTCAATGACATCCGGGTATATGGTTCCCTGACCCAGCCATGTGGCATTTTGCACTTTCCCGGATTCTTTATGGAAAACTTCAATGAATGTACGCCCAATGGTTTTCCGTTTGGTCTCAGGATCTGAAATTCCTTTAAGTGCCCCTAAAAAATCATCTGAAGCATCTACACCAATAATGTTCAGTCCCATTTCTTCGTAAGATTTCATTACGGATTCGTATTCATTCAGGCGAAGCAATCCGTTATCCACAAAGATGCAATGCAACTGTTGTCCTATGGCTCTGTGCAACAAAACAGCGGCAACCGTACTGTCTACACCGCCGGATAAAGCCAGGATGACATGTTCCTGACCTATCTTGGTGCGCAATTCTTCTACTGTACTTTCAATGAAACAGGAAGGCGTCCAGTCTCCTTTGCATTTGCATATGTTATAGGCGAAATTGCGGAGTATTTCTTTACCGTGAACCGAATGGTATACTTCCGGATGAAATTGTACGGCATAGGTGTCTTCGTTCAGGAACCGGAAAGCGGCATGTTTCACTTCGCTTGTTGAGGCTATGTTCAATGTATTTTCGGGAAGAGATTCAATGCTGTCTCCGTGTGACATCCATACGGTTGTGGGTGAAGGGATGTCTTTGAATAAAAGCGATCCGGGTTCTGTTATTTCCAATGTTGTCCTGCCATACTCTCTTGATAAGGAAGAATGTACCGAGCCTCCGTAGCGTGTGGCCAGGTATTGCGAACCAAAGCAAATTCCCAGTAAAGGTATGTTTCCCCTTATAGGAGTCAGGTCTATTTCGGGCGCATTATCATCTATTACCGAATAAGGACTTCCAGAGAGGATAATTCCTTTAACGGAAGCATCGGGTGTGGGGTAATGATGGTAAGGATGGATTTCACAAAATACATTCATCTCACGCAAGCGCCTGCCAATCAATTGTGTAAATTGTGACCCAAAGTCAATAATGAGGATTTTCTCGTTCATAAGAATGTTTGTTAAACTGCGTGGGCAAAAGTATAATAAAACAACGGTTATCTAAAATATTTGTTTATCTTTGTCGGCTCATTTCGGGCAGGATGGATAACAAAGATAATTGTAGAGTTATTGTCGCGACAAAGGCGCTTTCCAAAGGAAATCATCGTTACGATTTTCATTTGGGAAAAGATTTCTTTGCACTATTTGAAAACACGGAAGTGCTTGATAGTGAATTGAAAGTTGCTGTTGAAATTGAAATAGCAGAAGAAAGAAAATGGGATATTTCCGTAAAAATTGAAGGATATGTAGTACTTTTGTGCGATCGTTGTCTGGAAAAATTATCTATACCGGTTTTTTACTGTGAAGAGTTGGACCGGGAGGAAACTGAAGCATGCCAAAATGATCATACCGGGCAACTTGATTTGACACAATATGTATACGATAACGTATGCCTGGCTATTCCCATACAAAGGGTTCATAACTCCGAAAGAGATTGTGATCCCGAAATGTTACGTATTTGGAAAGATAACAACATAAAATAAATTGAGATATGGCACATCCTAAACACAGAGTCTCAAAACAGAGAAGAGACAAACGCAGAACGCACTATAAATTGAACACCCCTACCTTGGCTGTTTGTTCCAATTGCGGAGCAACTGTCATGTATCACAGGGTATGCCCCGAATGTGGCTATTACCGGGGAAGACAGATTATAGAAAAGAAAGTAGTCTGATATTTTTCAGACACTTTGGCCCTATAGTTCAAGGGATAGAACGGAAGTTTCCTAAACTTCAAATACAGGTTCGAGTCCTGTTGGGGCTACTCAAATCTCTTTAACCAGCCATAGTATGAAATCAATTAAAGGAACGAAAACAGAAAAGAATCTCCTGGATGCTTTTGCAGGAGAGTCTCAAGCTCGCAACCGTTATACTTTTTTTGCCTCAGCAGCTAAAAAAGAAGGTTTTGAACAAATTGCCGGTGTCTTTGAGGAAACTGCCAATCAGGAAAAAGAACACGCAAAACGTTTCTTTAAATTTCTTGAAGGCGGTATGGTAGAAATTACGGCATCGTATCCTGCCGGCATGATAGGAACTACGGCAGAAAATCTGAAAGCTGCCGCGGAAGGAGAACATGAAGAACATGCTGTTTTATATCCCGAATTTGCTAAAATTGCTGCCGAGGAAGGTTTCCCGAAAATTGCAGCTGCTTTTCTTGCTGTCTCGGCCGTTGAAAAGGAGCACGAAACGCGTTACAGGATACTTCTTGAAAGAGTTGAATCCGGGAAATTCTTTGAAAGAGATGAAGAGATCCTTTGGCAATGTCGCAATTGCGGATATATCACCAAAGGAAAGAAGGCCCCTGAAATATGTCCGGCCTGCCAACATCCAAAGGCATTCTTTGAGGAAAAGAAAACCAATTATTAATCCTTGCCATGGCCTCGCGCCCGCAAATAGGGATTTTTGGCCGGCGCAACGCCGGCAAAAGCTCACTTATTAATATTCTCTCCGGGCAGGAAGTAGCTATCGTCTCTGATATTCCGGGTACCACTACTGATCCCGTACGAAAGATTATGGAAATCCATGGTCTGGGACCGGTCGTGCTTATTGACACGGCAGGAATGGATGATGAGGGATTGCTGGGTGAAAAGCGTGTGTTACGCAGCCGGGAGGTTATTTTGCAAGTCAATCTGGCCATCCTTTTGTTTACAGGGAACTTTCTGGGCAAATACGAAAAAAACCTGATTGATGATTTCCGGATGGATGAAGTGCCTTTTATCCTGGTTCACAATATGTCGGACAAGATTGCTTTGGATCCGGGGATCAGAAATGAAATAGAAAAGGAATACCACGCAGACCTTATTGATTTCAGTTGCAGAGAACCCATAGGGCTTGAGGCATTGATAGATCTTATCTCTAAAAGCCTGGGCCCGTCACCTTTTCGTTCATTACCTATGTTGGAAGGATTGGTGCGTGAAAACGACCTTGTGGTTTTGGTATGTCCGGTTGATTCGGAAGCTCCGGAAGGACGTTTGATTTTGCCGCAGGTGCAGGTGATACGGGAAATACTGGATCGAAGGGCAGTTGCTGTTGTGCTACAGGAAACACAATTGGAAACGTATTATCAAAAAAGTATCACCGGCATCAAACCGGTTTTGGTAGTTACGGACAGCCAGCTTTTTGGGAAAGTAGAGTCGTTGATACCTGATGACCAGCCTTTGACCGGTTTCAGTATTTTGCTGGCCCGCATCAAGGGAGACTTCAAAACTTATATAGAGGAAACAGCTGCCATTGACCGGCTAAAAAACGGAGACCGGGTTTTATTGATGGAATCATGCAGCCATCACAGCACCTGTGAAGATATCGGCCGGGTAAAGTTACCCCGAATGTTAAGACAATACACGGGAAAAGACCTGGAATTTGATATGATTTCTGGATTGGACATTCCCGAAAGACCTTTTGAAGATTATGCGCTTGTCATACAATGCGGAGGATGTATGATTACACACCGCCAGCTGCTGGCCAGGATCCGGGAAGTAAAAAGAGTCGGTGTCCCGGTAACCAATTACGGAATGGCCATAGCTTACACACAAGGAGTCTATGAAAGAGCAATCAGTCCTTTTTTATCTATAAAATAATGGAACATGAAATATGTAGTTAGTGTTTTGATAACGTTCCTGGTATCTTTGAATGCCATTGCTCAGGACAAGCCAGCGGAAAACAGACCTGATGCTGTTTTTATGGGTAATTCAATAACCCAGAACTGGAAAAATTTTCATCCCGCTTTTTTTACGGATAATAATTTTATAGGGAAGGGTGTCGGGGGAGAAGTGACTGCCCAGATGCTTGTACGCTTCAGGAAAGATGTGATCCTGTTAAAACCCAGAACTGTTGTGATCTTTGCCGGAACCAATGATATAGCCCAGAACCAGGGTTACGTCACTCACAGGCAAATCATGGATAACATTGCTTCCATGGCAGATTTGGCCCGTTTCCACGGTATAAAGGTGATTTTATGTTCTGTTTTGCCTACCGGTGAATACATATGGAGACCGGACGAATTTAATGAAATGGTGCGTCCTGCAATAGCCATAGAACGACTGAACCGGATGATTGAAGAATATGCCCTGGAGAATGATTGCCGTTATGTTGATTTTTGGACACCCATGTCAGACGGCAATGGAGCTATGAAGAAAGAGTTGAGCTCAGATGGAGTACATCCGTTCCCGGATGTTTATTATATGATGGAAGCATTGCTTGCCCCTGTTATCAGGGAACTGTGCAATCCGTAAACGGCTCTCAGTATATGACGTTTTTTCCCGGTTCCGGGCAACTTTTGGATTGAAAAACCCAAATCACGCAACACCTGCTTGAACGAGCCTTTGCAACAATAAGTGGTTAGTACGGCATTCGCAGTCAAAACAGGTACAAGCCTTCTTACGGCCGGGACCGTCCAGAGTTCCGGTTGGACAGCAGGAGAGAAGGCATCGTAGTAGACAACGTCCACTGGATCATTAATAAAGAAATCCAAAAAATTTTCCTTCACTTTGATCATTGTAAAACCGGGAGCGGGAGTGATGGGTTGGTTCCAGGATCCCTGGTGCAGTTTCCTGAAAAAATCCTTTTCTTTTTCAGATTGCGCATAATCAAATTTTTCCCATATGACCGCTTCCAAAGGGTTTAGTTCCACCGTCCGGTAACAGATTTGAACAGAAGGAGGAAAATCTTTACGAAGTGTTTCCCGGAATGTCAACAGCGCATTCAGACCGGTTCCCAAACCCAGATCAAATATGTTGACAACAGAAGGGACCAATCCCGCTTCTTTCATTTGTTCCAGGTAAAACCGCAGCCCGGATTGAATATATACATGTTGTGATTCCTCCACAGCCCCGCCGGTGGAATGGTACGTTTCACCATACGGCCCCATGATTGTAAAAGAACCGTCTTCGGTTTCTGTAAAAGGTGAAGAATAATCAGAAAAAAAGCCGTCCGGTAGGGGACAGCTTTCTGTGTTGACGGGTTTTGAATTATTTTTTCCGGTCACCATAACGGCTTCTGAATTTATCCACGCGTCCGGCTGTATCTACCAGTTTCATCTTGCCTGTATAAAAAGGATGAGATGTGTTCGAAATTTCAAGTTTGTACAAAGGGTATTCAATTCCGTCCACGGTAAGCGTCTCTTTTGTATTGACACAGGAACGGGTAATGAATACATGGTCGTTGGACATATCCTTAAAAGCAACCAGTCTGTAGGCGTCGGGGTGTATTCCTTGTTTCATTGTATGTATAGTTTATTTTTCTTACAAAGGGGCTGCAAAGGTACACATTTTTTCGGCTCGGCCAAATAAATAATTACAGGAAAGCCATGATTTCGTGAGCCAATGCTTCTGCCTGTGTTTTTTCCGGGGCTTCACAGTAAATGCGCACAATCGGCTCTGTGTTGGATTTGCGCAGGCAAACCCATTTCTTTTCTTCTTCAAAGTCCAGACGCAATCCGTCCGTATTGTTTACCACTGCTGTGGGATAAGCATCCCGGATCTTATTAAAAACAGATTCCAACGGGATATCGCCGTTAATTTCCACCCGGTTTTTGCTCATATAGTAACGGGGATAGGAGTCTCTTAAAACAGAAGCATTTACCTTTTTTGTAGCCAGATGCGAAAGGAAAAGCGCTGTCCCTATCAGGGCATCCCGGCCGTAATGAAGCGAAGGCAGAATAACGCCGCCGTTTCCTTCTTCGCCAATGACACTATGGGTTCTTTTCATTTCTTCTACCACGTTGACTTCTCCCACAGCCGCTGCCGTATAAGATCCCTTATACCATTGGGTCACGTCTTTCAAAGCCCTGGTTGAAGATAAGTTGGATACGGTATGGAGCTCTTCCCCGGGATTCTCTTCTGAAATTTTCTGTAAAACGTAATCCGCACAGGCTACCAATGTATATTCCTCCCCAAACATGGTGCCGTCTTCACAAACAAGCGCAAGGCGGTCTACATCGGGGTCAACAGATATTCCCAGGGAGGCTTTTTGCGTAACTACTTCAGTGGAAAGATCCGTAAGATGTGCAGGTAACGGTTCCGGATTGTGAGCAAAATTTCCGTTTGGTTCACAATGAATTTTGTGGCAAGTAACACCCAGGGCTTCCAGAAGTCGGGGCATTACAAGTCCGCCAACTGAATTGATCCCGTCTACTACTACGCTTAATCCGGCCCTGTAAATGGCTTCTACATCTACCAGGGGATGGCTCAATACGGCTTCAATGTGTTTTGAAGTGAAATTCTCCTGTTCGTAGGAACCAAGTAAATCTACAGAGGCAAAATTAAACCGGCTTTCGGCAACAATCCGGAGCAGACGTTTTCCCTGTTCAGCATTCAGAAATTCACCTTCGGGGCCAAGCAGTTTAAGGGCATTCCACTGGCGCGGGTTGTGACTGGCTGTAAGGATTATTCCCCCGGATGCACCGGAAAAAACAACGGCCATCTCTGTAGTGGGAGTACTGGCCAAACCGATGTCCGTAACATTCATTCCGCAGGCACGTAATGTGCCGCAGACCAATTGCCGGACCATGTCACCGGAAATGCGCGCATCACGTCCTACAACAATGGTATAAGATTCATTGGGATAAGATTCACGGATCAGTTGGGCATAAGCGGCTGTGAAGAGCACTATATCCAAAGGAGAAAGGGATACTCCCGGCAAACCGCCGATAGTACCCCTTATTCCCGAGATGGATTTTATCAGGCTCATGGCTTAACTGGGCATTGCCAGGAAGCACGAGGCAAAAGCCAGAATTGCGTACAACTCCGGGAATACGGCCAAAACCAGAGTGCTGCTGAATACATTATGTCCGTTACTCATCTCCACAATACCGTTTGCAGAGATGGAAGCTTGTTTAATTGCAGAAAAAAGACCAACAAAGCCCATGGCCAGACCTACTGCAAAAACGGCCAGTCCTTGTCCAAGGGTAAGGGCATCACCCAATTCGGTTACGGCACCCAAATTCAAAAAGAATCCGGCAAATCCGTAAAGACCCTGAGTCGAAGGCATAGCACTCAGAATCATGGCAGACCCGAATATGTTGGGATTTTTCTTAAGAGCTCCCACAGTGGCATTTCCTGCGATGGTCACGCCTATGGCGCTTCCGATTCCGGCAAGACCCAACATAAAAGCCAAACCGATATAGGCTAAAATTAAAGGTAATGTGTTCATAATTAATTGGTTAATTGTTTATTAAATTATCTATTGTTCTTTTTTATTTGTCAGTGATGTAAGGGGTTTGTAACCTCTTCCGCCGCCTGTAAACCCGGCATTCTTGTAAAATTCAACGAATGTGAGACGCAACGGATGCACAAATGCTCCCAGTGAGTTGAGTGCCAATACAAGCGTATGTCCAAAAAGAAGCATGATGACCGTGAGCAACCAGCCTACGTAAGGAACACCGGACAGACTCATGGCAATGGAATTGAACACCATTCCAAGTATGGCTCCTGCAGTTCCCAGTCCAAACAGACGGATATAGGAAAGCATGTCTCCGAAAACGCCGGTTATATCGTACATGGCCCACAGGCCTTTCCCCAGTCTTTTGTAAACGGGGCCTTCGGGTTTGGAAAAAAACAGGATCAGTGCAACACTCACAATAATCATAGTCAGTGATACGGGTTTTGGCAATGCCAGGGAAGGCACTTCCATAGAGGCGTATGCAATGGTGCACCATACTATGAGTATGGCCCATCCAAAGGGAGCCATGCCATGCTGCCATCCCTTGCGAATGAATGAATCGATTCCTGTAAGAATGCGGGCGAAAACTATCTGGAACAATCCAAAAAGGATGGCAAACCAGAACATTTTCATATCCGAGAAGTTAAATAGAAAAGTATTATTTTCTCTTACTGCAGGTATTACATCTGCTATCTTTACCCCAAATACCACACCGGGGAAAGCGGCCATGACAAAAGACCCCAGTCCCAGGAAGAATATAAGGTTCAGGTATCCTTTCATTTTTGGAAGGAACCGTTTTCCCAACAGTCCCAATATCATGAACACCACGCCGTATCCCATGTCTCCCAGGCAGAACCCGAAGAAAAGCATGTAAAAAGGAGCGAAGTAAGGGGTCAGGTCCAATTCATCGTAACGGGGAAGCATGTACAAATCCCCAATGGGTTCGAACAATCGGGTATACCAATTGTTTTTCAGCTTGATGGGCGGATTGTCTTCACTTTCTGCAGGAGCGCTTATATAGTATAGACTCTGGGAGTTCAGAAAAGCTTCCAGTTCTTTTGTTTTTTCAGTAGGTACAAAACCTGTTAGCAGATCAATATGATCTTCCACTTCTTTCCGGGCAGCAGCATTGGCCAGGTATAAGTCCAGATGCGTAGATATTTCAGCTGCATGATTTTTCAAAAGACCGGTGTGATCCGACAAAGCTTCCAGTCTGGATACCGTCGATGCAAAAGCGGTTTCTTTTTCCTGAAGTCTTTCCTGCAACTTGTCGTAAGATACAGATGGAAAACTGACTTCATTTCCCGGAAAATCATAAGATTCTCCCTCAACCTCCAGAACGATGAAATAGGCTTGTCCGTCAACACGGTTTACTATATGGAGGGGAAATTTTTCCTCCAGGGCAGCAGTGATTTTTTTAACCGGTTGTACATAGGCATGGATGGTCAAGCCCATATTGCGGAGCTTGTCCAGGTCTTCTTGTGTAAATGAGCCCCAGGGTTCAGCCTGGTCAATATGTTCTTTGAGAACGTTGATTTCGTTACGTAAAGTCTCTTTTTCCGTAAACAACCTGGTAGCCTCGTCCAGAAGCGAAGATCCGTCACCTTCAAAGGGTAAAACCTCTTTTTGGGCCTTTTCTTTGGCTACCTGTTTCAGGCGGCCGACAGTCTGGGTTATCCGGACAAGCTGGTTTGTCATTTCTTTGGAATGCTCATCCACGGCTTTTTCCTGTCGGTTGATATCTACCATCCCCAAATCCTGTAACTTTTGCAGGAAGTCCTTAGTCTGCTCGCTGAGCAAAACAAAAGAATATTTTGTCATCCGGGTTATCATAGTTCTTCCTCCTGTTCCTGATGGCGTGTTTTCACAATCTTCTGACTGGCTTTGGACAGTGTTTCTTCATCTTCCATGAACCGTTTGATCTTACGAATGGCTTCCTGGTACCCCGGTATCTGTACTTTTTCGTAAAGGTTTACCTTTTGGGTGGTTTTTTTACGCGCAAAATCCAGTAAATTCTTTTTCTCCAGGAATATTTCACTTTCAATACCAATCTGGGCCAGATCTTTCAGGATCTGTACACCCTGGGCATACCATTGCGGTTGAGAAAACAGGGAAAAAGGCTGCACTTCAAAAATAACCTCCTTTAGGGCGGGAGTCTTAATGCCGGCGATCTTGACGATTCCAGTTCCACGTCTTTTACGGATATCAGCCCCGGTGTGAATTCATTCCACAGGGCTGCCATGTTCCTGTATGAAGATAAGGTCTTGTCCAGTTCTTCCAACAACTCGTCCGAACGTTGTTTGGCACGTTTTACCTCCGCACGCAAGGCACTTTCCTTGTTCTTAAGCGTAGGGAGTGCTTTCTGCCTTATCTTGAGTTGTTTTCCCAGGGCAGTCAGCGACGTTTTATTAAACTGGTATTTAATGGCCATACTTATTCTGTTTATTCTTCTCCTTTTGGCCAGTATTGATCAATCAGATCTTCACGGATACTGACTTCTTCTTTGCTGAAATACCGGGCAAACAATTTCCAGGTACGTTCCAACATTTCCGTAATGTTAATATTTACGTCAATGGACAACAGTTGGAGGGAATACTCTTTGGCAAAATCCAGCGCACGCAAATCGTAGTCACTCAAATCAAAACCGTTCTCCAGTTTTGTTTTTGCGTCTGCAGCGTCCGCATAAAGGCGGATGGCCGTATTCATCACCTGGTTGTGGTCTTCCCGGGTTTGTTTGCCTATAACCAGCTGTTTTAGACGGGAAAGCGAACGGAAGGGGTCAACAATAACTTTACCTGTATCGGAATCATGACGCAGGAAGAGCTGTCCTTCCGTGATGTAGCCCGTATTATCTGGAATGGCGTGCGTAATGTCACCACCGTTCAAAGTGGTTACGGCAATGATGGTAATGGAACCGCCACTGGGCAACAAAACCGCTTTTTCATAGATCTTTGCCAGATCCGAGTAAAGAGAACCGGGCATGGAATCTTTGGAAGGGATCTGGTCCATACGGTTGCTGACAATACTGAGCGCATCTGCATACAAAGTCATGTCTGTAAGCAATACAAGTACTTTTTCGTTTTTATCTACGGCAAAATATTCGGCTGCAGTCAAAGCCATGTCCGGGATAAGCAACCGCTCTACCGGGGGATCGTCTGTAGTATTGACAAAGCTGATGATCTTGGAGAGTTTTCCGGCATTTTCAAAAGATTGACGGAAATACAGGTAATCGTCGTTTGTCAGACCCATTCCTCCCAGGATGATCTTGTCTACATCTGCCCTCAGCGCAACAGTGGCCATGACTTGGTTATAAGGCTGGTCAGGGTCGGCAAAAAACGGAATTTTCTGACCGGAAACGAGCGTGTTATTTAAATCGATGCCTGCAATCCCGGTAGGGATGAGCTGAGAAGGCTGTTTTCTTTTGAAAGGATTTACCGAGGGGCCTCCGATCTCGCGGTGTTCTCCTTCCACCTGGGGACCTCCGTCAATGGGGTTGCCGTATGCGTTGAAAAAACGCCCGGCCAGGTGATCGCTCACATTGAGTGACGGGGCTTCTCCCCAGAAAACCACTTCCGAGTTGGTCGCAATTCCTTCTGTGCCTCCGAATATCTGTAAGGTGACGCGGTCTCCGTTGATCTTTACTACCTGGGCCAGCCGGCCGTCCACGGTGGCCAGTTCGTCATTGGTAACGCGTTGGGCGTTCAAAACAACGGTAGCCTTTGTGATTCCTTCTAAACGTGTGTATATGCGTTGAAAAGCTTGTGCCATATTTGTATTGTTATGCCTGTACCTCTTGGGTCAGTAGTTCTTCAATTTCGGTTTCGTAACGTTTGAAATCTTCGGATTCGTATTCCGAGTAATTCATCTGGCGGAAAATATTGATCATTTTCTTGAAATATGTGGAGCATTCTTCAAAATCTTCAAATGCATAGTTCCTGCGGCAAACGTCAATTACTTTGGAAAACATATATTTCTGACGTTCCATGGGAGTAGATGCATCTACATCGTCAAAAGCATCCTGTTGAAGGATAATGAAATCAATCAATTCAGATTTCCAATAACTGACGTGGTAATCCAGGGGAACTCCGTCGTCTCCCAGAATGTTGATCTGCTCGTAGGCTTCTTTCCCCCGTCTTACAAAATTCTTTCCTTCCCAAACCATGTCAATCCAGTCTTCACCCACCTTCTCAGTATAGTATTTCATAATTTCGGGGTATTCCAGGTATTTGGAATAACTTTCCATGGGATCCACGGCCGGATAACGTTTTCTGTCCGCACGGTTCTGAGACAGAGCGTAGAAACACCGGGTTGCCTTCTGGGTGGATTCGGTTACGGGTTCTTTCAAATTACCCCCGGCAGGAGATACGGTTCCTATGAAAGTTACCGAACCTGTCTGCCCGTTGTTCAGCGTTACAATACCTGCCCGTGCATAAAAATTAGCAATAATGGCCGAAAGGTCCATGGGGAAGGCATCCTGTCCGGGAAGCTCTTCCATACGGTTACTCATTTCGCGTAAAGCCTGTGCCCAGCGGGAAGTGGAATCTGCCAGCAAAAGGGCTTTGTGTCCCATGGCACGGTAATATTCACAAATGGTCATGGCTGTATAGACAGAAGCTTCACGGGCCGCCACAGGCATGTTGGACGTATTGCAAATGATGGTGGTCCTGTCCATCAGGTGTCTTCCGGTGCGCGGGTCTATGAGCTTGGGAAACTCGGCAAATATTTCCACCACTTCATTGGCACGTTCCCCGCAGGCGGCCATCACAATGATGTCGGCCTCGGCTTGTTTTGCCAAAGCGTGCTGGAGCACGGTCTTTCCGCAACCGAACGGTCCCGGGATGAACCCGGTCCCACCCTCGGCCATGGGATTAAAGGTGTCAATGGTCCGTACCCCGGTTTCAAGGACTTTATAGGGTCTGGGTTTTTCTTTATAAGCGGTGACGGCTCGTTTTACCGGCCATTTTTGCACCATGGTGACATCGTGTGTTTTCCCTTGGGAGTCTTTGAGTAAGGCAATTTTTTCGTCTACCGTGTAGGAGCCTTCTTTAGTAATTTCCTGTACGGTATAGGTATCTGTCATGACGAAAGGCACCATGATCTTGTGGACCATCCAGCCTTCCATGACTTCTCCCAGCCAGTCCCCGGCAGTAACCGTGTCCCCTTTTTTTGCCAGGGGCTTGAAATCCCATTTTGCTTCCCTGTCAATAGGTTCGGTATATTCGCCTCTTTTCAGGAATACACCTTCCATGGTGGCCAGGTTATTCTGTAGCCCTTCGTAATTACTGGAAAGCAGGCCGGGACCCAGTTGAACTTCCAACATATGTCCTTCAAAGGTCACATGATCTCCAACACGCAATCCGCGAGTGCTTTCATACACCTGGGCAGAAGCAATGTTTCCCGTAACTTTGATTACTTCCGACATCAAACGGGTGTCTCCCAAGTGGATGAAGCAAATTTCATTTTGGGCAACCGGTCCGTCTACTTCTATGGTAACCAGATTGGCTATAATGCCTTTTACTTTTCCGGTGGTTTGTGTTTGCATAATTATTGTTTGTCTGCTTTGTATGTGCCTTTTACTTCTTCTACCAGTTCCCTGAACAACCTGGTTCCTGTTTCTTTGTCCAGTTTTGCCCAACGTGCCACCAGGGAGGCCTTGAGTAAAAAAGCAAGTATAACATCTATATCAAAATAATGAAATGTGGTCAGTTCCGTAGCTTTTTCCCAGCGTAGCATGTCCGATTTCTGTTCCCTTTGCACGGGATCTTTCAATTGCATGATCTTATGCAATGCAGCCGAATAAGGGGTCAGGTACTCCAGCTCAAAATCTTCTGCTTTGGAAACGGATAATTGCGCTGTAATCGGGTTCTCACCTACCAGGCTGGATTTGATATCCCGACCGTATTCCCTGGCCGTGTAGGCGGCAATGATGTTCCGGATATCCTGATCAAAGGAAAAATAGCCACTGATGAAAGCATTGTTGCAATTCTTTGCCGCACGGTAAAAACGGGAATGCATGTACTTGCTTTCCAATCCTTTTATGAGCCAGTCCAGCTGGCGGTTGTCTTTTTTACTCAGCAAAGAGCGTAGCGTACCGGTCAGCCCTTCCAGATCAAAGCTCCCGGACTGAAAGTCCAAAGCCAGCTGTGGCAATCCGGCAACAATGAATTCATAGTTATTCGCCATAAAGTAATTC
>Ga0116162_10001676_pt1 | contig 14324 bp, 11 predicted proteins | sample AD_UKC105_MetaG_FD_89875 | JGI IMG/M metagenome (GOLD analysis project Ga0116162, IMG submission 89875) | Active sludge microbial communities of municipal wastewater-treating anaerobic digesters from Hong Kong - AD_UKC105_MetaG | ecosystem: Engineered > Bioreactor > Anaerobic > Digestate... | reverse complement strand
TTAAGTAAGTTAAAGTAAATGATGTTGATGAATTGGTGTTGTTAGTGATAGTGTTGTTCAATTCGATAAGTAGTTACAAATGTTTGTATTGTACTTCCTCCATTTAAATTTACTGTTAAAGCCGACTATGCCGACCAATTTGCTGTTAATGTAGTATCTGCAGTTCCCATCATTAATACATCAGACAACATCGCACTCCCTGTTCCACTTGATGTCCACCCATTAAATTCATAGCCACTTCTTGTTGGTGTTATTAATGATATATTCGTTCCTGATAAATATCTTGTAGAGAAACTTTGTGTTGTACTTCCTCCATTTAAATTTACTGTTAACAATGCTAAATATGTCCAATTTGCTGTTATTGTTGTTGTTCCAGAACCCATTGTTAATACACTGCCATTTATACTACTCCCTGTTCCATTTATTGTCCATCCAGAAAATATATAATTACTTCTCGTTGGATTTATTAATGATATTGTCGAACCAGCTTGATAAGTTGATGCAAATGTTTGTGTTGTGCTTCCTCCATTTAAATTTACTGTTATTGCTATCATATATGGTGTCCAATTTGCTGTTAATATAGTATCACCAGATCCTATTGTTAATGTACTTCCACTTATACTACTTCCTGTTCCACTTACTGTCCATCCAGAAAATGCATAGCCACTCTTTGTTGGATTTGTTAATGTTAAACTAGAATTCTCTGAATAAAAAGATAAAAATGTTTGTGTAGTATTTCCACCATTTAAGACAACTATTAAATCAGCATAATTTAAATTATCTTCTGAATAGGTATATTCTTTATCTTCATTTACAAGAACATATCCTTCCATATTACTATCAGATAAAGGATTGATTATAGGACACTCAATATATCCCAAATCACATAAATCAGACAATGCTATTACAGACTCATCGGATAAATTATAATCAATTACATAATTTCTAGCTGCTGCTATAATTAAACTTTTATATTCTTCATATGTTTCTTCCTTTTTGTCACTTATTTGATTAATTATTTTTGGTACAGAAATAATCAATATTACACTTAATATTGCTATTACTGCCAATAATTCTACTAAAGTAAATCCCCTTTTCTTCATATTATCACCTAAGGTAAGTATAACATATATTAAACAAAAAAACACCAATATGGTGTTTTATTCATCTGAGAAAAAGTCATCAAAAAATTGATCATCTGTTATCTTGTTTTCCTCAATATTATCTATTATTTTATCTATATCATTACTTACTTTCACAGCATCTTTTGGATTTGGATTAATTATCTTATTTAAATCTTCATTACTATATGAAGGAGCACTATTTTCATTATTCTCAAAACTCTCTTTTTCTATAGGCTTTGATGCCAAATCCATTTCTTTTGATACAGTTTTAGTTTTTAATTTTTCTGCTTTTTCTTCTGCTTCCAATTCCGCTATTTTTGCATCTATTTTCTTTATCAATTCATCTACTTCATAATCATTCTGCTTTTTATTTGTAACATCTCTTTTAATTGTATTATCAAACGGATTACTTGGCATAATTGGAGAAGACGAACTAGGTGATTTATAAGGATTCCTTGCAAATGGATTTGTTTTAAAATCCGAATTATTTGAAAAAGAATTATTTAACATATCTTTTTTATGTTCTTTAACAAATGCTTTCATATCAAACAAATTTATTTGTTGTTTTTCTCTACTTGGATAATCAGCTTTTTCATATTTTGGTATATTCCAATTATATTCATCAACCATTTTTAACTTTACTTGAAAAGGGCTAACACGTTGTTTTATTATTATTGCATCTTTAAACTTTAACTTTTGTAAATCAGTAACAGATATTAAAGGCCTTGTTTCATCTGGTTTATCTTTCCCTTTAGCTTTTACTTTTTTATCCCCACATAGTTTACTTATTTCTTCTAATGCACTCAATTCACTACTTAATAAATAAATCATATTTCCACAATTGCCTTTTATGGTTTCTGCATTTTCTTTTCCATATACTTGGTTTAATTGTGCAAAATTTTGAATTATTAAATTAAATCTAATTTGTCTAGATCTCGCTGCTGTTATCATAGTTGTAACATCTTTTAATTCTGGCATATTTGCAAATTCATCTAATAAAAAATTAGTTCTTATTGGAAGTTTTCCTCCTGCTTCTTGTGCTACATCAATCAAACATTCATAACATTGCTTTACAAAAATAGTTATTAAAGAGTGATATGTTCTCTTTTCATCTTGTATAATCAAAAAAACAGCTGTTTTTCTTTTTCCAATATTCATTAAATCAAAATCACTACCAGATAACATTTCTGATAAGTTTTCTGCCATAGCAAATATATTTATTTTTTGTCTGAATACAGATATAACACTACCTTTAGTATCACTTGGTGCATCTACAGTTCCAGCAGCATTTATATATGCAGAATTTGAAGGATCTTTTAATTTAAAATACTCTTTTGCATAAGTTGAAGCTCCATACTTTTCTTCACCAATCGTTAGCATTTGAATTATAGAATTTATATTAATATATTTTTCTTCTACATCTTGAAATAGTCCCTGTGCTAAACCAACAAAATAATCCATTGCTGTATTTTGCCAAAAAGGATCATCTGTTTTCTCTTCGTGCAATATATTCATTGCTATATCTCTTAATAATTCATTTGATTTATCAATATTTCCCTTTTTATATAACTTATATGGTAATGCTAAAGGATTCCACATATTCCCCTTTTGAGGATTACGAAAATTTAATATAATAATATCATAACCTCTTGATTTTAAGAAATTGGCATTTCTTTCATATATTTCTCCTTTAGGATCAGTTATTATCATAGATTCGCCTTTTTTACCTAAAATAGTAACTGTAGGATTTACTAAACAAGAAGTTTTACCACTACCAGTGGCACCTATTATCAAGCTATGACTTTCTCCATCATCTAACCATATCTTATCATTTTCCGTATACAAAGGTATTCCTGCTGCTGAAAATTCACTATCTGATTCAACAACCATTTTTACTCCCCTTGCCTCTTTCATATCTTTTGGCTTCGCCCAATCAGAGTAACCACCTTTACTTTTTTTATCTTTACTAAAACCAAATCCACTTTCTCTATCAAAAAAATAAGAAGAAACCAAAGAAATTATTGCAAGCATTATTAATATATAAATTAATATAGTTCCAAATATATTTTCTGGTGATAGTGCAGGAAATGGATTTAACCAAACAGGATCATCTCCTGCAAATATACTAATAATATTTCCTACTCCTATACATAACAAATAAAACAAAAAAATAGAAAATATAACAAAATACAAAAAATCTTTTGGTTCAGCTTTAAACTTTAATTTCATATTTTCACTTCCTATTTTTATTCTATTTAATAACTATTATTCCTTTTTATTCTTAATATTATTTTAACAACAAAGAAAATTCCTAACAATCCAATTATACCAAATAAACCTATTTTTATAAAGTATATTATTTTATTTTTATTTATTATATTAGTTCCAGATTTTTTAAATATTAATTCTATACTTGTATCTGCATTATTATTCCAAGTATATGTATTAGTTAATTTATCAATTTCATCTGCATTATTCTTTATTACCTCATAAGGCACTTGTATTGATATTTTCAAATCATACATTGAATCATTACTTGGATAGTTATCATCCTTATTTATTGCATATAATGTACAATAAGTATCATTACAATAATAATCATAATACTTATAGCTCTTTGTCATTATATATTCATTTAATACAAAAGAAGTATTATTTCTTGTTGCAATTCCTGATATACCATCATCAGTAGAATATTCATATTTATAACCATCATCTTTTAAAGTTGAAATAATATAATCCAACCGTTCATTTGTATAACTATCACTATATAATTCATTTTTTTCATCAATATAATATTGTTCAACAGAAAAATTAATTGTTTCTGAAGTTGTTAAATCTTCATTAATCTTTACATTATAATCTAGATCACAACCCGTTAAGAAGAAAATTAACAAAGTTAATAAAACTAATTTTTTTTTCATTAATAAACCTCCTTATTCAACAGTTGTATTACTTTCAATACGATAATGAGAAGAAGTAACATCATTTATTGTAAAATAATGTTGATAATAGTGCGATTCATCTAATTCTGCTAAAGTATATGATGTTATCATAATACCTGTATTCCATCCATATGAATGTATAACATAAAACCTTTCATCTGAATCCCATACACCATTACTATTATCATCATCCCAACCTATAAACATCATAGCATGATTTCCAATGCTATTTCCCTTTGTACCATCCGATGTATCACACAAAACATCTCCTGGTTTTAATGTGTTTTCCGAATCAAGAAAATATTCTGTAGCATCCATTTCCATATCAGTATGTGTTGTATACTCACTATCTACTCTACAATAACCTGTATCATGCAAAACATATGTCATCGAAAAATCATCATCCACATCATAATATCTTCTTATAAAAGTATTTAAAACTCTAGAAATATACCCACCACAATCAAGACCACTTATTACATCTCCATAAAGAGGTCCCACTAAAATACTCCAAGCTGCTGAAAATTCATCTGCACCATTCCATGCACTAGTATATTGTTTGCAAGGATAAAAATACTCGTTATTTTCCTGAGATTCATGCCTTGATATTGTACTAGAATTACAATATCTTACATATCCCCAATATTCATATGCAGCATTTAACAATCTAACTCTAGTAAGTGAAGAACTTGCTTGTTTTATAAATCTACCCCAATATGAATCGTTATCATATGTTTCTATATTTTCTTTACACTCACTATATGAAACATACATTTCACATTGTTCGCCCTTTACTCCATCATAATATGTTACATCATTATAATCTGTACAATCGTTTAAGGCCGCTTCTAAAGTAGGAGCTGTTTTTTGTGCTTCATTATAGTTATATACAATATTTTTTGCATAATTATTATTTACATAATCACTATAATCTCCAAATAGAACTGCTGCAATTTTTAAAGCTGCTGATTGTAATTCATCATATGTTAAATCTGATTTTTCTAATATATCGGAATCATCTCCTAAAACACTGGTCAAATAGTAAATTGTATCAGTTATTTGTTTGTGATGACTATCTGACCATGCTTCATACATAGCTTCTGCAGATGTATATCCAATAGTTTCATATATATCCCCTCTTAATTGTGCTACACCCATATATATATATTCATAAATTTCAGGATCTACTTCTCCAAGCATTTCTATCATTCTTGCTCTAATTTCATATGCACTTACATCGCTGCCTGTATAATCAACCCATTCTCCATCTAGATAAACTTTCTCAGTTGTAGTATTAACTAATGCTATAACATCTTTTTGTTCAAATGTTCCCGTTTGATATTTAGTTTGTAAATATTTACTAAAATCACCAGTTAAATTTATATCATTTTTTGTTTGTGAGGTTTCTCCTGCACCGGTTGTTGCAAATATAGCTTGTAATAAATAATAATTATAGCCATAATTTTCAGAAACATAAGCTATACTTCCACTAGTGCTAACACATGTGTCTGATGTCAAATCTGTTCCAATACACTGATATATGTAATTTTCAGCACCAACAAATATAGTTAACGGATTATAATATTCTATTTCTCCATCTGCTAAAACTTCCCAAAATTGAAAGTGCAAATGTACTCCTGTTGCTCCAGTACCAGTTTTACCCATTATTCCTATGACTGTAGTTCCTGCTACAACTGTATCACCTACAGAAACTGACATACTCTTTAAATGAGCATATTGAGAATAAAATACTCTTCCATCACTTGTAGTATGTTTGACTTCCACAACATATCCACCGACAACTTCATAATGTGCTTTTGTTACAACACCATCTCCAGCTGCATATATTGTTTCATTTCCAATTACATCTATACCTCTATGGTTATCTATTTTTCCTTTTAAAATTCTCAAACCATAATATGATGTTATATTATAAACTCCTTTTAACGGTGTTTGTAAATTTATCCCTATATCCTCTATTGCTATAGATGGGATATTTCCTGGAGAAGAGCAAATATCTTCTTCTGTTCGGTAAAAAGCATCAAAAAGATTTTTTTGTAACTTTATTTTACTTATTAAAAGAGTAACATCAGATTCTGTTGCAACCATATCTTCTCCATATATATCAGCTAAAATATCTACATTCTCTTTTAGTTTATCATAATAATCATCCAAATCTAGTTGATAACTATATCTATAAACATACTCTCCAACATTAGTTGTTCCACAAGAAGTTACTGCTTTTTTTTCACCTTCTAATACAGTTCTAGAAACTGCATTCATTGATGGAGAACCATCTTCATCTAAAATACATTCATACTTTGTTTCATATATATTGAATTGAAGCTGTGCTAATTCATCTATATTATCAAATCTAGCTATTAAATTACTTTTTACATCTATATTATCTCCAACAACTATTTCTCCATTTGAAGTATAACCGTCTGATAGTATAGAAGATAACAAAAGAGGAATATCTATCTGAACATCATATTTAGTCCAATATGTTTCATATACACTTTCTGTCTTTTTAACTAAAACATCTGTATCATTTGCAAAATACCCAATCCCAAACAAATAAAAATTCTTTGATTTTTCAAAAAAACCTTTTATTCCATTATAAGTAGCGCATAATACAGAAGTAGAATTTTCTTCACAACTAAAGCCATTAACCATTTTAGATGTTGGACTTATAATAAAGTTAAATAAAATAGGTAATATAACTATTAATACAAATGCCCCTATAGCAATCAATACAGGAATAGACAAACAACCTAAAATTGTATTTTTATTTAAAACTTCTTTTGAAGCGGGATCTAGGCCTTCTCCTTCTTCTTCTTCTTCATCTTTATTCTCCATATCTAAATCCATTCTATGTTTTTTTGATTCTTTTTTTTCCTTCTGGACTTCTGATGTTTTCGCTTCTTTTTTTGCAGATTTAGAAGTTGCTTCATTTAATTCTTTTGGCTTTTGCTTCAGATTTTTCAATGCATCATCATTCTTTGGCACTACTTTACTTTTATTTGGAACATTTACTGTTTGCACTTTTGGTGGAGCGGATTTTACTGTATTTGCTGTATTCACAGCTGCATTTGCTGTTCCTGTTGTTGTTCCAGCTTCAGCACTTGCTCCTGCTGCTGTTGCACTTGCTGTTGTTGCCCCTGCTTCTGCACTTGCCCCTGCTGCTGTTGCCCCTGCTGCTGTTGCTCCTGCTGCTGTTGCTCCTGCCGCTGTTGTACCAGCAGCTGCTTCTGTTCCTGCTGCGATTCCCGCTGCAATTGTTACAGGATCAACACTTAGTAGTATATTATCGTTTATATTTTTTATCATAAAATATGTTAAAATATATATTCCAACGACAAAACAGACAAATAATAATTGTCTGTTTTCATGTTTTTTTAAATTTTTCATAAAAAGATTTATAATCTTCTTCATTAAACCACTTCCTAATTAGAATGCTTTATAGTCCACCACCACTACCAAATGATTCTAACTCTTCCGCTGTAACCATTATAGTCATTCTTACCCTACGATTACCACAAACAAATAATGCTTCTCCTTGACTATATCTTTTGATGCTTTCTTTTTCGCTATCATTTAAATCTATCAATAAGGATAAATCATCTACGGCTTGCTTTTTTAAGCCCATTACTAAATAGTAAGATGCATTATCAAATATAGCTTTTCCTTGTGTTATTACTGATGGATCACAAAAATCACTAGGCTGTTGTGTGATAATGATTGTTCCTGTATTATATTTTCTTGCTCTTCTTTGGACCTGAGCTAAAAATTCAGCACCTAAAGCATTGTTTGCTCCAAGTAAAACATGTGCTTCATCCACACACAAAACTGTATTTTCATTTTTATTTAAACATAAACTCCATGCATATTTTAAAATATTAAAAAACAATGCATTTCTTATATTTTCTTCAGCATTCATTATTTCCTTAATATTGAAAACAATAAAATGAGTATTACCTGAAATAGTAGTATGACCATCAAAATAATATTTTAATTCTTTCGTAAATGGTCTTATTTTTATTTCAAGTCTTTCCATTATATCTTGTTCGTTTGTCTTATCCATATATTGTGATAATCTGCCTTTTATAGTCGCATATACATCTGAAAATGTAGGATAATTTTCAGAACTTAATTTACTAAAATCTGTATTAAAATCTATTCCAAATCTTTTATATGTATCTTGTACAACTTCACTAAAAATAGTTAATAAATCTTCTCCTATAGATGGATCATAATATTTCATAAATGCTTTTAAAAATTGTAATGATTTGGTCAAAACTGTATATCCCAAACCTTGCTTTATTTCCTCTTCATCTGCATCTATTACTATCTCAAGTGGATTTATCATACCAAATTCTCCACCTTTACCTAAATCAATAAAGTTCCCATCATACGAATTAGTCATTTCTTCTAATTCTCCCTCAGGATCTATTGATACAATTTGATAATCATTTCTTATGTGTCCCCTTAATATCAGCTTAGCAGTTGTAGATTTACCACTTCCTGAAGCTCCTAATATTAATAAATTCGCATTGTTTCTATTATTTTCTTTTCTAATCTGGAAAAGAAATTGGTTAAATAATATAATTCCTCCTGAAAAGTCAACTCCTAATAAAGTTGAAAGTCCTTCATCTTTTATACTATCAAATATAAATGGATACATAGCCGCTATTGTTGGTGCAGGTATAGGAGTTCCTATTCTACTTTCTAAATTCGCAATCTCTCTTGTTTTTGGAAAAAACGGAAAAAATGATTTTAATACTTTTTCTTGTTCAAACCTTAAAGGTATTGTTTTCAAATCCATTGCATCCATGTAATTCTTTACGCTTATTTTTTTATTATTGAGTTCTTCTTGTGTATCAGCAGAAATCATAACATGCATTTGAAAATCAAAAATTCTAGATTGAGAAGCTGCTAAATTCGAAACAAAATATTCAAGTGATTCAACATCTTGACGTATTTTTTCTTTATTTGTTCTATCATGTTCTTCGGTATACTTTTGTCTTAATTCCGCTACTTGCTTATTTATCATTTTTTGTAACATTGAAAACGGAACAGGAACATGTCTAATTCCTATTTTTATTCCTGGCATACTGGTTAAAGATGATAAATATCCATCTCCAATTACCCTAGGGTACCCCACTACGGTTAATATTGTACAATATTTATCACTTATTATAAACTCGTTTGCTTTAAATTCTAACCCTTTTGGAGCTAACTCGGATTTCAAACTCATAATGACACCACCGTTCCATATTCAGTCCTCATACCATTATTTAAAAAATTTTCTATTAATGTTCTTAAATCATCGTTTGAAACTTGTACAGAATTTAAGCCACACCCTGCTAAACCATTAATTATTCCTCTCACTCTTTTTTGAACAATTTGAGGATTCTTTTCTCTAAATAATATATAATATTCTGTATCTACAACATCATTTTCCATAAATTGATTCCCTTTATTTATATCATCCATAATTAATTTCCTTAATTTTGGTTTTGTAACATTATTAAAAAGCAATTGTAATTGAGATTGATATAAAGTTATATCAACAACCCTATCTGAAACTATTAACCAAAATTCAAAATCAATAGTATTATAAAAATTATTCAAATTTCTTATTGTGTTTTGTTGAGATTCTTCATCCATAATGAATATGTTTTTTGGAGTAATCTTTACCCCTGAAACTTTTTCATTATTATCAAGAACAGTAACACCATTTACTATCTCTTTTATAGGTAACCATTTTTCTGTACTTTTATCTTGTTGCATTGTTTTACTATTTATTTTTTTACTTTGCTTATTATTCATACATACACCATCCTTTCCATTTATATACTCTTTGATTAATATAAAAATCAAATCCAGATTTTATAAATGTTTTTATATTCCTATAATTTGGTATAGGCATAATCAAAAAACTACATATAAGTACTGGTGAAAGTGTTATTGCCGCTTGCAAAATTCCTTGTACTCCTAGTGTAATAAGCAATATTACAGTAACACTTGCTCCTGCTGCAAATAATATTAAATCTGATTCAGTAAATCTACCAAAAATTAATTGAGCATTTTTAGTATTTGCAGGTATTAAATACCCTCCATTGTTTAACATATAATCCCTCCTTAGTATCCTCTTTTTGTACCTATATCTATCAAATCTGCTTTACGAGCTTCAGCTGCATTTGCTGGTACTTTCTTAGCTTCTGCTTTCTTATTAACAGATTTTTCTTTCTTCTTGCTTGCATAGTTAACCCTTTCTTTAGCCACATCTCTTTCACTCTGAAAAACCGCCATGCTTGTAGAGTTGATTTTTGATGTGCCTGCTGAAACCCCATTGACAGCATCTAAAGCTTCTTCTAAAGAAGTATAGGAAGTTCCACCATACTTATATGTATCATAATTTACTCCAGCATGAGATGTAATTTGTTGAGTTATTCCTTTTGAATTCATTAAATCAGCTTTTGAATCATAATAAACATTTGGAACATTAGAATCGCTATATAATGAACCATGTGAAGCATTAGCACGTTCTACAAGATTCCCCCAATTTTCAACTTGTTGTTCAGCTATTATTTTTTCTCTTTCCCATGATTCTTCATCTAACCAAGCTTTTCTGATATCGCTTTTTGGATTTGTAAATTGACTTTCTATTGCAGTTGAAGCACCAACTGATGATTTAAAAGCAGCTTGTCTACTTTCGCTCAAATTATCCATTATATTTTCATATTTTTTACCAGTAATAGTATTAAATGCCTCATTTGCATACTCTTTTTTAATTTTTTCTCTCTCTGCATCTGTAGTTGCTGCAGCCCATCTTGTTGCCCAAGCCACCTGATTAGGATTACGAGTAGCAGCTTGTTGTCTTATATATGCATCAAATGATTTTGTTGGATCAGTTCCCGTTAATGTCATATCATCTATATTTTTATAAGATATTTTATCCTTTACATCACTAAATGCCTCTGCAGCTTTTTTTTGTCTATCAGCTTCTGCAGCCTGTTTTCTCGCTTCAGCCATAGTTCCTAATCCATAGTATTTTCTTACGGCATTTGCACCATTAGCTGCTTTTACAAATCCAAAAGCATCATTTTTCTTTGCAGATTGCCATCCTCCAGATGCACCGCTTTTTAAACCTTCCCATAATCCTCTTCCTGGATTATAACCTAATTTTTTTGCACTTGCAATTCCAAGTGCTCCACCTATTGTACCAGCTCCAGCAGCACCTAATCCTTGCTTTAACAAATCAGCAGCAAATTTTGTATCACTATCTTTTGATATTTCTGTACCAAATATTTTATCAATAAATTTTGGGGCAGTTTTTATAAATGCTACTGCTGCTAATATAAAAGACAATCTTTCAAGAGGCTTATCTGCTATTTCTGTTAAATCACCTATATTTTTTATTACTAAACACCCAATTGCTAAAGCAAAAATTCTGACAAATAAAGATAAATAAGTTTTTAAGGTTTCTGATAACCATTTACTAAAAACTCCACTTTTAGAAGATTTCGGATCAACAGTAGAAACTATTGCAATAGGAGATAATAGTTGTAAAGCAAAAAACTTTATTGAACGATATGCAATATCTATTACTAGTTTTACAACACTCCATAAAATCACAATACCAACAATTGTTGATACAAATACAATATATGAGATTTGATACCTATTGCCTTCTCCAAATAATTTGGTAATAAATCGATCAACAGTAACAGCTGGATTAACAAGAGATATAGCATTAAAAAGTACAGTTGTCCATGTAGCATTTGTTGTTGTATTTATATAAGTAAAAAGATTCCAAAAGCTAACATATTCCTCTTCATTATTGAAAACTTCCATGTATGCATCATAACCATTTCCACTATCAACCGTAAGTGTCATAAAGATAGAAAGAGTAGACACAGATATCTGCCTACCTAAATCAAAACCTTCTGAACCAAAATCGGAACCATACACCGCTTTTTCTATCAAATGATTATCCATTATTTTGCTTTGAGCTTCTGAAGCAAAATCAAAAATCATAGGCATAACCACAATTAAAACTATACAAATAACCACACTAGATAAAAGTTTTCCAGCACCTTTTTCCTTGTTACTAATCAAATCAGGATCAGCTAACATAGCTAACAAAGAAAAGGCTAATTTAAAAAACATAATAATTGCCAATAAAGAATATATTGAACTTCTAATAGTGCTTAATGCTTCTGAAGAACCTATGTTCCCAGAGATTTCGTATATATCATATATCATATTAAAAAATATCGGTATTAAGGAATATACTATTACATCCAAAAACATAGATATCCATCTAAGTATATCAGAAACTAGACCTACTTGTGCTCCCGCTGCTACTAAATTACTCCAATCCATCAGTATCACATTCCTTATTATATATCATATAAATATATGATATCATATCATACAAATTAAATAAATAGTTACAATAAAAAAAATGCAATTATTCGCATTTTTTTAATACTTAAAACTATATTCAATTTATATAATTTTCAATAATATTTTTTATTATGACTTATTCAACCCCGTATTTATATTTACTTCACTTGATACACTATCCCAACATTCGGCCCATTGTGTACCACCGACCCATTTTGTTACTATCATTACTATTGTAAATAACAAAAATACTGCTACTGCTGCTATAGCCCTTTTTAATAAAGTAGATGTTGCTGTTTTTATTTCTTTTTCATCACCAGCCATTACCGCTTTCCCTAAATCAATTGTTCCAAAAATTAGTAGTACTATAGGTATTCCTATTTGTAATATCGTTAAAATTTTCTTCACTAAACTAATTATTTCCTCAATACCTTCACAAGCCTCTGCCGCAAATACCATCGCAGGCATTACTGCTATTGATATTAATCCTACCATTAATACTCTTTTCATCACTTTTTTCATATTTAACTTCCTTCCTTATTTATACATTAATAATATAATATTCTATTTTCTTTGTCAATAATTATTTAAATATTCCAAATAACTTATTTTCTTTTCCTGAACTATTACCTGTATCTTGTTTTAAAAAACCTAATTTTACTAAAAACTTATCTAAAGCCAAACTCCTTTCCCTATCATTCAAAGGTGGAATGCTAAAAAATATTCTAATTCCTGCTTCCATCTCAAATTCTTCAACATCTTTTTGAGATAACAAACTTCTATTCAATATAACTTTTTTGTCTAAAAGATTTGCAAAAACATTATTATCTTTTGTAATTAATTCATTTATTTTTAATATAGATGGTTCAACTAAATATAAAACATCATTACATGCTTTTTCATTATTTGAAGTATTTAAATCTATTAAAACTATATCCACATTTCCATTCAACTTTAATAACTCTTTTCCTAAATCTTCATTTGCTGTAGATATCATATTTTTATCATTAAAGTACCTAAAGTCCTTTTTATCTATTTCAATAGCAAAAACTGTATAATTTGCTTCTAATTGTTTTTTTAACATATAAATTAAGGTGGAAGCCCCAGCATCATTAGTTAAATTTCTTATTCCTAATACTCTTGTTTTATTTTCATCTGCCCTTGTCATATTAATAATATTATTATTTGGAATAAAACCTTTGTCTAACTGTTGTAAATTTGCAACATCTTTATATGAATTTTGATGATCCAACAAATACAATATACCATCTTTATTTTGAGTAAAATTATATATACCCATAGATACTAAATCTGATATATATCTTTTAGAAGAAGTTTCAACAGAGTTATCTAACAATAAAATTATTTTACTAGCATCTAATTTAATAGAAATGTTTTGAATATTTTTAATATCTTTATAATCTTTTATTGCAGTTATATCTAGTATCATTTTTTCATAGAAAAAATTTTCAAATTTTGAAATCATACAGCTTGCTTCATCACTTCTTGATAATACTTCTTTTGATGAAAATGCAGAAAAATTTATCATAAATAAAACATCGGGAAATCCCTTTTATATTATAGAATTGATTGATTATTTGGTGAAAAATGAATTATTGATTATGCAACATAATTACTATACTCTTCAAAATTCTGATTTTTCAGTGCCTGAAGGTGTAAAATCAATTATTATATCCCGTTTGGATCGATTGGAGTTAAATATAAAAAAAATTGTTCAAGCGGCTTCAATTTTGGGAACAGAAATCAATATAGCTATTTTGTCGCGACTGGTTTCTGATTTTGATAAAGAATGTTGGAATTAATTGAAAAAGAAGGTGTT
>Ga0116162_10001670_pt1 | contig 14347 bp, 13 predicted proteins | sample AD_UKC105_MetaG_FD_89875 | JGI IMG/M metagenome (GOLD analysis project Ga0116162, IMG submission 89875) | Active sludge microbial communities of municipal wastewater-treating anaerobic digesters from Hong Kong - AD_UKC105_MetaG | ecosystem: Engineered > Bioreactor > Anaerobic > Digestate... | reverse complement strand
CTGTTTAAAATCCCTGTATTCTTCCGCTGTCATTGATTTTAATTCATCGATTTCCTCTTTGTACTTTTCAATATCAGCTATCATCATTGCAATATCTTTCTCAGTTTTAGCTATTATTTTCTCTCTTTCACCAATCCTCTCTTTGATCTGATTTGTCATCTCGCCTTCTTTATAGCCTTCGATCTCTTTATTTAGATCAGAAAGATAGTTCTGAGAAAATTCTATCTGATCCTCATTTGATCCTACTCTATTCTCAAGATTTCTGATCTTATCCAGCTGTATGCTTTCAGCGTCATCTATCAGCATATTCTCTGCTTTTTTATCCGCTTTGCTAGACATATAAAACACAACAAATATCCCTATCAATACGCCAATCAGAAGAAATTTCGGCCCGTAAAAATGTCTTTTTGTACTGTAATCCAGCTCTTTCTGTAACTCGACCGCCTGCTCAGTAAAATGCTCATCAGTTTTAAATTCTCTCTTCATTTCATCAAGTTTTTCCTGAGCTGCTTCTGTTTCTTTTTTACCTCCGGGAAAATTCGCTCCTTCTAATTTTACCGAAAAGGAATTATAGATACCTTCAATTTCCTCTCTCCAGTTCCTCTGTGAATTTTCATTCATAAGAACTCCTGTATTTTCATAATAATTAAAAGGCAAACCTCTTCATTTTTACAAACTCTTTCGTTATTCATGTAGCAGGTGATATTTTTAAAAAAATATATAATCTATATTATGTTTTTGCAAAGATTATTTTTACATTTTTAATGTCCGTTAAAAAGACATGGTACCCACTTTGTAATTGTTTATATTATCGTCGCTACAACAAAACAGAAACAACACAGGAGTACCATGCAATGGAAAAATACTCAAAATTTTACTACGAAAGCAAAGAAAAAATTGCCGGTTATCGTCTAGCAATAGTTGATTACGCACAAAAAACAAGTATTTCATGTGCATCAAGACATTATAAAACGACACGTAAAACTGTTAGGAAGTGGTTCAACAGGTATAATGGGAGTCTCGATTCACTTGAGGATCACAGCAAAAGACCTCATTCGATCAGCAATAAACTGAGCGATTCTGAAATCGAGAAAATTAGAGCATTTTGCAATCCTAAGAAAGAGAAGGGTAAAAAAATAACCGGTACAGGTTTGATAAATGATCTGAAATTACGTTGTTCGATACCTACTGCGAACAAATATCTAAAGCTGCTTGGTTTTGTTAAGAAGAAAGAAAGCCGGAAAAAACGAAAAAGAAATCTTTCTGAATTGAAAAAGAATCTTCGCTCATTTGAGAAAATACAGGTTGATATTAAGTATCTTGACGATATAAACGAGTTCTATACAGAATATTTCACTTATAAACTGCCTAAATATCAGATTACAGCCAGGTGTGTAAAGACAGGATCGCTGTTCATTGGATTTGCATTAGAAAAAACGAACTTGAATACAGCTATATTTATCAATCGTCTGTTAACTCACCTGAGAGATAACGGAATCGATACTTCAGAGACCATTATTCAGACTGACAACGGTACTGAGTTCAGGAACTTTAAGAGCAATAAATCAACAATGTTCATTGATACAGTCAGTTATTTCAATGCAGGATACAGGCATATTCCAGCCGGAGCGAAGACTTGGCAGAGTGATGTTGAAACTTCTCACAGGCTTATTGAGGATGAATTTTATGCATATGAAATATTTAATTCCAGAGGAGAATTCTTTAGAAAAGCATTTGATTATGTTAAACGGTTCAACTTAGAAAGAAAAAATAGTTATAAAGAAAATATGACTCCTGCTCAAATACTCCAGGAGGATATCATCCACGAGCAGATCAGCTTTTTTGAAGAGGATCTGTTTATGATCGAAGATATTTACAATTTTAAACCGGTAATATCTGATTATTACACTGATGTATTTCTTAGTTTTTACAGAACAAAAATAAAAGCAGGATAATAATCAGAAAATGGTGTATATTGAGTAAGACAAATTAAACTTGGGTGGATACCATCTCTATTTAGAGCCCAATTTTTACATTTTTAATTTGAGTTATATTATATTATTTGCTAGTTTAGAAAAAGCAGATGTCGCTAGCGCTGGTTGTATTATTGATATTCAAGATAAATTAGATTGAACGGCTAAATTTGGGGATTCTTAATATGTCTTGCGACAACTGCTAACATTGGCAAAAAGTAATTGGGTTGCTTGGACACTATTACCGATTTACACCAATCTCCATTTTGCCATGACCGTTAGGGGCAATAGTGATTATTAACCGGTGTTTTTTAAAAGATTTGATTATTATTAGGTAAAAGATTTTAGATGATTTAAAAGCAATTCAGCAATTTAGAAGATATTTTTATATTCTTATTCCTGTTCGCAGGATTTCTTCCAGAAAAGGGTTGTGGTCTTCAACATCACTTTTTTCAAATGGATGAGGTTCAATTCTTAAATCAATTTTTCTTGTTAATTTCATGAGTTCTACTCTTGTATCAAATCTGTCTTTGATTTTATCAAATACTAATGCAACATCAATATCGCTATCTTCATTGAAATTACCTTTTGCATAGGAACCAAACAGGTAAGCCTGCATAAGCTTATATTTACCTGCTCCGAGTATTTCAATGTATTTTCTTACTATTTCTGTAACAGTTGCATCAGCCATGATTTTAACTCTTTTATTTTTTCATTCCAGATTGTTGTGTAGTTTTGGGTGCATTTTTTATAGAATTCAGTCTTATAATCTTCGTAACGAGCTTCTATATTGAATGACGAAATTACTGTCATGTCATCCAATTGAGATTCTGTAAGTTGCATTTCAGCTTTATCAGCAATTCTAACCAGATTATGAATATAAGGCGGTTGCTCATTTTTTACTTTTATAAAGTAAGCTTTCAGCAATTTTTCAATGACCAAATGACCCACATATAGTGACCAGCTGTAATCCTTTTTCTCAAATAAATGTTCCATCGCAACAAAATCTTTTTCAGCAGACTCGATCCAATGGTTTATCATTTCCTTTTGTTCCATAAAAGCCTTTCACTAGTTTCTTACCTGTAATATACTGCATTTCCATACTCAAATCAATAAATTACTCCCTTGGCTATCAAATCCTGCCTTAATTGGTGAGAGTTGTAATACTTCAAATATCCCATTATACTTTGTGCTGATTGAGTGATATCTTCATCCTTGATCTTACCTGCTGAATATAGCCGTGCTTTGATCCGCATCTTCTTTACAGACCTTTTCAGATTCACGGAATTTATCCTTATCAGATTTGGAAATATCCGCATTCCAAGAAATGAAAGACCGTTCTTTCGTTTATTTGTGTAAGTGGCATTCTCTTTCAATTCGAGTTTGAGATTCTTATTGAGATATTCGCTTAACCTGACCAATATTTCTTTCAGCTTTTCTTTATCGTTCTCAAATATCACAAAGTCATCCATGTACCTTATGTAATATTTACAGCTGAGTTCCTCTTTTACAAAATGATCGAATTTGTCCATGTAAACATTTGCAAAAAACTGGCTTGTAAGGTTTCCGATTGGCAGACCTTTGCCGTCTGCTCCACCGTTTCGTACAATTTTCTCAAGCAGTGATAAAAGCGATTCATCTTTGATCTTACGCTTAAGGATTGATAGCAACACTTCATGATCTATACTCGGGAAATACTTTCTTATGTCAGATTTGAGATACCATTCGTTTTTCTTTATCATTTCCTGAGCTTTTGAAACCGCTTTATGAGTTCCTTTGTTTTTCCTTGTCGCATACGAATCAGAGATAAATGTATTCTCATAGATCGGTTCAAGGATATTTACGATCGCATGATGAACAACTCTGTCCCTGAACGGAGCAACGGCTATTTCTCTTACCTTTGGCTCAAAGACCTTGAAATATTTATAACTGCCCGGATCATAAGTGCCGCTTTCAAGTTCATTCTGTAAATTTATCAGGTTTGATTCAAGATTATAGTAGAACTCAAGGCTTTCAGTTTTACTTTTTGTGCCTTTCAAAGCCTTTTTTGCAGCTTTCATCAGGTTTTCAAATGAAGTTACACTGCTATACAGGTTATTTATTCTTTTCATTTAATCTACTAAAAATTCCCTGCCACTTCCGATTTTTCTACTTGCCGCAGGGAATTTGTTTATTTTTGACGGGTAATCCCGTGCAGGATGATATCCGGGACATTCGCAGATAATGTTTATAAAGCCATAGCCGTATAAAGGCTTATGTACGCACCTGTGCTCGAAACACGGAATCCGATGTTGTTGTTGCTGTTGTTCGGGTTGTTGTTGTTGCGATTTGCAACCCGGCAGTTGTTGGCATTGTTGTTCCAGTTACCGCCCCGTTTGACACGGTTGGAACAAGTGCCCATACGGATTCTCGTACTTTTCGGATAACACCCCCTTGTTTATATCAGGCTTTGAGCAGTCCGCCCACCATTAGCCCGACAGAGTTAATTTCTTTCGATACAAATTCATACTGATTTATTGAAATATACCTTCTGTCTTTGCATAATCTGAAAAAAATACGCAGTTTTTCAAGGTTCAGATTTATGAAATTCAGTTTTGGTTTCTTATTCTTCGTGTAGATCATTTCAATAATAAGTTCAAGAGTATTGAGAGAAAGATTCGATATTCGTTCAGATACAGTTGTTCTTACTGACTTCGGGAAACTGTCAACCTTATCTAAAATCCAGTCAAGAAGTGAATACCATTTTTCAAATATCGGATAATCACTCAGCATTCAAAAAACTCTTTATCAGTTCAACTATTTCTTTGCCATAATTCTCTATTTTCTTATCCCCGAATCCCTGAACATTTCTAAGCCCTTCAAGAGTTACAGGCTTGTTCTTTACCAACTCAACCATTTCTTTATTATTGCAGACAACATACACCGGAAAACCGTTCTTATCCGCCGCTTCCTTTCTCCATTCTTTCAGCTTCCCGAACAAAGCTTTTTCCTCTTCATTCAACGCCTCCTCGATAGCCTTTGTATTATCCTTTGGTGAATGAACATTTTCATAGTCAAGAAACACAGTCCAGAATGCAGCTCCACCGCTTTGGAAAAATTCAGCTTTATACGAATTGACCTTTTTATTAACAACGAACTTATTCAGATCTTCTTCACTGAACTGCTCCTTATTCCTGTCAAACGGTATTGTCAAAATCCTGTAATTCATAATCCCTAAAATTTTCGGGATCGGCTACGGCTTGGCTAAAGCTGCCTGCCGATCCCTTTGTTCTCTGTCACTACCGTGACTTACAAAAGGTAAAAAGGTAAAAATGCTACAAGGTAACTTCCTCCACACCCCCGCAAGTAAGTGACCGTGTGCATCAAGGCGTCCTCGAAACACGGAATCCGACGCCGCTGTAGCTGTTGTACGGGTAGCCGACGTTGTTGTAGCGATAAGCAACCCGGCAGTAGCTGGCATCGACGCGCCAGCGACCGCCCCGCCCGACACGGTAGGAGCCGCTTGTAGGTCCTTCAGGGTTTGTTACAGTTCCGAGATCATTGCATGTCGTATAATAAGAACTTCCATACCAATCCCAGCACCATTCCCATAAATTACCGGACATATCATAAAGCCCGTAGCCGTTTGCAGGGAAAGTACCAACAGGTGAACTTGTTCCATTGTAATCAGGGTGATAACCGGTAGTCGGACTCACATCATAACTATAAGATGTTGATCCATAATAATTTGCCTGTGTATCACCGTTCGTTGAATGGGATATCGTTTCTCCGTTCGGGAACCTTTGACCGTCAAGTCCACCCCTTGCTGCATATTCCCACTCAGCTTCTGTAGGTAAACGATACCCGTTCGCACTCCAGTTACATATTGCAGCATTCCATGTAGAATTTGAGCTTGTAGGAACAGTTCCCCAATCGGCCGGATCAGTTGAACTGCTTATTGTGTAACACGGAGTTAATCCTTCTGCCATACTTCTCAAATTGCAATATTTAATTATTTCATACCAACTCACATAATAAGCAGGATATGTATCCCCCGTTCCATAAGAACTCCAATTCTCAGCAGGCATATAAGCAGACCACTCCGCCTGTGTAACCTCTGTCGCCCCCATGTAGAAATCACTTACAGTTATACTGTGTAATGGTAGTTCACCTGAATATCCCTCGCTGAAATGGTCTCCCATCGTAAATGTGCCGCCGGGAATTAAGACCATACCTTCCGGTATAGGTGATGTATAATTAACTGTAGTTATTTCATAGAAATATTTATCGAACATCTCTGTTGTAACCCATACTGTATTGGCTGTGCTGTCAAGAAATACGGGAGACGAATAAGGTTCATTCATTCCGTAAATATAATATTGGTCAACATCTTCCACTGAATTCCATTGTAATTCAACTGTGCTGCCGTTGTGAGAAATTTGAATATTTTCTGGAGCACCGGAATTTTGAATTACATCAAAATACAGTAAGTCTCCTGCTGCTAATAATTGCTTTTCTATTAAATTCTTGGAATAAAGTTGTAAGAGAATTCTATAATTGCCTGGTAATTGAGGTACACTGAAAGTTGCTTCATAATCTGCGCTTGTTGTATCTATTTGAGTAGCTTCAACAATATTTATCAAACCACCAATGGAATTCTCAATTCTAAGTTTTACATCATAATTATACGCAGGAAGAGTTAATAAACTATCTTCAAATATTGATACAGAATAATTTGCTATTTCACCTTTATCGAATGAGTATTTGTTTAGGGTTTGATTTATGCAAGTATAGGGAATTAATGAAGGATAAATATTAAAAACAGCTCGTTGATAATCTGTATAATTAAAGACGGTGTCTACGCTTAAAGCATTCAATGGGAAAAAACCATTATGACCCGAATACCACCCCCAGTTAAAATGAAACTTGTCTTGATCATCATAACCATCACAAACGAATGCGTGACCATTATTTGTTGAATCATTCATACCTGCATATAATATTGGTTTTCGAAGATTTATATTATTTCTTATCATGTTCTTCCAAACATTTTCATCTGGGTAATCAGATTTTAATAAAGCAGTAGCTTCGGTAGAATATTTAAAATTATCAACAAAGCTTGTTCTTATATCTGAAAAGTTATCGAGATCAATACCTGATCCGTTAACACCATAATCCATTTCAACAGAATAACCACAATCTCTAGCAAGTTCTGCTATCATTAACTTCATCTCTGAAAATAAATCTGGATTTGATATTAAGGAATCGTTAAATAATTCATAAGCACTAACGGGCATTTTATCCCAATAATAAGATGCATTTTCAAAATTTGCATAAAGTTCTTCATTTGTAAATGGATTGATATCATCACAATCCCAGTCATATGTAACTGTACCCATACCGTGATATGGAAACTGATGAAATCTCATGATCATCGACATTGCAGTTGCAACACAACCGACAAGTGTAGTATCATTATTTGATGTCACAGGGCAAAAATCATCAAAAAACCAATCTTGTCCCCATGCATACTCTTCATTATTATGATTTACTAATAATGGACCATATCCTTTAATTTCATTTTTTAAAAATTTATTTTGCTTAAGATTCTCCCATTCTAGAGTATTTTTTTCATTTGAAAATTTATTTTTCAAAGCAAATTCGATTTGACTACCGTAATTACTCATCCAGTTGTTGTATGCTGAATTTTTATTATCTATATAATTTTGGGAATAAAATGAATATCCCAAAATTGGCAAGGTTATATCATCAGCTGATATATTTACCCAACCACCTTCATCAAAAACAAATGTATAGAAGCTAATTTTTCCTTTGTAATCAGTAGCGAAATACTCTTTTATTGTTGCAGATACATTTTTAGAAGGGGAATAGTTTTTATACCAATTTTGTGCAACAAATTTTGCTGTTTTGTATGAAACTGGATTCGCTATTAGTATTGAAATAGATATAGTAAATACCAGTACAATCCACTTCCTCATTTCGTTCCTCCATAATTTATTTTGAAAAAAGTTATCTCATTTCTCATATTTATAAAGTTTAAAATAAGCTGTATTTTTCGCGCCCTTTCATTGCTGAATTGCTGAATTGCTGAATTGCTGAATTGCTGAATTGCTGAATTGCTGAATTGCTGAATTGCTGAATTGCTGAATTGTATTTTTTACTCGTTGCTCTCAATTTTACCTCTGTAGGTAATTTCTTTACTTTTTCGTGAAAATTATCTTGTCGTTAAATTAATATTTACATTCCAAAAATGCAATGAAAATATTTTGTGGAAGATTGAAGAATTATGTATATTCAAAAAACACCGGTTAGGATAAAAGAAGGATCCTATGAACAATCATAACAGCCCCTAACATTGGCAAAAACCACAGCGGAGGGTAAATTATATGCTGCGGATTTTTTGCCATGACCGTTAGAGGACAGTGCCAGTATTATAAGAGAGAACAGACATGAATAGGATTTTTATAACAATTTTAATAACAGGATTTTGTCTCGGACTGCTATCACAGGATAGTACCAACCAGAAGAGTTTCGACGAGAAAATCAAAGAATTAGAAAAGAAGAATGTTTATTGGTCAACAATTAAGGGTGATGATAAGAAAATCAGTAAAGATAAGAAGGAAAATCTACTGGCTGAATATCGAAATAAAATGATGAAAATACTCGGAAAAACAAATGAAGAATGGGGCATACACGATGAATTTCTTATAAGCCGAATGTTCTATCATAAGGTCAATATAAATAAATACAAAGAAATTGAAAAAGCATTTGATGCAACATTCAAAGATTTATTCGATAGAAATCTGAATTCACAATTCTTCTGGTATGCTCAATGCGCCGATGTTATATTTTTAGGAAGAATTATAGAAAAATCGGGTTTAACTGCTGATGAAAAGAAAATTTATTCATCATTTTGGGAATATAAGTATAGAATACGAACTGATGAAATATTATATTCCGACAATTTTTATTTTAATAGTGTTAGAAATGAAGTTATCATGTTAGGCAACTCTATAACCACTACTGAAGAAAGCGATTATGTAATAAAGAATAGAAGCGAAAATAGAGATGGCATCTTCTTTTGTACACAATTTTATGAAGAACGGATGATAAATAGATATGATGATGATAAATATCATGGTAATAAAAATGTATTCCCAATAAGCCATTGTTATAATAAAGATGATTCGCTTATTACTATTTTAAAGGAATTTATCAAGTTAAATGATTATGAAAATTTCTATAAAAGGAGCTATAAATAGCTAACGATCATGTTTAAACTAAAACTGGAATACTGGCACCGAACCTCTAACATTGGAAAAATATCCTATCCTTGTGTTCTTTAACCTTGTGGGCTTTTTTCCATGACCGTTAGCAGAAATATTTTGGAGTTGACTTGTAAATAAAATTGGAGGAGCGAATAAATGAAAATCAGCCACATAATCAATTTGATCGTCATTGCACTTGTTTTTATCGGTTGCAGTAAAGAAAAAAATTACTCCGTAGAGATCAAAGACGGTGTAGAAATTATTAAAAACAAAAACATAGAAGCATCTCCTGAGCTAAAACTAAACCTAAAGCTGATAAGCGATGTTGCACTAGATAAACTGGAATTGCCTGACAGCGTAACTGCGATCGGTCAATTCAGCAATTCTTCACTTGATGACGAAGGCAACATATACATATCAAATTTCAGGAATGCTATAGTTTACAAAATTGATAAAGACGGTAAATATCTGACAAATTTTCATAAAAAAGGTCAGGGCCCGGGAGAAAGCCTAATCCTAGATGACATTGATGTCATAGGAAATTATGTATATGCTGTTGGGGAATACGGTAGGGTAGCTGTTTATGATAAATCCGGTAATTTTGTAAAACAAATCAGGCTTATTGAAGGCAAATACAACGGTCTTCAGGTATTAAATTCAGGTGATGACATAGTCTGTGCAACAAGAAGCTCAAAATATGTTCCTGAAGAAAATAAAAGTGAAATTTCTATCGGGTTGTTTCTACTGGATAAAAACAACTTGGAAAACTACTCTAAATTGCTTGAAAGCAATTCAACAGCGGATCTTAATAACTACAGATATCTTATGAACGAGGATCAAAGACGCAGCAGCTTTTTCAATGGTAAAGTATTTTTTGAAGACTTCAGTTTTGATATATATGCAGTAGATGTGTATGATCTCAATGGTAATAAAGTAAGAAGAATCGAAAAACAGTCTCGCAAAATTGCATGCTCAGATAAATTCAAAGCTGATGTAAAAGAAAAAGGATTGAAAAACCCCAATGTAAAGCTGGTAGCCGATTATATGAAACAAATCTTGTGGTTGTATTCAGACAAATATGGAAATCTGTGGGTGAAACCTGCTGTTGAAGGATTAGAGTTCGATCACCAGATTTATGATATTTTCAATTCTGACGGAGTATTCTTGAAGAGAATCAATTTACCGCTCCCTGATAAATATAATAGGCTGATTTTCGATAAAAACAAGTTGATAGGAATAGATCGGGAAGGTTCTGAACTAAAGATTTTTGATTATGAGTTTATTTAGTTAATTTATATGAGGAAATCGGTCATGGCTATTCTTGTTGACTCCAAAATACTACTGCTAACATTGGAAAAATATCCTATCCTTGTGTTCTTTAACCTTGTGGGCTTTTTTCCATGACCGTTAGCAGGCAACCCACAACTTTAAAAAAAAGGAGTATCAAATGAAAAAACTAACGCTAACTCTACTCATCGTAACTCTCTTGGGATTGTTTTGCTCTTGTAGCGATGATGACAACTCAACAAATACTCAAAATGATGATTCCGTATACTTGCCATTAGCTGTTGGCAATGAATGGATTTTCATCAAAGATGCTACTACAGAAGAGAGTGTAAAAATCTCCACAAAATCTGAAATTAATGGTGTTACATTCTTCGTGTTTGAAGGAGAGGATGATTACTCTTTCAATTTTGATCATTCAGATATGGGTATGTATTATAAAGATGAAGATTTATGGGGTTTCAAAGATGGCGTAGGCAAGTTATTTCTTGAGAAATCTCCAGTGGTTGGTTCGATATATGAAGTAAATTATACTTCGGAGGGATCTAAAATTGAAATTTTGGACACTTCAGAAGAGATTTCTACCGATTTAGGTACTTTTAAATGCTTAAAGTTTAATATTTTCTCTCCTGATGATGGTTGGCATACAACATACTGGATGGCTAAAGGTATCGGAATTGTAAAGAGACTTGATATTAATAGTGGAATTACTTCATATTTAAAAAGCTATACTATCAACTAATTCCGGATCAAGTACGATTTAACGTTGATAATTATAATAACGTTGAAAGTTGTGGCAGCCTCTAACATTGGCAAAATGACTGAATTCCCGACTTTGACTTTAGTTATCGCTTTTTGCCATGACCGTTAGCGGAAATTTGACTGGTGAAGCAAAAACAATTAGACTGGATTCAATTCATATAGGTACAAAGGATTTATGTTGAATTGGGTTTTGAAATAGAAAAAATAGCAAGGTTGACAACAGCTCGGTTAATCAGAAATCTTGATCTTGAAGCTGCGCTTGAGTCTGGTTGTTACCGGTGCAAATGAAATCTCTCTTCTCTTGTCAGGACAAGGCGGGAATACGCACGCGTTATCGGTTATGCCGCCTGCATGAGATGCTTAACTTGTATTTGTCTCGCCTTGTAAGAGATTCCATTTGTGCCCAATGTTGCTCCGGGTTGGTCTGGTTAGATTTCTATCTTGGAGTGTGTTGGCTTCTGGCTGTGTGATTGTTTTTGCTTAGATCGAGCTCCGCTAACATTGGAAAAATGGCCTGACCGTGTTATATTTATCTTGTGGGCTTTTTTCCATGACCGTTAGCAGAAATATTTTGGAGTAACTAGTAAATAAATTTGAGGAAGAACAAATGAAAATCAGCCACATAACTATTTTACTCATCGTAACTCTTACTCTTTTGAGTTGCAGTAAAGAGAAAAATTACACAGTTGAGATCAAAGATGGTATTGAAATAATTAGGAATAAAAACATTGAATCAACTCCTAACCTTCAACTAGACTTAAACCTGATTAGCGATATCTCACTTGATGAATTAGTGCTCCCGGATAGCATTCCAGCCATCAATTCTTTTGACAATGTTGTCTTAGATTCCGAGGGTAATATTTACATTTCAAATTTCACAAATTCGATTGTGTATAAATTAGATTCAAAAGGCAATTATATTACTAACTTTCATCGTAAAGGTCAGGGTCCAGGTGAAAGTCTTATCGCTGATGATATAGCAGTAATCAAAGATTCTGTTTATGTTGTTGGTGAAAATGGCAAGGTTGCTGTTTATAATAAAAAGGGGGATTTTTTAAAGCAACTCAGGCTTATTGAAGGCAAATACGAAGGACTCCAAATAAAATTCTCTGACAATAAAGTAATCTGTGCTACCAGAAGCGCTAATTATGACCTTGAAAAAGAAATGACTTATTTTCTTATAGGTTTATTTCTTCTTGACCCGAACAATTTTGAAAAATATTCAAAAATACTAGAAATCGAGTCTTCTGAAGATCTTAACAATTACAGATACCTAATGGGCGGAATACAGAGACAATCCTGCTTTTTTAAAGATCAGGTATTTGTTGAAGATTTAAGCTTTGATGATTACGCGATCGATATTTACAATATCTCAGGTGAAAAAATAAAAAGAATAGAAAAGCAGACAAGAAGAATCCCATGCTCTGACAAATTTAAAGCTGAAGTTAAAGAGCAGGATGAAAAAGCACCCTGGGTTAAATTTGTTGCTGATTATATGAAACAAATATTAAGAATGTATGTCGATAAAAATGGTTATTTATGGATTAAGCCTGCTATTGAAGGTTTGGAGTTTGATCATCAATATTACGATATTTTTAATGTCGAGGGAATTTTCCTAAAAAGAATTAAATTGCCTCTTAATGATAGTTTTGAGTGGCTTTATTTCGATAAGGATAAATTAATTGTTAGAGACCCTGATAATAGCGTAATCAATATTTTTGATTATAAGTTTTTATAGATTGACGGTCATGGTTGAAATAGTTAACTCCAAAATACAACTGCTAACATTGGAAAAATGACTTGACCCGTGTGATGTTTTATCTTGTTAGCTTTTTTCCATGACCGTTAGAGCCAATTTGTTTATTCTGACTGGTTTCTAAAGCGTGAAAATGCGAACCTTAAGCCTGTTTAAGAAATGACCCTGGAATTTTGTAAATCTTTTTTGTTGCATCGAATACCAAATTTTGGTATATTGATTTTAAATAGGTCTGGAGGAATAATGAGCAAAAATACTTCAATATCATTGGGTGATCACTTTGAAGCATTCATGACAAAAGAAATCGATTCGGGCAGGTATAAATCTGCAAGCGAAATTGTGAGAGCCGGGCTCAGACTTTTGGAAAATGAAGAGCAGAAGCTTGAAGCATTGAGAAATGCTCTTGTTGAAGGAGAAAAAAGTGGCCTTATCAACAATTTCAATTCAAAGAAACACCTGACTGAACTTCATAAAAAGTATAACGTCTGATGAAAAAATTTGAAATAACCAAAAAAGCCGGCTCTGATCTGGAAAATATCTGGTTGTACACTTTTCAAAATTGGTCTTTAGAGCAGGCTGACAGATACTATGAGCTGCTAATCAATGAGATCCTCTTCCTCTCTGAACATCCTTTCGCAGGTACTATCGCTGATCACATTATAAAAGGCTACAGAGTTTCCAGAGTTAAATCGCATCTGATATTTTACAAATATAATCCTGAAGGATTTATAATAGTAGTAAGAATTTTGCATTCAAGCATGGATGTAGAAAATAAGTTTGAAGCTTAGATAAACTGGATAAACAAACTAGGCTCTAACATTGGAAAAATATCCTATCCTTGTGTTCTTTTTGCCATGACCGTAATGGAGTTATTCAATGAAATATTTTAGTAAAAGAAATCTCACTTTATTATTTATCTCGATCTGCGTAAGTCAGATCATGGCATTTATATTCTGGTATGCTTTTAAATATAATCTGTTTGCAATATTCTTTGCAAGCTGTATTGTAACATCCTTGTTAGCAATTAAAAAATAAGAAAAATAATTTTAGGTTGATTTTACTTAACCCGAAACATTTTCTCCATGAGCTCATACAGATCGGGATGATTGGCTTTGAATTTCTTCGGGTTCTCGAAGAAATATTCGCTGACGACGGCGAAGAATTCGGTCTTGTCGGTGGCTCCGTAGGGATTGATGTCGGATCTTCCCTGCATTATTCTGCCGATGTTCTGATGTATGAGCTCATGGAGAAAATGTTTCGGGTTAAGTAAAATCAACCTAAAATTATTTTTCTTATTTTTTAAT
>Ga0116162_10001669_pt1 | contig 14349 bp, 13 predicted proteins | sample AD_UKC105_MetaG_FD_89875 | JGI IMG/M metagenome (GOLD analysis project Ga0116162, IMG submission 89875) | Active sludge microbial communities of municipal wastewater-treating anaerobic digesters from Hong Kong - AD_UKC105_MetaG | ecosystem: Engineered > Bioreactor > Anaerobic > Digestate... | reverse complement strand
GGCTCCGGCGGCCGCGCCCTTCACCCGGAGAAACAAAACCACAGGCAGGCGGCATGACAATAACCAACCGATCGTAGCTTAACTTCGCCGCAAAGCTGGCCGAAGAACCGAGACCACCTCTGAGCAGCCTGATAAAAATTACAGGATATATTTCGTACATGGCCCTTTACGGGCTGCATTGCAAGGATTTTGATCATTTTTCGACGCTGTTTTGTCGAGATTTCAATCTTAAGAGCCTAATAATTAAACGGCTTTCCTCAGATAGTCAGGAAAAGAGCTTTTATCTTGCCAGCATTACCACACAACACAATAATTCGGTGTGTGCAAGATCTGATAATTTATCCGGCCTGACGACTTTGTTATCAAATAAAATTTTGAGTGATCTTATCGCGGTAGAATTTGGATTAAATCGCGATAGTTCTGCACAAAATTTATTGGGTGCGGCGTCTAAACTAGCAACAATCGGGCGCGTTCTGGACAATAATTTTATTCCGGAAGAAAAGTTGAAACGTATAAAAAAACTTGAAAAACCTGAAACTATCAACAGGATGTAAAGTTATTAAAAACAGTACATTGGCTCTGTTTGTTAATAAAAATTTTTAAGACTTTATTAAGTTTTTGTTGAAAATTTGTGAAATTTTAGGTACCATCTGGCTTCACGTTTAAACAAGACATTGTTTTGTGAATGGCGAAAGTGCTTATCCGGGGCGGACTCGGTGCGCTGTGGTGTGGGCCTTTTGTCAATAAACATAACAACAAAAAGAAGGTGCATTGAACATGGCTAATGATAATTTTGACTTCACTGCTGGAACCTCCGTTGTATACCCTGCACATGGCGTAGGCGTTATCGAAGGGATCGAAACCCAGAATATTGGCGGCATGGAAGTCAGCCTTTATGCTATTTCTTTTGAAAAAGACCGTATGCGCCTTAAAATTCCTGTGATGAAAGCCGAGGCTGCGGGCCTGCGCAAACTCAGCTCTACGGATCGTATGGGCGATGCGCTAAAAACACTGAAAGGCAAAGCCCGCGTACGGCGTACAATGTGGAGCCGCCGCGCACAGGAATACGAAATGAAGATTAATTCCGGTGATCCCGTCGCGATTGCAGAAGTTCTGCGCGATCTGAAACGTAGTAATGACGATAGCGAGCAATCTTACAGCGAACGTCAAATCTATCAATCAGCACTGGAGCGTTTGGCACGCGAAGTGGCGGCGGTTGAGAAAATTACCGAGGGCAAAGCAATAGAACGCCTTGAAGACATTATGGGTGTTCCAAAAGAAATGCCTCTGGAAGACAAGCAAGCCGCTTAAGAGTGGGCTTCTCTTACATTTACCTGAAATTTTAATCGGGCGCATGGATAAGTTTTTAGGCTTTCTATGCGCCTGATTTTATTATATACTGACTTTGATTCTGGGAACTCTTCCCGCCCTCACCTTTTTTCGGTCACCGAAAAGTCACCCACGAGAACGAACGCAAACGTGAATATGGTTTGGAAAGATTCTGATTCTATCTCCTCAATGGGCACACCCCATATAGTATGGAGCATTCCTGCTATTCACGCAGATCTAGTACAGCTTGTGCGCTTGCATGATATGATTTTTAGTCGGATCAAGCCGGGTGACCGGATCATTTATCATGGTAATTACACAGGCTATGGTGAGCGTGCGGTAGCGTGCCTTGATGAAATTCTGGCCTTTCGGCGGATGGTGTTGGCGCTGCCGGGGATGCTGCCGTCTGATATTGTTTATCTGCGCGGGCAGCAGGAACTTATCTGGGAAAAGCTGTTACAGATTCAATTTGCGCCCGACCCGACCAATGTTTTGCTGTGGATGTTAGGGAACGGTCTGACCAACACGCTTTATGATTATGGGCTGTCGCCGCATGACGGGATTGATGCCTGCAAGACCGGTATTATGGGCCTGACGAAATGGACAAACTCGATCCGCAAGGCGCTGCGAGCGCATCCGGGCCATGAAACCTTTATGAACCAGCTCAAACGTATGGCTGTTACGGATAAGAGCGCCCCTGCCCCGATGCTGTTTGTTCATGCAGGGCTAAATATCGAACGCGCCTTGCATGAGCAAGGCGATGATATTTGGTGGGCAACGGATAATTTTAGAAAAATAGAGCACCCTTACGCGCCCTTTACCAAAGTTGTTCGCGGATTTGATCCTGATCATGGCGGCATGTATCTTAACGGCGTCAGCGCCACGGTTGATGACGGGTGCGGCTTTGGCGGACAGTTAATCAGCGTCGGGTTTGATCCTGATGGCGCGGCGGCGCATATACTTGAGGCCTAGGGCTTTTTGAGCCTGCCGCATCGACGAATTTCAAAAAAAATATTACTTTTTGTTAACTTTTTTGTGTTTTGAGCGAATGCAAATGCAAGCGGCATACGTAAGTTTTACGTGCCTACATAAAAGGAGGATGAATTTTATGACGTATATTGATGATCCGCAGACACAAAAAGCGAATATGGATTATATTCGCTGTTCTATGGGTGAGCCTTTGTTGGAAAAAGGCCATGAGTTGGACTTGGCGCGGCAATGGCGTGACAAAAAAGATGAGCGCGCGCTGCATAAGCTTGTGAAGTCTTATACACGGCTGGTGATTTCAGTGGCCTCGCGCTTTCGTAATTATGGCTTGCCGATGGGTGACCTTATTCAGGAAGGCAATGTCGGGTTGATGCTGGCCGCTGAGCGTTTTGATCCGGAGCGTGATATTCGTTTTTCGACCTATGCGACGTGGTGGATCCGCGCGAGCATCCAGGATTATGTACTGCGGAACTGGTCGATTGTACGCACCGGCACGACATCGGCTCAGAAATCGCTGTTTTTTAATTACCGCCGTTTGCGTGCAAAGGTTGAGCGCGCCGCCGATCATGAGGGCCTTAATGATGATAGCCGGGTGCAAATTGCCAATGAGTTGAACATCAAGGTCAAGGATGTAGAGGCTATGGAAGGCCGTTTGTCTGGCACAGATCAATCGCTGAATGCCCATATTGGTCAGGACGGCGAGGATGAGTGGCAGAGCCTGCTGAGTGATGAGCGGCCAAACCCGGAAGAAGTTGCGTTGCATGTTGTAGATTCTGAGGCGCGATCGAGATGGTTGAACAATGCACTGCACGATCTGAGTGATCGGGAGCAGACTATTATCCGCCAGCGGCATTTGGGACAGGAGGTCGTGACGCTTGAGGCGCTTGGTAAAGAGTTGGGCGTGAGTAAGGAGCGTGTGCGCCAGCTTGAAGTGCGAGCGATGGAAAAGCTGAAAACATCAATCGAAAACCAAGCCGATATCGGCCCAGAATTGTTTTCCGGCGGACTACCGTATTAAACCTTAAAGGTTTCCTTTCCCCAGCTGCACTAACTGATCGGCACCTCTCTTCCCCTTAAGTGTCGGTCAGTTTTTATGCGGATATTCGATTTATTCTACGATTTTCTTGTACATCCATCCGGTCTGCAACGGCTCGCCTGCCCTCAAGCCGTTGAGGACAAGGAAACGTTCTTCCTGAAGATTTGTAAAAGGCTGACGGCGAACGATTGATGCTACGCTATCGCCGGATTGGGCGATGAACGTTTGCAAGCGATATGGATGCACAGAGTTTTTCTCTTTATCGCTCATAGAGCGGAAGCTATAGGTCGCCGCCTTTAAGCCTTCGAGCTGCGCGGCTGGAGCGCCCGCCGGAATCGCCATCTGGAAGCGGGCAAAGCGATCACCATATGCAATCGCCACCAAGCGGATCGTCACAGGACGGCCATTAATATTTCCGGCAAAACTAGCCGTTGCGCCTGTGCGGCCATGTACATTGATGGATTCAAGACCTTGCAACTGGCGATCATCGACCCAGCTTTGCACATAGCTGCGCGGGTCAAGCCCTTGCTTATTTGCCGCCATATCGAAGATCAGAACTGCGCCGTTGCTTGCGCTCGCGGTGATTTGGGCGGGGCTGTTTTTCAAATTAAAGCCTGCGGGCACGGTGAAGGTAAAGTCCATTTTCGGGTGATAAAAACTTTGGCCGCGAACGAACCCTTGGGCGGCGCTATCTCCATAAATCATGCCGTTAATGATATTGAGGTGGGCATTCCGATTCACCTGCCCGCCACTAGGATAATTGCGGGCTTGCGTGCGCGTTTGCGCAACGCGGTCGGCGGTGGCCGGGTGAGTTGAAAAATAGCTAAAGCCGTTTGCATTACCATTGCCTGCCAGGCGGCTGTCGAGGTCTGATTGTGCCTTTAATGAACTCAGGAATTTAGCCATCGCATCTACATCGTAACCGCCATGAGTCATGTAGCGCAGCCCCAGTGCGTCGGCTTCGCTTTCCTGCCCACGGGAATAGGCGCTTAAGTAGAGGTTCGCGCCGACGCCCAATGCTTGCGAGGCTCCATCACTACCCAGCACAGCGGAGAGCACCCCTGCGCCCAGTGTGGTAACTACGCCGCGTGAATAGCGCTCTGCGGAATGACGCCCGGTGATGTGTCCAGTTTCATGGGCCAGTACGGCGGCGAGTTCGGCCTCACTGTTTGCCAATGCCAGCAGTCCACGCGAAACATAGATATAGCCGCCCGGCAGTGCAAAAGCGTTGACGATGGGACTGTCGAGAACAAAAAATTTATACTGAACATCGGGGCGTTCGGTTTTGGTGGTGACCTTTCGACCGACGCTGGTGACGTAGGCATTAACCCTTGCATCTTCATAAAAGCCGAATTGCTGGGCGATCTTTTGATGCTCGGATGCGCCAACCTGCACTTCTTGCTGGGGCGACATCAAAGCGGTGAATTGTTGCTGTCCTGTGGCAGGATTGGTGGAGCACCCCGTCAGTGCGGCAGTCAAAAAAACGTTTAAAACTGCAAAGAAAACCTTGAAACGTCGCATCACATCCATCCACTGTTAGTTATGTTTCTTAAAAACTGGCACATCTTAGTCTTTTTCCTGCTGCTCGCCAACTTATATAGTATCGGCGCTGCGTACGGGCAAGACGCTAGCGCTCTGCCCGCCAGCGATTTTTCCGCGCTCAGAAAAACCGGCGAAGCACAAGTGCTGGAAGTCATCAGCCCGCTTACGGTAAAGCTCAGCAACGGCGATATTGTCCGCCTGCCGGGACTACACTTCCCAGACTATGATTATACGGCGGAGCGCACCGGCCCCTTCGCTCTTACTGCCATGAAGGTCCTTCAAGATATGCTGGAAGGGAAAAAAGTGGAGATTTATCAAACGCCGAAAAAAGATTGGGGGCGGACCAACCGCATGGGCCATGCGCTGGCACATCTTGTACGATCTGATAGCGGATTGTGGGCGCAAGGAATGCTGATCCGCCTTGGCTTGGCGCAGGTCAAAACATCTCAGCGCAACCCGGAAATGGCGGCCCAGCTTTATGCGCTGGAGGCGGAAGCCCGCCACGAGAAAATCGGCATTTGGGAAAATGATGATGTCATTTTGAGCCCGGAAGATGCGCTGAAACATCTCAACAGCTTTCAGATTGTGGAGGGTGTCATTCAAAGCGCGGCGATGAAAAAGAACCGGGTTTACCTTAATTTTGGCGGGAACTGGCGTAATGATTTCACTGTATCGATTGCGCCGGAGGACCGAAGAATATTTTCGAAGGCTGAGATTAATCCGCTGGACTGGAATGGTGCGCATGTGCGGGTGCGTGGCTGGGTTGAAGAGTATAATGGCGCGTATATTGAAATTGATCATCCGGAGGCTCTGGAAATTTTAAGCGCAGGCGATGATGTACAAAAACGGCCAAACGACAAATAGATTGCCTCGTGATACCTGAAGTCTTAAGCTGGTGCAATCGTAAACATTTTAATATTTTGCCTGAATTTGCCGATGCCACATCGTAAACACAAGCCTGTTTCTCAAACCACAAATGATGTTAGCCGCACGCCTCGAAAGCCTTTACTCGACCTGTTTCCAGCCTTAACGCCGTATTCAAGTGGTTTTTTGGACGTCGATGACACGCATAATCTTTACTGGGAGCAAAGCGGTAATCCTGATGGGGCGCCTGTTTTGTTTTTGCATGGCGGTCCTGGTGCTGGGGCAACGCCGGTGCATAGGCGTTTTTTTGATCCGGATCATTACCGGATTATAATTTTCGATCAGCGCGGATCGGGGCGTTCACACCCTTTGGGCAGTCTTGAAAACAACACAACTGTGCATCTGGTTGATGATATTGAACGGCTTCGCCAGCATTTGCGTATTGAGCGCTGGCATATTTTTGGCGGATCGTGGGGCAGCACCTTGTCGCTGTCTTATGCCCGCGTATACCCACAGCGCTGCATCAGCATGATTTTGCGCGGGATTTTTTTATGTGAGCAAGATGAGATTGACTGGTTTCTTTACGGCATGCGCAACATCTTCCCCGAGGCGTGGGAGCAGTTTGCGGGTTTTTTACCGGAAGATGAGCAAAGTGACCTGCTGGATAATTATTACAAGCATTTGACTGGAGCAGATGAAGAAAAACAAATGGAAGCGGCTATTCACTGGAGTCTTTATGAAGGAGCATGCGCATCGCTGCTGCCCAATTATGAAACCATTACAACGGATGAACAAAAAGACCATGCGCTGGCGCTAGCGCGGATCGAGGCGCATTATTTTAAATATGAAGTGATTACTCGTGAGAACAGTCTTTTGAACAGCATTGATAAAATCCGGGAAATCCCCTCAACTATCATTCATGGACGTTATGATCTGATTTGTCCGATCCGAACTGCGCACAAACTTCATCAGCTTTGGCCGGAGGCAGATTATATTGTTGTGCCCGACGCCGGACATTCGGCGCTTGATCCTACGCTACGTTCGCGCTTGATTGAAGCAACAGAACGTGCCAAAACCCTCGCATAGAAAAACAAACACGAAAATGAATAGCGACAAAAACGAGACAAAGATGAGTTTTCAATCGATCCGCGATATGGATTTTCAGGGTAAAAAAGTCCTTTTGCGCGCGGATTTAAATGTGCCGGCGCGGCGTGGTAAAGTAACGGATACTACACGCATTGACCGTTTAAAGCCGACGATTGATTTTCTGCGCGGGGCTGGTGCAAAAATTCTTATTCTTTCCCATTTTGGCCGCCCGGAAGGAGAGCAAAACCCGGAAATGTCGTTGGCCTTTTTGACACCGACTCTGGAAGAACGCTGGGGATGTAATATTCGTTTTAGCCCTGATTGCATTGGGGTAAAGGCTGAAGCTGTAATTGCAAAGATGTGCGAAGGCGATGTTACGCTGTTGGAAAATGTTCGTTTTTACAAAGAAGAAAAGCAAAATGCGCCGGAATTTGTTGCAAAACTGGCGGCGCTAGGGGACGTTTTCGTCAATGACGCTTTTTCCGCAGCGCACCGCGCCCATGCAAGTACGGAAGGCTTGGCGCATGTTCTTCCAGCGGTAGCGGGGCTTTTGATGGAGCAAGAGCTGAATGCTCTCGATGCAGCGTTGGAACACCCGAAAAAACCAGTAGCGGCAATTGTCGGCGGTTCAAAAATTTCCACTAAACTTGGAGTGCTCAACAATATCGTACAGCGGGTGGATTATATGATCCTCGGCGGGGCAATGGCCAATACATTTCTTTATGCAAATGGCGCGGATGTAGGTAGCTCCTTGTGTGAGACCAACATGAAGGATGAAGCTCTAAGAATTTTTGAAACGGCACGCAAGGGTGGCTGTGAGATTGTACTGCCGATTGATAGTGTGGTGGTGAGCGAGCTCAAACTCAACGCTCCTTCTGAAATTGTTGATTCTCAGGCCATTCCGAATGATAAAATGGCTATTGATGTCGGTCCGAAAAGCATTGCCTATGTCGAAAGCATTCTTGAAAAAAGCAAGACTTTGCTCTGGAACGGGCCAATGGGGGTATTTGAGCTTAAACCTTTTGACCACGGTACCAATGCATTGGCGCGCAAGGCTGCGGAACAAACAAAAACCGGAAATCTGGTCAGTATTGCCGGAGGCGGCGATACGGTCGCTGCGCTGGAAAATGCCGAAGTCTGTCAGGATTTCACTTACATTTCTACTGCGGGCGGGGCATTTTTAGAGTGGCTTAAAGGCGAGACACTGCCCGGCATTGAGGCCCTCAATATAACTCAAAAAGCCGCCTGATTATTTCTTCAATTCTTCATCGAGAGAATTTTCAATGATACTGCGTGCGACCTCAGGTTTGATCCTGTTGAAATAATTTATCGCTTTTGTCATATCGTTCAGCGCAACCATGCGGCCGTGGTTGCGGACGCGGTTTGTCAGTAAAAAAATTGAAATAAAATCTTCTTTTGGAACATCAAAAGCCTTACACGCTACGGCCAGCCCCTGCCCGCTGGTTTGTGAAAGAATTTCCAGCGTGGTCTTCGGATCTAAACCAGAATAACGAGAGAACTGTCCAACAAAGGCTGCTATTTGCCCGCGGCGTAACGTGCCGAGCATGAGCTTAATGGTTAGCAGTCCTTTTTGCTTATAACGGTCTGCTGCCCTGAGGATAGCCTTGTTGGGCGTAAATTCGCTGACGGACTCGCTGGCCTCAACCATTTCAACAATGACTTCATCGACGGCCTGAACTACAGATTGGGCTTCAAAACCGTAGAGTGTTTTGACTTGTTCTTTTATTTCTTCACCAACATATGCATATAGGACTTTGGCCAATTCCGGGCCGACCTCTTCACGCCGCAGAAGCGGAGCGGCCAGTGCGTCAGATTGCTGGGCCAAGTCGCTAAGGATTGTCAGACTATATTCGGTTAAGTTAATTTTTTTATTTTTAACTAGTTGAATCGTCGTATCAATATCACGCGTGTCAGCCAGCAAGTTCATAATCTGGTTGCTCATATTTTCGCGTTTGGCTATAGCCTGCCAGTATTTCGGCCCCTTGGACTTAATGATATAAATTAAATCCATATCCCCCAAGACCGGACTCTTGCTTAAAACAGGCGCTGCGACAGGAATTTCGTCATTGGCCATTTGCAAAATGAGACGTAGTGGCACATTTTCTAAAATAGCGAGACGTTCAGATAAAGCTTCCCGCAGGTCTATTTCTGCCTGGCGCATCAAGGCAATGAGTACATCGGCGATCAATTCGCTTTCTTTAGGAGAAAGCTCCATCTCCAGTAATTCGCTAACAGCAGAGGTCAGTTCAGCACGCGCAAGAGGCTTGTCGTCACTGGCCAAACCATACAGCTTGTGCGAATCATATAGTCGCACCAATAAAGGTGTTACTGTTGATGTCTTATCTAAAAAACTTAGATCCATGAGATGCCCCAGACTGCGTCATATTTTTATTTTATTTTTATATAAGAAAACAATGAAGTACTTTGTTATTCATAGCATTTTAGCTAAATTTTATACTGTTATTTCCGTTCTCTGCCTCTATATATACGGGGTATTTCTTACGTTTCAGTTAATAAAAAATTACCAAAAAATTAATGTATGCAATCTCTCGTGTTTGATTTATAGACTCTGCACCCTTATACTGTTTTTTAACGCTTATGAAGTACCCTATAAATTGGGGTTTCATTTTGTAAAAAGGATACAATCTTATGGCAGGACCATTAAGCGGTATTGCGGGACAGCAGCAGGTTCCCCTGGCTCAGCCCTCACAGACGTCCACTCAAAATACGAATGGTGTTCGTGGTCAGAGTGAGCAGAAGCCAGAAGCTGACCGGGTTCAGCCACAAGGTGCACCTGCAGCTGAAACGCAAAATACGGAAACACATAATGAGGATGTTCTGCAGCAACAAATTCAAAATGCTTTGACCACTGACCAGAATGATCCTGCCGGTGCTGAGACGCTGCGGCGCGGTTCGTTGGTTGATGTGGTGATTTAAGCATAGAGATTTTACGTTCGTGGGGATGGGCGCTTCTTTTTGAAGCGCCTTTTCGATTCTGGCCGAGGCGTTTCTAATTAGGGGGGCAAAACCTAAGTGCGCTTATTGAAATGCGACTTCGTTGAAGCTGCGAAGTTTGCGGCTATGGAGTTTTTCTGGGGCCAATTGGCGCAGCATTTCCATGGCCCGAATACCGACCTGTAAGTGCTGGTCTACGCGCTGGCGATAAAACGTATTGGCCATGCCCGGCAGCTTGAGTTGCCCGTGCAGAGGTTTGTCGGAGACACATAGAAGCGTCCCATAGGGTACGCGAAAACGAAAACCGTTGGCAGCGATTGTACCGCTCTCCATATCCATGGCGATGGCGCGGCTTTGGCTGAGGCGTTTATTTTGGCGGATGGAAGAGCGCAGTTCCCAATTACGGTCATCGGTTGTGGCGACTGTGCCGGTGCGCATGACTTTTTTGATGTCGTATCCCTCAAAGCCACAAATTTCGCTCACAGCTTTTTCCAGCGCGACTTGAATTTCCGCCAGAGCGGGAATAGGAATGCTGGTCGGCAGGTCGGTATCGAGGATATTGTCTTCGCGTAAGTAGCCGTGGGCAAGAACATAATCACCGAGATTTTGAGAATTGCGCAGTCCTGCGCAATGGCCGAGCATCAGCCACGCATGCGGACGCAGTACAGCGATGTGGTCGGTGATGGTTTTGGCATTGGAAGGGCCAACACCGATATTGACCATGGTGATGCCCTTACCATCTTTGCGTTTGAGATGATAGGCCGGCATTTGTGGCAAACGTGTGGCTGCGGCAGGCTGGATAAATTCGCTATAACCGTCTTTTCCTGCTTTGCTCTCGCCGATTTTAACGAATTCATCGATATAGAATTGATAGTTTGTAAAGATCACAAAATTCTGAAAATGTTCTGCAGGCATGCCACAATAATGGCGCAGACGCTGAATGCTGAGATCAACGCGCGGCGCGGTAAAGAGCGCGAGCGGTCGATCCTGCCCTTCTGCGGGTATATACGTGCCATTAGCGATTTCATCGTCCATAATATCCAGATTCGGCATATCGAATAGATCCGGCAGGTCTTTAAGCTGTTCTGCTCCCAAATCGCCCTCAAGGTGAAATTCTTCACCCAGCGCGAAATGCAATGGAATCGGCGTATTGCTGACACCGACTTCAATCGTAATATCGTGATTTTTTATGATATTACGAAATTGTTCGAGATAGTAATTGGCAAAAATATCCGGGCGGGTCAGGGTTATGCTATATGTGCCGGGGCGCGGAGCAAAGCCATAGGACAGCCTCGTATCCGTGCGGCGTGCATATTTGGTCGAAATGCGCGCATAAGGGTAAAATGCACGGCTGCGTCCCTTTACCCCATCGCCTTTGGTCAGCGCGTCAAAGCGGGCGCGCAGGAAGGCAATCTGGGCATCATAGATAATTTTGACCTGCGCCAAAACTTCTTCAGGCGCCGAACAGGTTTTGGGGGCGATCATATCGGGAGAGTGCATCATCCTTTTATTATCGCAGATTTTTTGTTATTTATCAATTCTCTAGACCCATAAGTGCGCGGGCGTATTCACGCGGACAGAATGGTTGTAAATCATCAAGCCCTTCACCAATACCGATAGAATAGACCGGTACGCCGAACTGGTCGGCCAGCCCAACGAGAACACCACCTTTGGCGCTGCCGTCGAGCTTGGTGACGATCAGGCCGGTGACATTGACCATGTCCTTGAAGGTTTCAAGTTGAGAAAATGCATTTTGACCGGTGGTGGCATCAAGCACTAAAAGCGTTTCATGCGGCAAGCTTTCGTCCTGTTTTTTTAGTACGCGGATGACTTTGGCCAACTCATCCATCAAGTTTGCTTTGTTTTGCAAGCGTCCGGCGGTGTCGATCAGAAGCACATCAGCCCCTTGGTTTTTGGCCTGCTCATAAGCCTCAAAAGCCACAGAAGCGGCATCTGCACCAACGTCTTTTTGTACCAACTTCGCGCCGGTGCGCTTGGCCCAAATGCCGAGCTGTTCGACAGCGGCCGCGCGGAAAGTATCCCCGGCAGCCATCACAACCGAACAGTGATCTTTAAATTTCAAATTCTGGGCAATCTTACCAATCGTGGTGGTCTTACCCACGCCATTCACGCCGCAAACGATTATAGTAAAAGGTCCGTCATCCGGTTTTTCAATAGTAAGCAGTTTGGCGACAGGCTTTAGAATTCCTGCGATTGTTTCGGCCAGAGCCTCACGGATTTCTTCTTCACTAATTTCCTTGCCAAAGCGGCCTTTAGAAAATTCCTCGATAATTTTGGCAGCGGTTTTTGGACCAAGATCCGCCTCGATAAGCAACTCTTCCAACCCGTCAAGTGTTTCTTGATCCAGCGTTTTCTTTGTAACCAGATCGGTGAGTCCTTTGGTGATTTTGTTGGTGGATTTGGACAAACCACTGGTCAGGCGTGAAAGCCAACCGCCTTCATTACTGTCATCGGCAAATTCTTCGGCCTCTTCCGCATCGTCAAGCCTATCATGCTTAGGCGCAGGAGACAGGCGCAGATCATCAAGAATTTCACTGGCGGTTTCATCTTCCATCTCATGACGAATTTCATCATCCAGTTCGGCTTCATAATCTGTGGATGGCTCAATTGCCGGTTCACCTTTGGGATGAAAAAGTTTTTCTTCACGTTCTTCTTGTTCCTGCTCGGCAATATTTTGCTTTTTACGCCAAAAAACCATTTCAATCTCCTTGTGTTATGGAGATTATACGCCCTCTAAAGCGGCTCGCCAAGCAGGTTTTCGCCTGTTATGCCGGAGAGCTTGACGGACAAAAGATCGCCAGGACGGGCTTTTGCATTCAGATGCACAGGCGAAAAGTTTTGAGTTCTGCCAAAACTTCCTTTTTCAACAATAATTTGCGCTTCTTTATTAAGGTTTCGCCTAAGTAATTTTTGGAGCTGCAGTTCTCCTAGCGCTCGCAAGCGCGCGGCGCGCTCTTTGCGCTCTTTTGGTGGAACCTGACCGGGAATACGTGCGGCGGGAGTGCCTTTGCGCTCTGAGTAAGGAAAGACATGGAGATAGGTCAAGTCGCATTCTTCGACGATTTTAAGGGTGTTTTGGAACATCTCTTCGGTTTCAGTGGGAAAGCCGGTGATAATGTCGGCACCGAATTCAATATCGGGGCGGAGGGTACGAGCCCGCTGGCACATCGCAATAACATCATTGCGCAAATGGCGGCGCTTCATGCGTTTAAGGATCATATCATCTCCCGCTTGCAAGCTTAGATGCAGATGCGGCATCAGGCGTGGTTCTTCGGCAATCAGGCGCCAAAGGTCGTCATCGATTTCGACCGGATCGAGCGATGAAAGGCGCAGACGCGGCAGTTCAGGGACAAGAGCCAGTACGCGGCGGATCATCTGCCCTAGTGTCGGCGCGCCAGGCAAATCGGGCCCGTATGAGGTAACATCGACGCCGGTAAATACAATTTCATTATAACCTTGTTCGACCAGCGCACGAACATGTTCGGCAATCACCCCTATAGGGACAGAACGCGAAGGGCCGCGACCATAGGGAATAATGCAAAAAGTGCAGCGGTGGTCGCAGCCATTTTGCACCTGCAGGAAGGCGCGGGAGCGGTCCTCAAAGCCTTCGATCAGATGGCTGGCGGTTTCGGTTACAGACATAATGTCGTTGACCATGACCTTTTCGCCCTGCTCCACCCCCCAGCTTTCGGCTTTAAGCTTTAAATCATTGCCGATGATCTGGTCGACCTCAGGCATAGCGGCGTAGGTATCAGGGGTGATCTGCGCCGAGCAGCCCGTGACAATGATTTTTGCATTCGGATTTTCACGCCGGGCACGGCGAATGGCTTGCCGGGCCTGACGCTCGGCTTCTTTTGTTACAGCGCAGGTGTTAAAGATGATGGCGTCATCCAGCCCCGCATTAGCGGCGTGCGTGCGCATCACCTCTGACTCATAGGTGTTGAGGCGGCAGCCGAAGGTGACGAGTTTTGGACTCTTTTGATCCATGAGCGCGGTTTTACAGATTTGTTAACCTACCGTCAAATATATAGGCGACAGGACCGGTCATGAGGACATGGTTGTCGCTTTCGCGCCATTCGATATGAATGGGGCCGCCATTGAGAAGAATTTCAACTTTGCGGCCATCAATGAGGCCACGGCGTATCGTCGCAACAGCCACTGCGCACGCGCCGGAGCCGCAAGCCAGCGTTTCACCGCAGCCGCGCTCCCAAGTACGCTGGCGCAGTCGGCCATCTTCAAGAAGCTGAACAAACTCGACATTTGTTCGCTCCGGAAACAGAGCATGGTTTTCTATTACAGGGCCGAAACGTTCAACCAGCGCATTTTCAGCGTCATCGACGAACAGTACGCAATGCGGGTTGCCCATTCCTACGGCGACTGCCGGGTTATGGGTATCTGTGCCCAGCTCGACCATCAGCGTATCACGTTCCTCAGCCAGAGGAATAGCGGCCCAATCGAGCTGCGGCGCGCCCATATCGACGGTCACCAGCCCATTTTCGACGGCGCTG
>Ga0116162_10001667_pt1 | contig 14353 bp, 12 predicted proteins | sample AD_UKC105_MetaG_FD_89875 | JGI IMG/M metagenome (GOLD analysis project Ga0116162, IMG submission 89875) | Active sludge microbial communities of municipal wastewater-treating anaerobic digesters from Hong Kong - AD_UKC105_MetaG | ecosystem: Engineered > Bioreactor > Anaerobic > Digestate... | reverse complement strand
TCTGTTTTTTGATGCTGTCGATCCTGTTCTGGATGTCTTTTTTCTTGCCCAGCCCGTCAACGATCTTGGTGTTCTCTTTATCAATAATAACGGTCTTTGCGCTTCCGAGCATTTCGAGTTCAGCGTTCTCAAGTTTCATTCCGAGCTCTTCGGTGATCAGCTCTCCGCCTGTTAAGATGGCGATATCTTTCAGCATTTCTTTTCTTCTGTCGCCGAAACCGGGAGCCTTTACGGCCGCTATCTTTAATGATCCTCTCAGCTTGTTGACAACGAGGGTGGCCAGCGCTTCGCCTTCGATATCTTCAGCCACGATGATCAGTCCTTTACCTGTCTGAGCTACTTTCTCCAGAATCGGAACCATTTCTTTTATCGTAGAGATCTTTTTGTCGTAAAGAAGGATGTAGGGATTTTCCATCCTTACTTCCATTGCTTCGGCATCGTTGATAAAATAAGGTGATAAATACCCTCTGTCGAACTGCATACCCTGAACTACTTCGAGCGTGCTTTCCATTGATTTTGCCTCTTCGACGGTGATTACGCCTGTCGTTCCAACGGCTTTCATCGCGTCGGCTATCATTTTACCTACACTTTCGTCGTTGTTCGCGCTGATCGATGCCACATTGGATATTTCTTTAAAATCGTTACTTACTTTTTTTGTTTTCGACATAAGGAATTTTTTAACTTCGGCCACGCCTTTGTCAATTCCCTTTTTGATGTCCATCGGGTTAGCGCCGGCTGTCACGTTCTTGAGTCCTTCAGCTATAATGGCCTGAGCTATTACAGTTGCGGTAGTGGTACCGTCACCTGCTTTATCTGAAGTTCTTGAAGCCACGTCCTTGATCATTTCAGCTCCGATCTTCTGGATAGGAATATCAAGTTCTATCTCTTTTGCGACTGTAACCCCGTCTTTTGTTATGACGGGAGCACCGTATTTTTTCTCAAGAACAACGTTCCTTCCTTTTGGTCCGAGCGTAACTTTCACCGCGTTGGCGAGTATGTCAACACCTTTTTTAAGCTCGGTACGGGCTTCTATCCCGTATTCGATCATTTTTGCCATTTTAAGTTTCTCCTTATGATTAAATTATTTTACGATCGCAAGTACATCTTCGAATTTCAGTATGAGGTATTTCACTTCGCTGATAGTGACTTCAGTTCCCGAATATTTGGGATAGATCACCTTGTCGCCGACTTTGATCTCTTTTTTCATATCTTCGTCGTTACCTACCGCTACGACTTTGCCCATCTGCGGTTTTTCTTTTGATGAAGTATCGGGTAGTATGATCCCGCCTTTTGTTTTGTTCTCTGTTTCTTCGATGATCTCGAGAACGACCCTGTCCTTGATAGGTTTAAGATTTACTGCCATTTTATTCTCCTTTCGGTTAATTTTTTGTTTGCTTACATGTATTGCAACTATAATGCCAACTCGACATCAGTGCGTAAAAAAAGGGGCCGGTCATACCTGCTGCCCCTAACCTGTCATATTATGTCAGGACAGTGTCAAACCCTGCCCAGTTTCCATCTGCTTATACCTCTGAAGAACATCATTACAGAGAAGGGTACCAGAAAGTCTGATTCCATTAACCTGTTCGCATTAGAAAGTATCAGCCAGGCTTTATCAAATTCGTTCTTCCTATAATATTTCAGAAATATAGCCATCAGATGCTTAGAAAATTCTCTGAATCTTTTGTCGTTCATTATTAAAAGTACTGCATTTTTATAGTATTCTGTCCCTTCTTCAGTATGGAACCAGTTTTCCTGAGATGCAGGTTCTCCGAGTTCTTTTATGATTCCGTCTGTCTCATCGTCCGTGAAAGCGAACTCCGAGAATTCTTCAGTGCTGAAGAAATTAAAACTGTCGGCCATGAATTTATCAGGATCCTTATCGTATTCCTGACCAACCGCGGCGTGAGCGTTCATGAGATCCATCGATGCTTCCATTATGCTTTTCTGCATGGCCGGGCTGCCGAAGTACGATCCCGCCGTTGCGCTTTCCTTTTCCTGCTTTTTCTGAGCGAATTCTGCCGAGGTCTGATAGAAAACGCATTCCGCGCAGTCTTCGTTCCTTATAGTAGCGCAGCAGACGGGACAGATCAGAGCGCCGTCTTTCTTCAGACATTTTCTCTTTCCCGGTTTAGCGCTGCAGTTCACACATTTTTCTTTTGCCATATCTTCATCCTGAGTTTACTTTTTTCAAGAACGCGGTAATGATATAAAATTATTCGGGTTAAATCAAAGGTTTTTTACCAAATAAAAAAGGAACCTTTTTTCGGGTCCCTTTTTCGTTGAGGAGTGAGTGTATGAGGGGTACTTTTAGAATTTGTGACCGAATTTGAAGATGCCTTTTCTGAAATCGTATGTAACTTGTGTTTTTATCATCTCTTTCAGGTCTTCTGATTTCTTTGTTTTATCTATCTTCATTTTATGCTCCTTTTTTTAATGTTTATTTCAATTACACAGGTAAATTACCATATATAATTAACATTCAAAACAAAAGTCCGACGAAATGCAGAAACGGGGGTGTGAAAGGGAAGGTTTAATAAACTTCTTCGTGAGTTCCGATATCGACTGGTATGATCCTGTCGTCAATAACTATAAATTCAATGCTGATCCTGTAAGCCGTATTGATCGATACAGAGTACAGTTCAGACAATCTGCCGGCAAGCTTGTGCAGTCTCAGCGAGGGATGATACGGATTAAGTTCGAGAAGTTTCAAAGTTTTTTCGTACTGACCGGTCAGCTCCGGATGCCTTTTAACGAACTTCTCTTCCCTTTTTTTATACGGTTCGGTGTAAATGATCTTAGCCACGCGTTATCCTCTTCATGTGTTCTTCGACGGATTCAATAGTGAAATCACCTTCGTCCACAGCCTTCCTCGTTTCCGCCAGCGCAGCCAGAAGTTCATATTCGCGCAGTTCATTGTATTTCTCGACCGGGATGATTACGAACTTCGTTTCTCCCCTCACAGACACGCCGACCTCTCCGTATTTGGCGATCTCTTCTCTCACCATCGTTACGCCTTTGGTCTTAAGATCGTTCGCCGATATAGTTTTATACATAAAATAGCCCTCTTAACCGTTCTATTAAAAGTACTATTAATAACACTGTTTGTCAAGTTCTATTATGTTGTCGCGATGAATTAAACTAAAGATGAATACTCCATCTCAATTTCATCTTTGATCTCTATTCCTCTTTCGCCGTATAATGGGATGGAAGGTTTTAATTTTCTGGATTCTGCTATCGCACCTTCGTGAACTTTGACTATGCTGAAATTGCGTTTTTTATAGAACTCGATTGCATTTTTATTGTCATTAGTTGTGATCAGCCAAAGTCTTTTTATACCTGACAGTTTTGCAGTTTCAATTACCTTATTAATTAGGAGAGTTCCGATCCCGTTGTTCTCATTGAAACTATTAATTGAGGTTACCTCCATTTCATCACCTCTTATCTTATAACTGATCAACCCGACAGTATTATTTACAGATTTTACTGAAAAACCTTCAACTTCGTAATACCTTATTATATTACCTCTAGTTACAACAAAATCGGCACCCCACTCGGACTCGAAAACATATTTGATATCACTAGCATCTGATTTTATTATTTCAGTCATTACTCCTCCGCCTTCAGCCCCTTAGCAATCAGGTATCCTGTGGCGCGTTCTTTGAGCCTGTAACGGGAGACGAGTTCACGGAACTGCTTCCCGTGGTTGGGATAGATGAGGTGGGCGATCTCGTGGATGATGACCATGTCCGACACCCAGCGGGGGAAGTCGGCGAGCTTGGGATTGATGATGATCTCACGCCTTGTGAAAAAGCACTTGCCCCAGCTGCGTTTGAGCCTGTTCGAGTAGGTTATGCTGAAATTTGGAGCTTTGGGGATAAATCTGTCCCTTAACATTTCGGCTCTCTTCTGAAGGTCCGTCTCCTCATTCGCCGCGGGAACTTTATTCCTGAACTTCTTAATCGCTTTACTGACAAAATCTATGATAAAAGCATCGTCCGCATGGTACGGCGCCATGACCTTCACGGAGCTGTCCCCGGTTAATTTAGCCTGTATCGACTTCCTTCTGGCCTTCGACCTGACTATTTCTATCTCGAAACCGTCTATGTTCAATTAATACTGGCTCTTCTTGATCTTGTTCTCCCAGTTCGGGTCGTTCTTCTCTCCGGGATAATCCGAGTGGATCAGCTTGAAATCCCCCAGACCGTGCGCGTCAGCGAACACGAAAGTGTAACCGCCCGTAAAATAGCTCCATATCTCGTGGTCCTGTGTTTCCGTGCTGTAAGTCTCGATATCCCTTTTGTTCGGAGGGCCGAATTTAAGATATACTCTGCCCCTGTCCGTTTTATATCCCTGAGTGTTCTTTGAGGAGAATTCAGTCTCGATCTTAGCCAGCAGAGCCTTGAAATTAGCCCTCGCGTTCTCCTGCTTTGACTCCTGCTCCGTCCAGTATTTCTTTAAAAACTCCCTCTTTCCCGAAACGATCAGCCCCGAATACCTGTTCTGCTCAGTGTTGTCCAGGATCGAATATACCTGCTCGAACTCCGTATTTATCTCATCGTCCTTCATGATATCAAGTTCGATAGAGTCCCTCTGCATCGTCGAAATATTATCTGGCATCCTGTACCTTTCTTTCACGAAATCGATCTTTCTGTACATATAGAAATTGTTCCTTCCCTCTATACTGATGCCTGTGCGTTTGTTTTTTACGGAAAGAATAAAATCATATGAACCTGTCTTTAACACCGGAACGGGGATCCTGTCCGCGAGAACGAGAGATCTGCCCGGTGATGTTTTCTTTGAACTCTCGCCCTTTTTTGATTCGCCTGTCTCTGAAGAAGAAATTTCCCAGTTGTATTCGACCTCATCACCGGGAAGAAGTCCGTAAACTTCCGAGTAATAATAAATGAACGGCCTTGAGGTGCCGAATATCTTGCTCGGATTTGGAAGTATGATGACACCCTGCCTGAAGAATTCCGATTTTTCATCAGGATCTTCCGTAATTATCCTTGAAGCCAGCTGGATCGTGGAAAGCGAGAACTTTTCTTCGAACGAGGCCACCATGAACATTTTTGATTCCTGAGGAACTTCGAGTCTGTCGATAATTTTTCCCGTATTAATGTCCTCCACTTCGATCACGAGCCTGTAATATCCCGGAGGAAGCTCGAGTTTTGAAAGTACAGGTATCTCGGCCCCCGAATACTTGTCCGCCTCGGATGCGATCTTATACTTCTGCTTCCACATATCCTGAGTTACCAGCTTTTCACCGTCATAGATAAATACTTTCATAGAGAATAGGCTCGTCATTTCTTTGTCGAAGTCGAGATAGGCTATAGGTATCGAAATATAAATGTCCGTTCTCGTTTTGGAATCGTCGAAAGTGCGGAAACACGAATAATCCACGTAGAAAAAGTCTTTTGCGAAGACCGATGCGCTGAGTATAATCATTAAAATACCGGTTCTTACCTTCATCTCAATATTCTCCTTGCCCCTGCATAACGGGAGCTGTAATAATCAATTTTCAGATCGCTTTTTGTGACCCCTAGTTTTGTTGATGCGTGAATAAAAGTATTTTTTCCTGTATAGATTCCGACATGAGATATTCCGTTGCCGTAAATGTTGAAAAATACCAGGTCCCCGTATTTCAGTTCCGCTCTTTTTACAGGGCTTCCTTTACCGAACTGCGACTGTGAGGTTCGGGGCAGTTCTACGCCGTAAACTTCTCTGTACGCCCTTCTGACGAACCCGCTGCAGTCGAAATAGTCCGGGCCTTCGGCTCCCATTCTGTGAGGAGCGTTCTCGTATTTTTCATAAAATCCCTCAAGATCGCCTTTGAAAGAGCCGCTTACCGAGGGTTGATCATCTCTCACTCCTGAAGATGACGAGCACGACATGAAGAGCAGCGCGACGGAAAACAGTAATATAATTAATAATTTCTTCATTTTTTCTTCAAAACATGTTTTAACAATCCCGCAGTTGAGCTGTCGTGCTCCGCGGCAGGCTTTTTCTCTTTCAGCTCCTTCAGTATCTTCGAGGCAAGTTCTTTTCCAAGCTCAACACCCCACTGATCGAAGCTGAATATGTTCCAGATCACGCCCTGAACGAAAGTCTTGTGCTCATACATTGCTATAAGCCTGCCGAGTGCGCCCGGCGTGAGTTTATCATATACTATCGAATTCGTCGGGCGGTTCCCTGCAAATATCTTGTGAGGATAAAGCTTTCTGATCTCAGGTCCGCTCAGTCCGGCTTTTTCGAGCTGAGAGATCACCTCTTCTTTGGTTTTGCCGTTCATAAGCGCTTCTGTCTGAGCAAGGAAGTTCGACAGAAGCTTCTCGTGATGGTCACCTGTCTTATTGAGCGGTTTCTTTGCGCACAGAAAGTCGCACGGGATAAGATGCGTTCCCTGATGTATCAGCTGGTAGAACGAGTGCTGCCCGTTCGTGCCCGGTTCTCCTAAGAGTATCTGACCTGTTCTGTAGTTGACATCCGATCCGTCCCGGGCCGTGCTTTTCCCGCTGCTTTCCATTGAAAGCTGCTGGAGAAAAGCGGGGAACCTGTGGAGATACTGGTCGTAGGGCAGCACCATTTCGCAGGGCGCTCCGAAAAAGTCGGCGTACCAGATCCCGAGAAGGCCGAGCATGACAGGCATGTTCTTCTCAAAAGGTGCTGTGCGGAAATGGATGTCCATGCTCTGCGCGCCCTTTAACAGCTCCTCGAAGCGGTCGTAACCCGCGGCTATCGCCACCGGTAGTCCGATGCCCGACCAGAGCGAATAACGCCCGCCAACGAAGTCCCAGAACTCGAACATGTTCTTTTTATCAATACCGAACTCTACCACTTTTTCCCCGTTGGTCGAAAGGGCGGCGAAATGTTTTCTAATGTGCTTTTTATCCTTCGCTTTCGCTAAAAACCAGTCGCGGGCAGTATTAGCGTTGGTCATGGTCTCCTGTGTTGTGAAGGTCTTCGAGGCTATCAGGAAAAGAGTAGTCTCGGGGTCAAGCCGTTTAAGTGTTTCGGTTATATGCGTGCCGTCAACATTTGACACGAAGTGCAGTTTGGGCCCGTCGGAGTAGAACTTTAAAGCCTCGCAGACCATGTTGGGACCAAGATCGGACCCGCCGATACCGATGTTTACTACATCGGTTATTTTTTTCTCCGTAAATCCTTTATGATCACCATTCCTGACGGCTGACGAAAATACTTTCATTTTTTCTCTTACCGCCCTTATTGCAGGCAGAATCTCATGTCCGTCAACTTTCAGGCTTTTACTCTTAAAATCCCTCAATGCGACATGCAGAACCGCTCTGTTTTCAGTCTCGTTTATCGGATCTCCGTCGAACATGGATGCTATAGCTTTTAAAAGTCCCGCTTCGTCCGCCAGAGCAGTCAGAAGTTTAATTGTGGTCTCATCTATCCTGTTCTTTGAGTAGTCAAGCAGAATATCTTCGAATTTTATGGAGAATTTTTTGAACCTGTCCTTATCCTCAAAAAGAGTTCTCAGATGAACTTCTCTGATCTTTTTGTAGTGCCTCATAAGCTTTTCCCATGCGGCAGTGTGCGTTGGATTTATTTTCTTGAGCATAAGAACATCTCCGGCGTTTGTTATCCGATATGAATTTAACTAAAATATTTTATTACTTCAAGTAATGAATGTTATTTTTTCTTCCAGTTATCCGCCGGGTTCACAGAAAGGTCGAACCAGTCCACCATCGCTTTGAACATTTCCGACACTTCATTACCGGAGTTGTCCATGAAGTATGAAGGCATTCCGAAGAAAGCTGTTTTGAACTGTCCGTTATCATCGGCGTATCTTGAAGCCACCGTTCCGGTTCTGTGAAGCACAGGTCCTGTTTCACTTGTCAAGACATCTTCCCAGTACAGCTTGTGGAACAGCGTATCTGTCCCGTTATATTCGAAGGCAAGACTGTCGTTGTAGTCAGTCACAGGCAGGTCGTAGAGAGATCTGTATCTGTATATTTCCTCGCCTTTTGATATGGAAAAAGAAGGTACGCCCGTGAAAACCGTGCCGTTGTCTTTAAGAGCATACTTGTAGATCATAACTGATCTCTGCCTGTCGAAGAAAGCGTCGTTGACCCTGACGCTGTCGATGTTAAGTCCTGTGAATTCAACATTTACCGGAGAAGTTCCGATATAGTCGTGGTTATCGGAATATTTGTAGTCGGCATTCTGCAGAGCAGGATTCGGAACATTTTCGATATAAGTCGTCTTCTGCTCCGGGAATGTCATTTCCGAGATCCCGAAATAATCTCTGAAAAAGATCTCTGTAGCGCTGCTGAGACCCTGACCATAAACAGTATAACCGTCGAACGCATAAGTGAAAGGTTCTTTATACTGGTGTACCGGAAGCTGATTGGGTGATGTATATGTTTTTCCCATCAGAACTGAAGGTCCCAGAATAAACATTTTTCCGCCTACATCCAGATAACTCGAAAGAAGGGAGTTGTAGCCTGTATACGGAGGCTCTCCGGCGAAGTCCACGCCGTTGATATTACCCCTGTCATCGGAAGCTATGATTACGAGGCGGTACTGGACGACTTCTTCAAGATCAGGTTCGTAAACTGCCCGGTAAACCGCTGTTGAATCTATGATAATATCAGGTGTTTCAGGATCGCTGTCATGATCAGCCCAGATATATTCCCAGTAAACGAATTCGGTGCCTTTCTGGAACCTTTTGATCTTATAGCCGTTGAGCGGATCGGCCGCAACTGTATCCGGCTCAAATCCTGCGTAATCAAGGAGCTCTTCATAAAATGCTCTGACCGCTAAAGGATCAGGATTACCCATCACTCTGATGTCTGTAGGCGTTACTTCAGGCGCTATATAAAGTGAAGGATCTGTATCGTCCAGCACAAGGATACCTTTATCGAAGGACGGAGGAAAGACCTCGAAGTTGACAGTAGCGCAGAGATCGGATTCTTCCAGCGCGTCGTCCCGGACAAAGACCTTGAAGGCGTACTGAGCATCGTAATTGTGATCCCATATTTCCTGCGCGAAAGAAACGGTATTACCGGCGCTCCACCCGGCGGAAGATGCTGCAAGAGCTATCATATTGTCGTTCAGATTTACCCTCTCTCTTTCCCACAGCTCCCATCTGAATTCAAGTTCAACTCCGGGTCCGTCGGGATCCTCGCTCCTCCATGAAAAATCGATCGGGTCCCAGGCTGCGGTCTGTTTCGAGAGTATTATTACCGCCGAGTCCGGCCCGACCGTTGTCCATATTCCCGAATTTAATATCTTTAGCTTGTCCGAGTGAACTGACGGAGCTTGGGGAGGTCTGTTCGTCCTGCCGAAAACTCTCGAAACTACAGGCGAAGACGCGCCGTAAGCGTCTTTCGCATACAGGAAGAACTTTGAGAAAACTACCCTTGCCTGAACTGTAATATCTCCGGATGTGTACGCAGTGCTGTCGGTAAAGACCGCGACGCTGTTCAGAGCTGTGACCGGAAATGATACCGGCGCGTAATTGTTCGATGTTGAGCTCCAGAGACCCGATCCGAGAGTATTTACAGCTTCGCTGTCAGCCAGAAGAGTATCAGTCGATATACAGTAATAATATGTCAGATCGGTGGAGTCGTTGCTGTTACCGTACCACTGGACGTCATATACCCCGATCGTTATATCCTCAGGCGGATCATAGATGGAAAGCAGGGGCCATCCCGTCCTGAAAAACCCGTCGCTCTCGTCCGTTTCTTCAGGATCGTCCAGGGATGTCACTCTGACCGAATAGTCGCCTGTTGCAGGTATGTCCTCCGGAATAAACCACAGATATTCTCCAGCGAACTGGTTGAGAGTGTCCGCCTGCAGTGTATCTGCCAGCAGCGTATAAAGCTCTCCCGCTTTAAGAAGTTCGACGCTGACATCGCCGCCGAGATCGTTCTCCCAGCTTATCGTCCTCTGCCCACCCCTGTTCCATACTTCGCCGCCGTTGGGGATCAGAACTCTGATCTTCGGTTCGGGAGGATTTACGGGATTATCGTCGTCCGAGCAGGAAGTGAAGGGAATGAACGTCAGCAGCGCAGCCGAAAGATATATAAACACTTTACTTTTCATTTTTAACTCCTACTTGACCATTAACATTTTTTTCGACATTTCCTTACCGGGCGTTATCAGCTTATAGAAATAGACGCCGCTGTTCAGGTTCTCGGCTTTTAACCGTACCGAATGGAATCCGGCCCTGAGATCTTTTTCAAGCACGGTCATTACCTTCTGACCCGCTACGTTATAGAGTTCTATCTCAGCTCTGCAGTCCTTTTCCAGGGTGAACATTATGCTCGTTTCCGGATTGAACGGGTTGGGATAGTTCTGAAATAGCTCTGTTGTGTAAGGAACAACTTCGCCCTCCGGTTCGGGAGCGATCTTTTTCATATTGGCAGCAACGGAAGAAGACGAAGCCGGGATCCCGTATTTCGGGTATCCGAAGTCCGAAGATAATACCGCGGCGTATGAGATGTTCGCCAGATATTTATTCAGAAGTTTAAGCCTGTATCTGAAAATACTAAGCATATCCCCGTTGTATTCCGCGCTGTCCGGGACTGCAGTATATTCGAAGATCCCCTCTTTAGCGTAGTTCTCGAGAAGTGATCTGTTGTTGCCGTACGGTATGAGCATCCATATTTTGCCGTCCGCTGTTATTATCTGATCAAGAGTGTCCGGATTTCCTGTTTCGACAGGAACGTCGTAGAACTCACTTATATCGGCAACATTCTGATAAATGTAATCAACACGGTCTAATGTCACGAGATCGATAAAATTAGTATAGTCCGAGTTCGGAGACACTTTGACCGTATACGATTCGAAGTCGTTCATCCTGCTGAAAGGGTCCGTAAAATGCTCAGGCCCCGAATACGATTTCATGCCTCCGGGAAGATCGTAAAGCTCGTGGGACTGCCATTCGATAACGACATCGTTCCCGTCGTAATACGCGTTTATCACCGGAGAAGGCGGAGGCGGAGGGCACGAGAAATCGGGGACGCCGTCTCCCTGATCGAGCTTTCCGTTGTTGTATCCGTACCTGACAAAAGTGCCCGTAACCGGATCTTTCATCATATAGCCGTATTCTGCGGTAGTTCCGTATATCCCGCCTGCGGTCTCTCTTCCGAACGGAAGCAGTTCATCCTCACTGGAGGCGGAATGCCCGTAAATATCTGTTAGTGCCGAAGAAAATTCCGTCAGCTCCATATCGCCTTCCCCTTCGTCGGGTCCGCTGTAATACGAATCCGTCCACCAGCAGGTCCCGCCGGCAGGATCACCCCAAAATAATCCGTCGGCTCCGACATCCTCGCCGTACCAGCCGTCGCTTTTAGTAACTCCGTTGTAAGTAACCGGTGTGTCATACATCGGGAGGTCGTATATCTTCTGAACCCACGCAAGATTGTTCAGAGCATCATACCATCCCTGTTCATATAAAGTCGCGTTCAGTCCGTCGTCCAGGTCAACTACAGTGTCGTCGAAATAATTGGGGTCCTGGTCGGTTGACGTATGGAAATCCTCGCTGACTATAAATGCTACTGTAAGCTTTAGGGAGTCCCCGTGCGCGAACTTCCAGACCGGTTTGTTTGCGACTACTGTATCAGGAACACCGTCAAGATCGCTGTCCGCAGCTACGTTCCCTGTCCTTTCCGAACCGAGAGGTCCGAAAGAAAGCATATATCTGACGTCCGCTCCGTTCGCGATATCGTTTAGCACTTCAATAGTACCGTCCGGGATTTCTCCGAATCCGGGCTGACCGGCTTCTGCGGCTGTTGTCCATCTCTGCCATTTGTCCGCCTGAGGGATAGGAGTTCCGTCATAATGTGTGTCCATACCGAGATATACTTCACGTACCGCAGTAAAACCGTAGTCGAACTCTCCGTTGGTCATGACCATGTATTTACCTCTGTCCCCTATCGGTCTTCCTTCTGTCCTTCCGCCCGAAAGCGGGTCGGTGCCGTAATTTGAGCTGACCGTCAGACTGTCATAATTCGTATCATCGTAACCTTTCTGTTTAACGGAAAGGTCATACTCCCATTCCGAGTGCAGTCCTGTCTGCCATCTCGGTCCCCAGTCCATGCTTTCGTCGTCGGAATTGGCTATATATACATTATATGAAAACTGCATATCAGGATTAGGCGTTCTGAGGACTTTGACCATCGCCACACCGGTTCCGCCGTCTAAAGGCGCTCCGGCCGCCGGTTCTCCGGTCGCCGAATACCATACCGATCCTGTATAGCCTCTCCCGTCATTATCAGCGACCCAGGCGGCATTTAGCTCCACGGTCTTTATCTCTCCGGTAGCCGGATCGATGTAATCGTTCCAGTTCTCCACGAAACCGCAGATATCGTCGGAATGACAGAATGTCCATGTGCCGGAGGTTATTCCGATGTCGCAGTCCATGTAAAGACCCATGAAAAAGTCGTAAATATCCTTATTATCCGCGTTCCTGTTGTAGATCGTGTAATCGGTAATGACGAATTTTTTCGCATAATCATAAGACCATGCGTAGCTTTTCTGGCTGACCTCGATGCCGAGCGGTATATGTTCCCGTTTGTCGTAATCGTCAATTCCCGTATAGATTCTTGCCACATATTTATCAGTGTAATTTATATTGAACTGCTCCTCTGCGGATGCGGAAGGATCGTAAACCTCCTCGAAAAGGCAGTTCATCCTCCCCGGAACATTTGATGTCTCGGTTATATTTCCGAGAACAGTACCGTCCGGATCGTATTCGAAAGCCGTAGGCGAGCACTCTTTTGGCATATCGTCCGGTCCTGCCACTCCTGTCCAGCCTTCATAAGCGGTCGTCACGAGCGGACCCTGGAAAACAGTCGCGTCAGTTCCGCCGATGTTGACTGAAGCCGAATCGAGATATCCCCCAAGCATCAGACCGCCTGCGAACAGATATGAAATCCCCGAACCGCCGGGAAATTCTCCTGAAACAGCGTCATCGCCGGTGCATGGGTCATCTATACCGTCCGGATTACCGAAATACCCCTTGTTTGTCATGTTAATCCAGAGCATTCCTGCTTTGTGGACCCTGTTCTGCAGCATCAGCAGCTTTCCGCTGTCGGAAAAACCGCCGCCGTTCTCCCGCTGCGCCGTCTCCGGAATAAGAATCCCGCATAAGATCAGTACGGCCGGAATTATTACATACTTTATACCGCGCATAAACTATCCTCCTGTAGTAATAGAACTTGTATTGTTATCTGATTTAGAAATTAGTTATGATAATACTAAAACGCAAGCGAAATATTTTTTATTTTTTAAATAGCTTTCCGAGGGCGGCGTACACTGCGGTCACCAAGATGGCTTTGACCGTTCCGGATATGATGATCCCGGTCATTCCTTCCGCAAAAATGAAAATGTCAGAATACAGATATCCAAAAGCCGCGGCAAGTACCGTTCCTGCAGTAAGCTGAAGTATATTCTCCGCGCTCATTAAAGTCGCTTTTCCCGGAATGAGAAATTCTTTCATCTCCGATCTGATGTAAGTGTTGAGCCTTGCCATATTGTAATAGAACGCGAGAGATGTCCCGAGCGCGACCCCCGCGTGGCCGAGGGGCGTGAAGACGGCGAGTATGTATGACAGCACGATGTTTATGCCCGCGCTGATGACAGAGACTTTGAGCGAGTGGATGTTCTTGCTGACGAGAGAGAGAACGCGCATGTAGTAGCCTGCGAAGCTGACCGGGATGAGGCCGAGGGAATACATGACGAAGGCCTGCGAGGTCATTTTGAGAGAATCCGAATTGAAGGCGCCGCGCTGATAGATGGCGGAAACTATCTCGTCCGACGCTGCGATGCAGATTACCGTAACGGGCAGAAGTATCCTGAAATATATTCGGTTGCCTTTTTCATAAAGCTCGGTGAACTTTTCCCTGTCGTTCTGGCTTTTGAGCTTGTTGAGCAGCGGATTTATTCCTCGCGTTATGGGCAGCGAAATTATCGCGAACGGGAGCTGGAAAAGCCTCTGCGAATAGAACAGCGAGGATGCAGAACCCGTGATAAGCCAGGTCGCGATCAGCCTGTCGAAGAACTCCGCGCTCTTGTTGAAAGCGGCGTTGAGAGTGATGATCTTGGATTCGCGCTTTATCACCGAATAGTCGTTCGATCCGTCTTTGAAGGTCAGTTCGTACTTTATTTTCGTTTCGTCCCTGAATTTTTTCGATACAAGGAACGGAATATGAACTATGAACTGCAGGAACGCGCCGAGAAGATAACCGGCCGCGATGGAATAGTCCCCGATTACGGGCTCCAGCCACACGATGCCCGCGATCACACCGACGCTTAGCATTATCGGAGCGAAACCGAAGATCCAGTTGCGCTCGAAGAAATTCAAGAGACTGCCTACAAAGGC
>Ga0116162_10001665_pt1 | contig 14365 bp, 13 predicted proteins | sample AD_UKC105_MetaG_FD_89875 | JGI IMG/M metagenome (GOLD analysis project Ga0116162, IMG submission 89875) | Active sludge microbial communities of municipal wastewater-treating anaerobic digesters from Hong Kong - AD_UKC105_MetaG | ecosystem: Engineered > Bioreactor > Anaerobic > Digestate... | reverse complement strand
GGGTTGAGATGCGTCTCGACGAGTTCCATCAGATCGTCGTGCAGCCAGGAATATATGGGGACGGCAAATCCCTGTTTCGGCCGGTCAAACAGCTTCTCGGGAAGGTATCGTCCTAAGAGCTTTTTCAGGATATATTTCATGGATCTGTCTTTATACTTCAGTTCAAGGGGAAGAGTGCGGGCAAACTCGACGATCCGGTGATCAAGGAACGGGTCTCTCCCTTCGAGAGAGGTATACATGGTTGCCCTGTCCACCTTGGTGAGGATGTCGTCCGGAAGGTAGTACTGAAAATCCCAGTTCATCATGGCATCCAACAGGTTGCTTCCAACGGTATCAAGGCCGCGGCGTTGATCAGTATATGCCCCGGTAAGATTCTCGATTTCATGGGGCAGCCAGTATCCCACCGAATAAGGGTAGGCACCTGCTGCTGTTCCCTGCCAGTTGGCAAGAACTGCCTGGAATTTTCTCATGCGGTCCTTTATTGCAGGCAGTCTCAGTCTGGGTAAAGCCTGGGCAATGTCTGAGACTCTGTCGTTTCCCAGAAATCCCATGGCTTTACCTGCCAATCTTGGCAGTAATGTCGGAAGCGGGGTTATGAAGCGGTTGAGGTTATTCATAACCCAGTAGCGGTGATACCCGCAGAACAGTTCGTCTCCGCCGTCGGCTGAAAGGCTTACCTTTACATGCTGCCGGGTCATTTGCGATACAATGGTGGTGGGTATCCCGGATATGTCGCCAAAGGGCTCGTCATAGATCTCCGGCCAGGTAGGGAGGATTTTTTTGGCATGATCAGGGGTTACGATCTGCCGGGTATGTTTGGTGCCCAGATGATCGGCAATCTTTCCTGCCCAGAGGGATTCGTCGTAGTTCTTTTCATGAAAGCCGATGGTAAAGGTCTTGATGGGAGTATCGGTGTGTCTGGCCAGTATGGCGGTAACCAGGGAAGAGTCGATGCCCCCGGAGAGAAAGACCCCAACCGGAACATCGGCAATGAGCCTCTTTGTGAAGGCATCGATCATGATCTCTTCGAGCCGGTCTGCAATAACCTCTTCATTCTCGCCTGGCAGCGCTGTCTCGCAGATCTGCTGATATGACCAGTACCGGTGCCTTTCAATGGTATGGTCGGATGAAACCCTCATCCAGCAGCCGGGCTCGAGCTTGTAGGTGTTTCTGTAAATGGATCTCGGTGCGGAGATGTAGCCGTAGTGGAAGAATTCTCCCAGAGCGGCCTCGTCGATCTCCAGTTCTCTGCCGAGGCCTGCATGGATTGCTTTGAGCTCGGATGCAAAGGCGAAGATCCCACCCTTGTTATAGTAGTATAGCGGTTTTACCCCTATGCGGTCTCTGAACAGATACAGGGCCTTTTCACAGGAATTCCAGATGGCAAAGGCAAACATGCCGATAAATTTCTCAACGCTTTTGGGTCCCCACAGTGCAAAGGCATTGAGCACTACCTCGGTATCGGATGATCCTCTGAACCGTACCCCTTCCGCCTCGAGATCTTTCCTCAATTCCCGATAGTTATACACTTCACCGTTGTAGGTGATGGTGTACCTGCCGTCATGGGTGGTCATAGGCTGGTGCCCGGTCTCGGTGAGGTCGATGATGGTGAGTCTGCGGTGGCCCAGTGCGAAACCTGCCGAGGTATCGATGTAGAGACCCTCGTCGTCGGGTCCGCCCCTGGTAAGTGTATCCCTCATGCTGAGACAGGATCTTTCAAGATCCTGAGTCGGGTCTGTTGACCATATGCCGGTTATTCTACACATTGTATTCTAAGAGGCAGGAAGCTTTCTGAAAAAGGGTAGTTCTAAACCAAATGACTCAGAGAACAGTTGGTAAAGATTATAAAGGATGGGTTTTGTTGTTTTCAAAACCATAGGTGATTTCTTCAGGAATATTACCTAGAATGGTTCTAACAGTATCCCAGTGAGAGAGGCCGCTTTCAGGTGTAGATTCGCCTTGTGATGTATCGGGATTCGGGAGTAGTTCGCCAAGTATACCAGCTAATAACACGGGATTAGCGCTTTTATGAAATTGATTCACAAGAGATGCTAAGAGTTTTTTGTGGATTTTATTTCCCCGTTTCTTTTTCTCTATCTGATTCTTCCTGAAGAGTTCCTGTGCAGTATAGGTGGGATGATGAATCCCCAGCGGAAGACGTGGAAGTTTGTATATTTCTATGATCAGATCTTTATTTATTTTTCTGGCTTGATTACAAAAGTCCACATCACATCCTAGAATATCTTTAAAATACAGATTCAAGTCTTTAACCATTCTATTGTTAAGGAGTTTTATGTATCCAACATTTCCAAAAACAGGATCGATTAAAGGTGCAACAGCATAAAGCGTATTGGGTCTCATGAGTCTCAGCAGCGATTCTGCACAATTCTGATTGAGGATCATGTCTGCATCAACCCATAGAATAAAATCAGCATCCCATGAGAGTTCAAGTGCTTGGTTAGATGCTGAACTTATCGGAGAGACATCCCGGATGATCTCGATACGTTTTATTGGGTATGTCTGACGTCGAACGCTTGCGATTGAATGTTCTTCTGTTCTTTCACCGGTTGAAAAGACACAGGCAATGATTGTTTTCGACTTCAGGGTCTTTTTGCAGAGAGGGTACGATACAGAGCGCAGGCTTCCTTTCATACCAGTTAATGCTTTTTTAAAGTAATGGTTCATTGTTTAATCCGGAGAATATTCAAAACCCGACATGACGATTCAAGATATTTCTCAATGGCTGTGTTATTGTACGTAACCGGGAACTCCATTTTTTGCCAAGAAGCACATAGAGTAAAAGGACCAACTCTCTTGCTGGAATATGTTTAAACGGTTCAATCCTCCAGGCGGAAAAGATATTCTGTAATGCTTTAAGAGGTTCATCGTTTAGTCGGGCAAGTTCAGCTTCTTTCCGATAGCTTGATCTATAGGATGCCGGCTTGATATGAGCCAAGCGTTGATCGTTTTGATGGGAAAAAAATATCTTATCAAGTACTATACGATTTTCCAGGCAGATTTCCTTCCATCCTTGATTGGTCTTGGTGCCAGACCAATCCCTATTATTCGAAAGAATCGTATCGATTTTTTGAAAACGGTGACTGCCGAAATGCAACCCCATCCTGATCCAATATTCCCAATCCATTATATAATGGAGGTTTGTGTCTAAGTATCCGATCTCATTCAGGACAATTCTCCTGAAGAAAATGGAAGGCTGCGTTGTGACCCCCCCGCAGCTCATGATCATTTCATAAGGATCCATGGCAAAAGGTTGACTGGTGAACAGGAGTCTATGACCGCTTTGGTCATACGTGTTTGCAGCACCGTGCACCAGAATTGTCTCCGGATTTTTGTGGAAGATATCGGCCGCTGTACTGATGGTTCCTGGGCAGTAGGTGTCATCGGTGTTGAGCCATGTAATGATATCACCGGAAGCCATCTTCCAGCCTTTATTGATTGCATCTGACTGACCAGTGTCCGGTTCGCTGACCCACTGGGAGATTTGTTTCTCATATTTTTTGATGATCTCGACACTGCCATCGGTGCTACCGCCATCGACTATGATATACTCGAGCTGAGGATAATCCTGCGACAGGACCGACTGGATCGTTTCTTCCAGGAACTGTGCCTGATTATAGGACGGGGTTATAACTGAAATGGTCAATGGTTTATTCGTCATCAGGACGATCCTCTTGCAATGGCAAGTATTTTATACCCGTATGATGTGACTGCAGCAATGGCAGCTTGTCTTGCTTCTTGTTCTCTTTTCAGGTTTTCTCCGGGAGATAACTCCCCCCACCACTGTGCCAGATACTGCGATAATTCTTCGGGTGAATCCGGATTAAAAAAAATACTGTGAGGAGGATTTTGTTCCTTATGAACAGGTATGTCGGAAATCAAGATATGTTTTCCAAGGCACCGAGCATCTTCAACAACAGTACTCCAGCCCTCAAATAATGATGGTTGAAGCACTGCCATGGATCGGCGAATTAATTGTATTTGATCGATTCGTGGTATTAAGCCCAGTATATGGATTTGGTCCCTTAAACCCAGTTCATCGATGGTTCTTTGAATAAGGCCGGCATATGCTTTGTCTCTGGTATCTTCTATATTCCCTGTGCATACTATAGCCGGTCTGATGGATAGTTTCCTTAAGTGATGCATTGCTCTGAAAACTGTTAGATGATTCTTATGTTTCCAGAATTGATTGCATATAAGGAAAAATTGATCAGGAAGGGAATATTTTTTTTGTATCTCTTTCGGGTCAGGGTCGTACCATGTGGGATCCGGGCAGGTGGTGAAAGACAACACCTTTGTTTTATGCATTGATTGTGGAAAATATGTGTGAAAATCTGTTTCTGCCGTTTTGCTGCTTAGTATTATTGTAGGCGCATGAGTAGCTGTACGTTCGAACGAAAGATCTCTCTTTCTGATTTCATTGTCTGAGAAGAAGTGAGGCAGATATTTATGTTGAAAGTCCGGTATCCATGCCGCACAGCGATATGTTTTGGACAGTATTTTTTCGAAATAAAAAGGATAAACGAAATCAAAATCCTGGCTCTTGAAAAAAGAATGGAAACGGTATTCATTATTGCCCGACAATACCCTTCTGATAATGCGATGTGCCTTGGAGACAAGGGATTGGGGAGGCATATTCTCGGTAAAAAAGAGATTTTTTACATAAGGAAGGATCGGTCTATAGAGATGTTCTTCAAGGGATCTGTCGGACAATAATGAGAGCTCAAACGTGGATTGAACATCAGGAGGCAGGGAATTGAGAGCCAATACCATATTCTTCATGTATTCAATTCCGCCGATCCAGTTTCGGTTTCCTTGCATGAGGAGGCAGATTTTCAGATGTTTTTTCACAGATGTACCAGTTCCGAGCGACACCATCTGGCAAAGGCTGACGCTCCCTGGGCAAGAGGGATGGTTGGCTCAAATCCTAACGATGAAATTTTGGAGATATCGGCTTTCCAGTTTGATGGAACACCGGGAGGTACACGACCATCAAAGATAATAGTCCCGGTATGTTCCAGTGCGGTAAGGAGAATTGAAGACAACTCCGAGATGGAGGTTTCCTGACCGGTAGCAAGATTATAGCTCTCCCCTTTCATGGGGGCTGATTCCGCGATAATCAGAAGTGCCCGGGCAACGTCATATGCATGAATGAAATCCCTGCTTTCCCCTCCGGTTCCCTGCAGTGTAAGATTTTTTGCAGACAATGCTTTTTGACAAATATCCCAGAGAACCTGACGGCGTAACCCCGGGCCGTATGCGGAGAAGATCCTCACGCTGACAGTGGGGATATTATAGATCTGATGAAATTCCTGGCAAATCCGCTCGCTTTGTAACTTATTGAAGCCATATGGGGAAATGGGTGACGGATTGGTATCTTCTTTGATGGGGAGTTTTTCTGGGTTGCCATATACTGCAGCGCTTGAGATGTTGATGAATTTGCATGCTGGATGATTAGTGCGGAATGTATTCAGAATCTCATGGGTGAGAATTGTATTACTCAGAAAATCATTTGCCGGGTCAGGAAAAGACAATGCTACAGAGGCACGCCCAGCACAATTGATGCAGACGTCAGGGGTAGTTTCTTTGGAAATGGTGTTGAGTTGCGGATCCGGCAGCTGAAGCTGATAGTATTTTGAAAGGCTCCCTAATGGAGCATTTTCCGGTGGTGAATTGTCTATTCCGTGAACAGTCCAGCCGTGGTCTACAAAATATCGGGAAACATAACGCCCGAGAAAACCTGAAACGCCGGTAATAAGAATTTTCTTAGAATGTCTTGTCATTGTTTTACTGCCACAAAAGAGTAGAGCCTCCCTGGTATAGTTGACCTTAGTGACAAATACAAACCCATTATAGATAAGATAGTCGGAATGTTGAGTAAAAATTTTGAGATTCTGCTGCCAAAGTACGGTGTTAAAAGAGAAGCGATGTCATTCTTGAATTGCTGTTGTGAAGTGGGGGCATAGTTTATTACACTCTCATATGGTCCGATAACATTTTTCAGCTTAAGTCCTGAAGATTTTATTGCTTTCTTATACTCTTTGAGCAGGAAAGCATGTTCGCCGCAGTATAGAAAATGAAGAGGATGAGATCGCAGGAAAATTTCGAGGTCCTGCAATCTTGAGATTACGTGCTCACGGGTTGCAATAAATATTCCTCCGGGTTTTAACACCCGGGCAGCATTATGACACAGTGAATTGAGGTTGTGCGTGTGGTGTAAGACGGCTCTTCCATACACGATATCAAAAGAGTTTTCCTTGAACGGTAAAGATTCTCCGTGTGCCCGCACTGTCTGGATTACTAAAGAAGTCCTCTCTGACAGGGTCTTGATTGCAGCAGATCCGACAAGCGGGCTTGCATCCGGTTCCAAGGCGGTGACTGTGCACCCCTCTCTGGAAAAGGCATAACTGGATATGCCCCTTCCTGCGCCGAGGTCTAGAACGTTGCAGGGGATATAGTCATGCAAGATATGGAATACCTCTTGCCATTCCTGGCTATGATAAAAACGCAAGGCTGCTTCTTCGATGGGATCATCGTAATAACAGGCCTTAACAAGTTCTTGTTTTTCCGGCTGTCGGCGTAACCATTCTACAGCCTGTGTCCAGGTAAATAACCTATCGCTCATCTGGTGGAATCTCTCGAATAATTCGTGCCGGATTTCCCGCAACAATTGTCCATGCCGGAACATCCTTTGTCACGACTGATCCGGCTCCAATGACTGCGCCTTCACCAATTGTAACTCCGCTGAGAATTATTGAATTAAAACCGATCCATACCTTATTGGAGATGGTCACAGGTGCAATTTTCACCTGTGACCAGTCCTTTTTTTGTTCCCTCCACATGATTACATCGTCTGCTCTGCGGGAAAATGCAGTGGCGTGGGAATTGTGATCCACAATAGTTACCCCCCAGGAAATAAGAACGTCATCGCCTATGGCGACGTTTTCTGCAGCAATGATGGAACCGTTCATAAAAACGCGTTTGCCGATAACTATTGAGGCATTTTCCCGTTCAAATACCATCAAACCGTCAACCTGGCACAATTCATCGATATGCAGGGAACATCCTTTCTTCGCCCGGATTCTGCTGTAATTAAAAATGACCGAATGATGGATATGCCGGGAAAGGAGCAGTTGAGATTGTACGTAGTCATTTTTTCTGTTGGAAACAAAGGCATACAGTTTTTGGAAAAGAGCAATCACGATATTGTTTTTTGACATAGAATGCATACCTGCGTGTATATTTTTTTTAGAAAGGAGGATATTGTAGACGGGCTTTTATAAGCTGCGTTGAAATATGAAACGATATTTTTTAGATTCTTCCGGTCAACGCGTAGGTTACGCGGGAATCGGTCAAGGTGTCTTTCAGCAACAGCAGGATGACTTGTTGAGGTGTTTGGGCAATGGGTGCCGCTGCCATCAAAGCCGATATTCTCTACCAATGTTTTTACCGGATAAAGGGTTAAGCCGTTTGCAAGGAAGGTGCTCAGATACCACCGGATTGCCCAAGAATCTATATTATTGTGCACCTGGGCTTCCAGGATATTGAAATAGGGATATGACCCGTCAATGTTGAATTTATATCTCAGGTTTCTGTTGGCTTTTATCCTGCCGTATCCTGACATGGTGGGATCAAAGAGTTCCCAGGCGCGGTTCCAGGTGGCCCAACCCCAGGATGTAGTAAATGGAAGGAATATAGCATCTGTTTCAGCTTGAAAATCAATAGGAAACATATGGCCCGAGATCTGTATGACCTGCTGATCTGATTCATATATCCTCAATGCATCGTTCATATATTCCAGAAAATATGGAGAGAGGATGAGATCGTCTTCAAGTACAATAACGTTTCCGAATTCTTTGCTGATCTGAGTGACTCCGGTAATGACAGACTGCGCACATCCCATATTTTTTTTGTTTTCAATAATATGTACAGTCTTGCACCACTTTCTGCTTCTGACAATCTTGTGTACGATCTCAACACCATCGAGATGTTCAGGTCTTTTGGCCGCATCACAGAATATATATAACTCGCTGTCGGATGCACCGATATTTTGGGCCAGTGATTCCAGCGAGTTCAGCGTATGCTCGGGTCGGTTGTAGGCGAAATATGCTATCGGTGTTCTTCCCATAACGCAGTGTTTGTTCTTAAATATGTTGCATGTCAGTGTGTTGTATAGGGCTTTACTGAATCAATAATCAGGGAGGTTTAGTGAAGAGCCCTGTCGGTGTTGTGAAAATCATATCCTTCCGATCTGCGAATATGCCCTCTAACAGAGGATTCCGTAAAGTCTTTTGTTGTTGTAAAATAGGTGATCATTGATTTTTATTCAGTAAGCACTACAACAATGCTTTCCCCAAGACCTAAAATATCCAGTGCTCTGTTGATCAGACAGATCATGGGAGCCAGGAAGAACCTTTTCAGTACATCGAGTACGGCCCTGGGTATCAGTCTTTCGATTGTCCACGGTCTTACAGCAAGGGTGTCAGGTTGCCCTGGATCCCAAAAAGGGTCTCTTTGTGCGGGTTTACGCGGAATCCTCAGCGTACGCATCTGGTAGAGCATCCATGCATTCGGGGTTACTGTCTTATCGATTCGATCCGCATTCCGCATCGCTGGGCAAGGATTTGTATGCTTTTCTTTGAGAAATGATTAATATGATAAGGTACATGCCAATGCAGCCATCTTTCTCGGAAGATATGTCTGTATAAGGCACCAACATTAGGAAAACTCAAGATTATCCTGCCATTATCACTGAGCCGTTCTTTCATTTCAAGGAGCAGCGTTTTGGGATCCGGCTCATGTTCAATGACTTGTTGAGCCAGTATGAAGTCAAATAAACCTTTTTCTGCCGTCAGGTCGGAAAGCTGGCCGATATGCACATCCAAGTTCAACTTTTCTGCTATGGGGAGTATGTTGGTATCCACGTCAATCCCTGTTGCCTGATTGGCACCGTAATGTCCGGCCATAAGGAGAGAGAGACAGTTTCCACAGCCGAGATCAAGGACATTACTTCCAGGAGAGATATAATGATAGCAGGCAACACCTCTCCCTTGCATCCAGAGACTCAGAGTCGAAATATTCTTCAGCGCCTCAAATATCTGCACAACACCTTCCGGTGTCTCTGTGGAGCGCGGGTAGTACTCGCGGTAGATCTCTGCAAGATCATCGCGCCGAAGGGCTGGTTCCGTGCGGCAGAAGCCGCAATTCTCGCAACGGGTGATGGAATACAGACCGGGATTGCCATGTCGATTATCGAATATATCCTTATACAGTAACCCGACTCGGTGTCCGCATACCATGCAGCTTCCGGATTTCTCCCGAGATGATTCTTTGGGAACACGCATAGAAATGTTGTTTGTGTTCTTCATCCCAATTAAAAAATACTCAAAGAGAGTTCGGTATATGCATTCTCGTTCATGGCAAGGTGAGAGAGAATTTCATAATATTCCCCATTCTTGATGAAGAACTCCGCATCGCCGTTGTTGGTGATGAGATGGTAAACTTGTCTGCCAAACAAACGGTGATGGAGAAATGTCCGGATTCTCCTTGAAAAATAAGGTTCAAAAGCAAGGTATGAGGTGAGCACCTTGTGATATGTATTCAAATTCAAGGATATTCTCCGCACCTCCTGATGGTAGGGAAGCATATCGGAACTCAATTGATTTTTTACCCGCCGGAAACAGCTCACATTGGCGTTGGTGGAGTAGAGGGGTGTTTCTTTGGCAAAAGCTGTCCATAGCCAGTAGTCTCCCGCCAGCTTCCATTGAGAAGGTATTCCCCCGATGGTCTTCCAAAGGTCTGCTCTCCAGAATGTACTGTCCTGCTGCACAAAATAGAGCTCCCTGCCGTATACCCCATCCTTTAACCAGTCCTGGTTGTAAATGAGGCATTTTCCGATTTTTGTGATTCTTGAGAGTGTATCAATATATGATGTTATTCCCTTGACCCACTTCACATCGGACAATGCCTCGAAAATTTTTGACAGGGAAGAGAATGCCCCCGGTAAGTACAGGTCATCAGAGTTGATCCATGCATATATATCGCCAGTTGCCAGGGAGAATCCCTTGTTGATGGCAGCATACATCCCACTGTCCTTTTCCGAGATGAATGTGAGCGTAATATTTTGGCATTGGATCGGTAAAAGACGGCTTTCAAGAAGTTTGCGGAAACTGGATATTATCTCGACAGTGTGATCTGTTGAACCTCCATCTACAATGATATATTCAATTTCGAACTCCCCTTTTTGTGATAATACACTCAGTATGGTCTCAGCGATATACTTCTCGCCGTTCAGCACAGGCGTTACGATGCTGATTCTCATGAGTGCCCTCCCTGCCAGAAGTTCCTTGCCAGAAGTTTAAGCATTTCAGGATGGCTTGATGGCATCGATAATAAGGGAAGTGTACACAAGATTTCCGTCTTGATTGCGGGGATCATACCTTTGGGACCGGAGAATATGTCCGTCTTCCATAGACCAATCGACCCTGTGAAAGTTGCTGTGCTCATCCCAATACTCAAGCTGTTCAATCCGGAATCCCACATCAGAAAGTAATTGACTCAGGCTTTCGTAATTGTAAAGGATCTTGTGATCCTCTGGTCCTGTGCCTCCTGGACGTACATTTTCAATATATTCGGGATCGGGATGATATCCATCTGGTACGGCAATTCTCAGCCTACCCCCGGGTTTGAGGTACGTATAGCAGAGGGAGGCCGCACACACCGCTTCTTCATAATCCAGATGTTCCCAGACGTGTTCCGCAAGGAATGCAGTACGGGAGTTTTTCTTCCAGTAGCGGTGAAAATGGTCCTTGTTCGTTACATCGAAATGTTCCTTGTTGGTTGATATCCATCCAGAATAACTGGTATTCCCTGCGCCAATGATTATTTTGTGTGCCATACGCATGCGGAGGAGTTTCAGGAGAACCCGTAAAAGCTGCCTGGTACGGATAAACAATGGTCGGAGCATGAATCGAATCGATCGAGTACACTTGTTTATGAATAATTCGGTCATCATGAAGAAGGGTTTCTTCTTGTGCAGGTTGATTTCGAAGGCGAGGTAGCGTTTGAGATCCCCTCGAGCAAAGTTTCTGCGAAGCTTTCCATGTTCGAAGAAGAAGTTGCACGCCAGCAGGGTATAGTCGTATGTTTCCCCTTTGGGCAGGAACTGCAGGTTCGCAAGAGCCTCTTCATCCTCTTGATACCCTTGAAACTTAACCTTTCGATGTTCGTAGGAATGATCCTGATGGATAACCTTTATCGAGGGCGATAGATCGACGACGTGAAGTCTACACACCCGTGCATGATAGATCATCCAAAGATCCCATCCTCCTCTGCCCACCAGCAGGTCCGGTATCTCTCCCGGCAGATACTGTCCTTTGGGGAATAGAAAATAATCACTACCCAGCGGAGGGTGGATAGATCCGGATGACTGTACGAGTTTTTCAAGATCGGTTTGCCAGTTCTCGGAAAAGTCGAGTTCCTGGTCAAGGTCGATATCATAACGTTGGCCCACAGCAAGATAATTTTTTCCAAGCTGCTCATGAATTGACAGGGCTTTGTGGACGAACCTTGAAGTAAGGATGATGTCTGCATTGACGAAGCAGCATACAGGATGGGTCGCAATCCGAGCGATGCATTCGAACATGTCGTTAATGAACGGGGTTCCTTGATCTGATACCTTGATCTCCGGCAAGTATGAGATCCCAAGCTGGTTTACGAGGGGTTCGATCCCCTCGCATGCCCCGAATACGACCACTTCCGCTCCGGGAGTTGCCGCCTTCCAACTCCTTATGGCATTTATCTGGCGTGTTTTTGTCTTGCCTCTGAAGTCCTTGGCAGTTGTAAAATAAGTAATCATAGACCCGATTTCGTGCTGTGAAGGTGTTTGATATAGATCAAGATTTTTTCACCATTCCACATGACATCAGAATCCACATCCATCATTGCCCGATATGGAATTTCATCAGGCCGATTTTCTCACGAGGACAGGCCACGAGGTTATCGTAATCATAAACGGTCTGGACAGTCATGGGTGTGATGTTGCCACTGCTGGTAATCTGGAACACGACATAATCCTTCTGGGACAGCCATTCATAAATCTCTAATGCAGGATAACCGAAAGCTATAGTGCGTCGATCCGAAAATTCACACATCAGCACCGGCCTCGGGTAATGGCCGAAGAAGCGCTTTCCACCCTTCAGGACAGGCAGTTCTGCTCCTTCTACATCCATTTTCAAGAGGCTCACTTCAGGCCAGCCCATTTCTTCGGCAAGTGTATCCAGGGTAGACTGCCGTACCTGGACATGCCTGATCGATCCAGGAACATCAGCAACCTTCAGGCCACTGTATGCTCCCTGACTGCATGAAATGAAATCAACAAAAGGGGCGTTGTGATCACCTAAGGCCAACCGTCTGGTCTTGATGCGCCATAATCCATTCAGAATAAGGTTGATGTATAGTCTGAAATAATTGCGGGGATCCGGCTCAATGGCAAGGATATGGCTGGAATCACCGATCCTGCGAGAACTCAAAAGAGTATAAAGGCCAAAGTTTGCACCCACATCCCAGAATATTTTTCCCGGGGAAAGAAAAGCGTTTATGAAAGCAATTTCGTTTTCTTCGAAACCGAGCGTTCTCTTCATGGCCTCATAGACATGATCGTCCTGTAAAGGCATGAAGAGGCAGCCATGAAATCGAACAGGAATGAATTGCCTTATATACGTCAGTCGGGCCTGGAATCTTCTTTCAAGAGAAAGAAACATTCTTTTCAGCTTCTGCATGGTCACGTATTCCTTATGTTGAGTAAATTAAGATCATGATTTTCCGGACAAAGATACATGCCGAAGATTGCTGTTGTTTATCCTTCGATGTGAACCAATGAATATAGCTCTGATATTGTTGTTATTTTTGGTGTAGGATAAATCATTCTCTCTTCTGTACTGGAATTGGCTGTGATGGGGAAGGAACCGGGGTGTATAGATATACTGAAAACCGCTGAGTTCGAGGCAAGTCGTGATGTATGAAGGGCTGGGGCGACAACCGAAGCCGTGTAGTGCCTGTGTTTCGTTGTCTATATCTTCAGCGACAAGGCGAAGAATCGGGTCATCGGCATCGGTTATGCAGGTTTCTATGATCATGAACTCGCTGCATGCACTTGATACATTTCGGATAAATGAGAGCGGATCTGAGAGGTGATAAAGCAGGCCATAACAGAAGACTATGTCGAACATTCCCAATGTTCTCATGTCGGTGTTTTCAAGATCGATCACGGCACTCTGTATGGTTGGATACAGATCCCTGAGCTTTTGTATATTCTGTTCCCTTCCGTCAACACAGAAGATCTCGCTTCCTTTCTCAAAAAAGAAATCACAGAACCTTCCAATGCCACAGCCCACGTCTATGACGCGCTTATGCTGGAAGGGAAGCTGGAGATCTCTGAGGTGGTCGATGCGAGCATTCGTTATATCGGTATAATAGGGCTGATCAAAAAGAGGAGAAGCCTGGACCTCACCGCAGATGGGTGTATCCTGGGGTTTTCTCTTTGATAAAAATGTCTGGAAGATTCTATGAATCATGGAGTCGTGTCTGGGCATGTGTTCCCCTCTATTGCTTCATTCCTGTTCATAATGTAGTTGAAACAGGACAGGTTCATCAACCATGCCATGCCACTTTTCGGGAAGCTGCGTCTCGAAATTTGACATGATGGTAAGATGAGGCACGGCTGTCCAGCGATCCATCTGGCCCATACTATGGCTGTTCATGCTCATATCGATAGTGTATATGCCGGCTTTCAATGGTAGCTGCACTTTCATTTTGATGTAATTCATCCCTTCCATCACGGTGAAGTCGTCCTGGCTGTTATCGGCGCTGCTGGCAGCCAGAATCAACTGTCCTGTAGCATCCCACAGGGCAAAACCGATGAAGGCATCAGTGATTTTGGATCTGGAAGAAAACGTGAATAAAAATTCACAATGATCGCGAGAGTGACAGGAATGCTTCTTCTCAGCAGTAGAACTGATCAGCTGCCATGAAACAAATCCGGTTTCTCCAGGCTTCCGGTAAGGTGCCCCTGCAGATTCCGATCCAGGTGATGGAGTTGACTTCTGTGAGGACTGGTAGTCAAGGAGCACTTTATCCATGGTGCCTGTGAGGGCGATTCTTCCGGACTCAAGATATATTCCTGTTCGGCATATGCGCTTTACAGCTGCAAGGTTATGGCTCACAAAAAGTACAGTGCGCCCTGCCTTTGCCACTTCACCCATTTTCCCGAGGCATTTTTTCTGGAACTCGCTGTCTCCGACGGCGAGGACCTCATCGATCAAGAGAATTTCGGGCTCGAGGTGTGCTG
>Ga0116162_10001661_pt1 | contig 14389 bp, 9 predicted proteins | sample AD_UKC105_MetaG_FD_89875 | JGI IMG/M metagenome (GOLD analysis project Ga0116162, IMG submission 89875) | Active sludge microbial communities of municipal wastewater-treating anaerobic digesters from Hong Kong - AD_UKC105_MetaG | ecosystem: Engineered > Bioreactor > Anaerobic > Digestate... | reverse complement strand
CTCTTTAATGATTCCTGCCCTATCATTCTTAAAATGTTGTATGCAATGATGGTTAACTCCAAAACAAGCTCATTTGTTTCAAATTTACCAGATGGAAGACGTTCTACATCCATATCAGTTTTGATTTCACTGTGATATTGTTCGCATTCACCATGTGCATGATATAAGGCAATTACTTCATCATCTGTGGCACCTAAATTTGTCCACCATGTGTTTGCTTCTATGTCTGCCGGCAAAAGAAACTGCCCATGTTTATCAATACTTCGTTCTATGATTTCATAGCCGATACGCATACACATTGTTTTATCGTTGTTTTCATCATCTGTGTAGGTAACATCCTTCCAAGAGGAACCAACATAGACTTCTTTTCCGTCACGAGGATTGCGAATATCTTTACAGCATTCTTTTGCAAGCGAAATCCAGTCATCTTTGCTTTCACCGCTGCGAAGATTTCGTTTCACAATAAACCAGGAGCCATCTTCAATTAAGATACCCAGGTTTTTCGCTGCATCATTCCCAGAATCGAGACGAATCAGCAGCGGTGCATCTGTCAACTGATGACATAATTGCAGAGTTTCTTTCAGAAATTCTGGTGTATGTTTCTGACAGTGCTGTTTTCCTTCACGCAGCTCACAGTTAACAAGAAAACCTTCTGTTCCAATATATGCCATCATTGGTGCATAGCCATCATAACCTTTATAGGTTCTGGAAACACCTTCTTTTGAAGTCTTGGAATTATCAAAAGGAGTTACGTCTATATCAACTGGAACATAGCCATTTTCAAGTGCCGTTGGTCGGATGTTATACGTTTTGAACATGTCAACATTGGCTTGCAGAATGGTATCTCGCAACGAAGAACCAATATCATCCATTCGTTGGCGAAGTGTTTCAGCCGATGGAATTGCATAAGCGATTCCAAGTGCCATTTTGTAATATTCAGGGTCATCCATCATTTCATGGACAGCTTCATATTCTGTTTTACCCTGACAGAGAAGACCAATATATGTCAATAGAATATCTCCATTTTTGATTTGTGGCTGAGAACGTTTTGCTGAAACAGACATACGGTTACATTTCTTTGCAAAGTCACTTTTGCCTAACATAGAACCAACAAGCGAAAGACCACTTGGTGTAATTAGGCGTTCTTCGGAGAATTCTACAACTAATTTTTTCATAACAATCACCTCTATATTTGATGCTTTTATTTTACCAAATATCGGCATGGATTGCTTGGAAAAATCAATAATTTTTTCACCCATTGGGTGATTTTGAAACATAGAACAAAAAACTAATCAACCCGTTAAAATATGTGGTTTCCAATACATATTTTTTATATGAGTTTCACGGATTATGGTTATATTTATAAAATCCCTCACCTGAAGATTTTCCGAGCTTTCCTTGATCTAAATATTTTTTCAACATTTTTTCCATGTCCTTAAAATTATAAGGAGTTAAAAATGAAGGGAGTTTAACATACGTATGGACAATGTTATATGCCGTTGTAAGTCCTACGGTATCCAAAATACGAAATGGGCCTTTCGGTGCACCTGTTCCCAATGTCCATGCTTTATCAATACTTTCAGGATCTGATATTCCATTTACATACAGATCCATTGCCGAAAAAAGGAATGGTACAAGCATAGAATTAAGAAGATATCCTGATTTTTCTTTATGAACTGGAAGTGGAATCATTCTCATTTCACTAGCGAATTTCATAATCTCATCAAAATATTTGCTGTCAGTTTTTGACTGAATCATTATTTCAGCTATATTGTTCTTCCAAATAGAATTTGCAAAATGCATGGATAGATATTTCTCTGGTCTTCCAGTATACTTTGCGAATTTCGATGGAAGAAGGGTAGATGAATTTGTAACAAGCAGTGTTTTCTCTGGCATTAGCGGTGCAAGCATTTTATAAAATGTAATCTTATCCTCTACATTTTCAGCCATAGATTCAATGATGATGTCTGCATCTTCAACAGCTCTTGCCAAACTCAGCTCTAACTTTATGCCATGATAAGCCTTTTCAACCATATCAAGACATTTCTCACGATCAAAACTCTCATAATCAGATATACCTACAGCCCATTTTTCAGGTGTCTTACCTTCCGTAGTTTCCATTATGTTAATAGTTTCTATATAGGTCTCTTTCAGATTATCTATCTTTGGCTGAGTACGTGTGATACTTCCTTCACTTCGAAGCCAAATTGTCACTTCAAATCCACAATAAGCTGCTTGAAAAGCAATTTGACTACCTAAAACGCCTCCACCGGCAACAACTATTTTTTGCATTTTTCTCTTATCCTTCCTCTAATTTAATCCGAACTCTACTCTATCGGATTTATTATAGCATATCATTTTTGCATCATTCAAGCATATCTAAAAATCATTCTATGTAAATTAATCGACAAGATTATTCTGGAACCTTGAAAGATGCTCATACGGAAGAATAAGTCTTCCACGGTAGAGGCCACATCCATCGTTAATAAGGGAATTATTCACCGCTCCAAACATATTTACATCTAATTTTGATAATTCAAGTTGCTGCAACATAATACCTCTTTCATATGCTTCATCAAAATAAATATTTTCTCCTTTTGGAATAGCATCTCTTCTGGCTCTTTCACTTTCCTGTCGTTTTTCGTAACCTAAATGATTGGCAGGACCAATCTCCGCAAAATCATCCATTTCTTTTGTACGAAGCTGTACTTCTACATAACAACGAGCAATATTATCATAAAATGTAATATGTAGTGAACGATATCCATAATTCTCTGCATTTACAATATAATCCCTATAGTACGGGCTTACGCTCTCTTTTAACAGGGGCGTTTTTTTCTCACCTGTTAATGTAGACAGTTCTGCGGTAAATCCGCGTTCCTTCAAAAAACCAGGCAACTGGTTAGCAACATCATATAGATATTTCATTTCTTCATCAGCAAGAGTCTCCCCTTCTTTCAAATGGCATTTTGGAAGAGATATTACAATTCTATATGCAATCAAATCTCGAAAACAGGTTAGACAGTTTTTTACTTCAGCAGTAGAAGGGTAATGACCATGTTCGTTGTAATAATCGGATATATATTCCACTATATATCCATTAAATTTTGATTCCGCGCGTATCAAGGATTTAATTCGTCCCTTGAAGGTAAATGCAAGAAAAGGATATTCATTTGCCATCAATTTATAGAATTCCCGAATCCGCTGAGACTGCGAAGTCAGGAAATCATTGTGCTGTAAAAGTTCCGAAATTTGAAACAGAAAATTGCAGTGAACAAAATCAATTTGATTATGAGTTTCTTTTGCAGACTGTTTCAAATCCTCCGTATATCTCTGTAAAATCTTAAGAACGGTATCTCCAGAATATAAATAATCATTTAATTTTATCATAAAATATTAACCTCACAGACTGTGTTTTATGATGCCTTGATATTTCTCAAAATTCGTAATACATAAAATTACTATACAAACGTTCCATCCTTCATATGTCGCTCGTAATAATCCTTTAGATAAGTTATTAACAGTATATCACTTTTGTCAAATTCATAAATGCTTTCAGATTTTGTGAGATCCACTTATCCTTATGATGTAATAGCTGCGTACAAATATTGAAGTCATTATGATAATTCAACTTTATTAGCTCTTTATTAAAAGAGAGATTATTATGAAAACTTTATTATTTTTAGCAAGAGGATTTGAAACCATGGAATTTAGTGTATTTGTAGATGTACTGGGATGGGCAAGACATGACTATGGTTATGATGTTGCTTTGGATACCTGTGGATTTAAAAAACAAGTAACTAGTACCTTTCATGTTCCTATCCTTGTCGATAAGTTGATTCATGAAATCAATATTGATGAGTATGATGCATTAGCTATACCTGGTGGATTTGAAGAATTTGGCTTTTATGAAGACGCCTACGATGAAAAGTTTTTAGAATTAATTCGTGGATTCCATGCAAAAAACAAAATAATCGCCTCTGTCTGTGTAGCAGCTCTACCTCTAGGAAAAAGCGGTATTTTAAAAGGAAGAAAAGCCACAACCTATCACTTAGGGGATGGCATCCGTCAAAGACAATTGTCCGAATACGGTGCCAAAGTGGTTAATGAAAGAATTGTAGTTGATGACAATTTGATTACTTCTTATTGTCCTGAAACAGCTGCCGATGTAGCTTTTACACTTCTGGAAAAGCTAACATCGACAGAACAAATGTTAATTGTAAAAAATGCTATGGGATATTAATCGTAGTAGCTACTGCATTTACAAAAGCCTCTATTTCTGTTTCCTGCTCCTCTTTGACAGAGGACTGAACGGTAATGGTTTCTTCAATGAAAGTCATATTCTTACAGTCGGTAAGGATTTCCTTCATGAGCTTTCCGCTTGCAGGTGCCCAAGAGCCGTTCTGGATAAATGCAATGGTCCGGTTTTGTATATTATGTGACTTCAAATCCCGAATCAGCTCCTCCATACTCACGAAAATGCCTGCATTATATGTTGCTGATGCAAAAATGATATGACTGTATCGGAATGCAGCAGAAATAATTTCAGAAGCCGGAATCACCGATACATCAAACATGACTGTTTTGATTCCACGTTCCTGCAGTCTGCAGGATACAATATCCGCTATATTTTCCGTATTTCCATATATGGATGCATACGGAATCAGTACACAGGTTTCTTCTGGAATAAAGCTACTCCATTTTTTGTACTTCTTTATATAGAACTCTAAATTACTTCTCCATACAAATCCATGAAGCGGACAAATCATTTTGATATTCAGCGCTTCCATTTTTTTCAGTAGTGCCTGCACTTGCACTCCATACTTGCCTATAATATTTGTATAATATCGCCGTGCTTCGCTTAGATAATCCTGTTCAAAATCCACTTCATCTGCAAATAGTGCCCCATTCAATGCTCCAAAGGTTCCAAAAGCATCTGCTGAGAATAGAGTCCCCTCTGTTTCATCATAAGTAACCATTACCTCTGGCCAATGAACCATAGGAGCCATATAAAAACGAAGGGTATGCTTTCCAGTATTCAAGCTATCCTGCTCCTTAACCAAATGGATGGAAGACTCCATGTCAAAAAAATTCTTAATCATTGTCTGTGTCTTTGTATTGCAAACTACCCGTACGTCTTTATAACGTAAAAGTAATTCACAAAGAGTTGCCGAATGATCCGGCTCCATATGTTGGATTACAACATAATCCAGTTTCTTTCCATTTAATTCATGTTCCAGATTTTCAAAAAAAATCTTTCCTACTGCCTTGTCCACCGTATCAAAAAGAACCGTTTTATCATCCAAAAGCAAATAGGAATTATAGGAAACCCCGTGTGGCACTGAGTATACTCCTTCAAAGAGGGACAGTCTTCGATCATTCCCTCCTACCCATATGAGGTCTTCTTTTACCTTTCTCGTACAGTACATGTTTTTCCTCCTAGTCCATAGTTGCAAGTTTCTTTAAGTGTTCATAGCGCTTATTTGCATTTTTCTCTGATTCCTCAAAAAGCTCCTCGGCACGTTTTGGATTTGAACGTTCCAGTGCATGGAATCGAACTTCCCCTGTTAGGAACTCTTTATAATCTAGTTTTGGTTCCTGAGAATCCAGCACAAATGGATTTTTGCCCTGTTCCTTTACTCTTGGATCAAACCGGAATAGATTCCAATATCCACACTCTACTGCTCTTCTCTCCTCTGCCTGCGAATGAGTCATTCCGCCTGAAATACCGTGGAGAATACATGGAGAATATGCAATAATAATGGAAGTACCGTGATAGCTTTCTGCCTCACTGAACGCCTTGACACACTGGAGATAATTTGCTCCCATAGAAACCTGTGCCACGTAAACATCTTCATAAGTCATGGCAATATCTGCAAGACTTTTCTTTTTGCCCGCTTTCCCACTAATTGCAAATTCGGCCGTTGCTCCTGTCTGCGTTGATTTCGATGCCTGTCCACCTGTGTTGGAATACACCTCAGTATCTAATACCAATATATTGACATCCTCTCCTGATGCAAATACATGATCCAATCCAGAAAATCCGATATCATATGCCCAGCCGTCACCACCTATTATCCAATGGGATTTTTTTGAGAGAATATCTTTCTCTATCAAAATTTCATCAACCAGTAACTTATCTGTTCCTGTTTTCATTTCCCGAAGCAACCTGACAAGCGTATCGGTAGCTGCCATATTTTCCTTTCCAATATGGAAGGTATCCAGATAATTTACACATGCCTGTCTGATTCCCTCATTTTCTGTTTTCTTAGCAAGTTCTTCTACTCTTACCCGAATATTTTCTCTACGTAAATCCTGTGCAATTTTCATACCATAGCCAAATTCTGCATTGTCCTCAAAGAGGGAGTTTGACCAAGCTGGACCTCTTCCTGCTTCATTTACGGTATATGGGGTGGAAGGTGAAGAATTTCCCCAGATAGAAGAGCAACCTGTCGCATTTGCAATCAGCATCCTGTCGCCAAATAGCTGAGTTGCTAATTTTGCATAGGGTGTTTCCCCGCATCCGGCACAAGCACCTGAAAACTCTAACAATGGTCTCTTAAATTGACTTCCTTTTACTGTTTCTAATTTAAACTTTTCAAAGAGCTCTGGCTTTTCAGGCAAGGTTTTACACCAGTCGAATGCTTCTTGCTGGCCTTTGTCAACCTGTTCATGTGGTGTCATAACCAAGGCCTTCTTTCCCTGTTTTCCAGGACAGACATTTGCACAACAGCCACAGCCCATGCAGTCTTCTGTCGAAACAATGGTTCCGAAGGAAAGATTAGGGACCCCCATCATCGGTGTTGTAACAGTACCTTTTGGTGCCAATTCTTTTTCTTCTTCTGTTAATACAATGGGACGGATAATTGCATGGGGACAGACGAACGCACATTGGTTACACTGTATACAGTTTTCAGGTATCCATACAGGAACATCCACTGCCACCGTTCTGCGCTCAAATGCTGAAGTTCCAGAAGGAGTCGTTCCATCTACATATTTAACAAATTTTGAAACTTCTAAACTATTCCCTTCCTGAGTGGTAATAGGAATCTGAATCTGATTGGCAAATTCAACAAGGCTCTCTTTATTCTTGTTTCTTCCATCACGATTCTGTTCCGAAACTGGGGGCAGCAGATCTTCTTCCTCACAATCTTTCCAACTTTCAGGTACATCAATTTCAACAATACCACTAATACCTCTGTCTATTGCCTCGAAATTCATTTTGACAATATCGGTACCCTTTCGTTCATAAGTCTTTTCTGCAGCTACTTTCATATATTCAATTGCTTCTTCTACGGGAATTACTTTTGAAAGCTTAAAGAAAGCTGCCTGCAGGATCGTATTTATACGTCCTCCAAGTCCAACTTCTTTCCCAATCTTGATCCCATTAATGGTATAAAAATGTATTTTATGCTCTGCGATATATCTCTTCACTTGACCCGGTAAATTCTGCTCTAATTCCTCCCATTCCCAAAGACAATTCAGTAAAAAGGTTCCTCCATCCTTTATATCCTGTACCATATTATATTTATGAATATAAACTGGATTATGACAAGCGACAAAATCAGCTTTTTGAATCAGGTAAGTGGAACGGATCTTTTCTTTTCCAAAACGTAAATGAGAAATTGTAACACCACCCGATTTCTTGGAGTCATAGGCAAAATAAGCCTGTGCATATAGATCCGTATTATCTCCGATAATCTTAACCGTGTTTTTGTTTGCTCCAACCGTTCCATCTGCTCCTATCCCCCAGAACTTACAACTGATCATGTTCTTCGGTGCAGTATATGGTTCCTCATCAATCGACAGAGAAAGATGGGTCACATCATCCTTAATACCAATGGTAAAACGCTTCTTTTCGCTGTTCCTAAAAACTGCAAGAATCTGACCCGGTGTTGTATCCTTAGAACTGATTCCATATCGTCCGGAATATATCTTAATATTTTCAAATTTACTATCCTGCAATGCTGCCAAAACATCAAGAAAAAGAGGTTCCCCTACCGATCCTGGCTCCTTAGTCTTGTCTAGAACTGCAATTTCCTTTACTGACTCAGGGATTACCGAAAGTAAATGCTTAATCGAGAACGGGCGATATAAACGGACCTTGACTAATCCAACTTTTTCTCCTCTATTCATCAGGTAATCAACGGTCTCTTCAATCGTCTCACATACGGATCCCATAGCAACTATGATTTTTTCTGCATCCTTTGCACCATAATAATTAAACAGGCCGTAGTTGGTTCCAATCTTTTGATTTACCTGATTCATATATTCTTCTACCACCGCTGGAAGTTCATCATAATATCGATTAGAAGCCTCTCTCGCCTGGAAGAAAATATCTGGTTGCTGCACGCTGCCTCGTTCGCATGGATGCTCCGGATTCAAAGCACGCTCGCGGAATGACTTTACCGCCTCCATATCCATCATATTTTTCAGATCTTCATAATCCCAAACTTCAATTTTCTGATATTCGTGAGAGGTCCTAAATCCATCAAAGAAGTTAACAAATGGTACTCTTCCTTTCATTGCTGCGCAGTGAGAAACTGGTGTTAAATCCATTACTTCCTGCACACTGGAAGAACAAAGCATCGCAAAACCTGTCTGCCTGCAGGCATAAATATCCTGCTGATCACCAAAAATAGAAAGTGCATGTGTCGCAATCGTTCTAGCGGATACATTCAGCACTGCCGGAAGTAATTCACCCGCCATTTTATACATGTTGGGAATCATAAGAAGCAGTCCCTGTGAAGCCGTAAATGTGGTTGTAAGTGCGCCTGCAGCAAGAGAACCATGAACGGCACCCGCAGCACCCACTTCGGACTGCATTTCAGATAGACGTACTTTTTGCCCAAATATATTCTTTCTTCCTTCTGCTGACCATTCATCAATATGTGCAGCCATCGGAGAAGAAGGAGTAATTGGATAAATTGCCGCTACCTCAGAATAAGCATAGGAAACATGAGCAGCTGCCTCGTTTCCATCCATTGTTTTCGTTTGTCTTTTCATACCTTACCTCCATATAATCAATATGTTTTTAGTGGATTCCAAAAAATACCAGCATTTTAGTTTAAAATAAATCCCCCTACGTATATCATGTGGTACAAAGACCATATTAATACAACAAAGGAGGATTCTTTTAATAAATGAATATCAAAATATAGTTTTTCAATAACTTGTGACAATCTATCTGTCAGCTCTTTACATGAAATCTTCGCAAATAGGACAGCGACATCCCATATCCTTGTCCCTCTTATTTAGTTTATCATAAACTGCAACTGGAATCTCAATTCCATCAATATACTTAGACTTCACATCTTCTGGGTTACAAAGATGCTTTTTCGCAACTGTCTTTTTGAAGAAATCATAATCAAAAATCTTTCCTTTTCTAATATTAAATTCTTCACTAAATAATAAAGGCGTAACTACCTCTTCATAATGATACTTTCCATCAATCAAAACAACATCACATACCAATACTTCTTTTATTTCTGCTCCACAAATGTAACAATACATTATTAATCTCCTTTTTAATTTTATTCTTTCTGAAACATATCCTTCCCTAATCCGCATAACGGACAGACCCAATCCTCGGGAATTGCTTCAAATGGTGTTCCCGGTGCGATTCCCTGATCAGGATCTCCTACCGCTGGGTCATAAACATAACCGCATACACATACATACTTATCCATATATGTCCACCTCCTTTTTTGAATGAAAATAGATGATTCTTTTACATGCAAAATTATAACATATTTTTCTATGAATTTCCATCTATTTTAGATTTAAGTTTCACTGCGGAAAATTTGAATATTTCCCCTTATTTTCGCTCTGCTCCTTTTGCAAATAATAGCTTACAATCTCCTGTTCCAGCTTAACATTCTTCGTACTCATATAGCTTAGTACTTCTTTATAATTCTCATCCAGCAAAAGTGACTCTAGCCTGTTTCTATCGTTCTCTGTCAATGGTTTCAGGCAATGTGCATATCTTTTATCTTTGAGTTGTTGCACTCCCATAGAAAATAGCTGAAATGCAATAGATGTCATTCGGTACAAATGCTTATGAATCCAAAAACCACCCACATCGATATCTCCAAAATGTTGATAGCAGATATCAGGATTATCGTTTTTCACTTTTTTCAAAAACTCTACCTGATAACGAGTTGCATAACCACCCAAATATAGTGTCGCCACATTATCCATTGCTAGTCTGTGATAAGAAGTTTTGTTTTCTATTGTCATCAATATCGGGGCATTCACTATAATCCTTCTTATATTTAGAATATCGTTTGAAGCAATCGCTATTCCGCCTTGAAAAGTTTTCGTTTCAAGAATATACTCACCCCATTCAATCTGCCAATCACCTTTTATGAATATTTCCTGTTCTGTCGGACTAATTAGATATTTTGCCAAAATAGCATCATTTCGTTCACCTTCCACTTTTGGAATATCCAATATATTCCTGATAATATTGCAGATTTCATCCAAATTATTATCTTCAAACCACTTGCTTTCACCATAGACCAGCATCGAAGCTTCTCTAGCATATAGACTTTCCTCATTCAGTTCCAAAAATCTCAACATTTTTAGGTTATTTTGCACCTTTCGCACATCAATCTGATTTCTGGGATCCTCCATCAGGCGATGTATCATATGGCAGTATGCACGTACCAATTCTTTACCTGATATATTATTAGCAAGCAGCGCTTCCAGCTGCATCAGAACATCGTTCTGCGGTGTGATATCATACTTTTCTTTTAATACATTGTGCAAAATCTCCACCCGTTCTTCACATAGGTATATTTTTTCGATATCTTCACTGTATCTCAGATATTTTATCTGAACCACTTCCATTTTTTCCAGATTCTTTGCTGCATCATCTACGCTTTGCTTTTCCAATATATCAGCATCATTATTCTCGTATTTTCGGTATAGTTCTTTTGGTTGTACGATAATTCTACGATTGGTGCTTACCTGCTTTGCAAGTCGTTGGTTGTATTTTTTCAACAAAATATCAATTAATTCTTTTTGATAGTCTTTTTTATTCATGAAATTTCACCTGGCCAATCTGCATATTATCGTTGCTGACTTTGATTACCGGAATTATCACACCACACTCATTGCCTATAGACTCCAACTTATTTGGCGGTGCGCAAAAAATAACCTGAAAATCCTGATTTACAAAAAAATCAAGCATGAGTTTAATATTATGGTCACTCATCTTTTCAAAGGGCTCATCAATATACAACAGTCTCACGGAATTCACACGTGCATTATACAGCATTGATAATGCTGCGGAGAGAATTAGTGTATATGGAATCTGTGTTCCTGCGCCGGAGTTATATCCTACCTGTTTCGATAATTTTCCGTCCTTTACTTCATCATTATTAATAATAATCTCATAACTCATGTAATTACGGTAATCTGCAAATTTGGCAATCTCATTGAGATCGTTTTTGTCAATAATCCGGTTGATAATTTCAAGAATTTCGTTTTCTCTTACTTCAACTTCGTCATTATCGTATCCCATAAGACTTGTTAAAGACATCTGCTCATCAATCATGTTATTTGTTCCCTGCAGGTACTCGGCATAGCGAAGAATCTTTGCATAATCCGAGGTGTTGTCCAACATTTTTACATCAAATTGATATCTCGTGGAAAACTGAAGTTTACGTAATTCTTTATTAATGTCTGATATATCACTACGTGCTGATTTTGCTGTCTCATAAATATTCAATACAAATTCTCGCTTAAAAATGCGTTCATATGTAATGGTCTGCTCTTTCAGCTTAGCTTGCATCCCCTGCAAATCATCAATCCAAATTCTTCCTCTTCTCTTCTGGTATTCTGCCTCATGCTCATATCCAATTGATAATTTGTCCGCTTGTTGTTTTCGATTATTATAGGCTTGTTGTGCACCAATGATGTTTCCTTCCAGCTCTCTAACACGCCTCTCCGTTCTTTCCTTCGTAGCTGGCTGCATTGTTGAACCATTTTTATTGATTCCGGCAAGGAATTCATCAAACTCAGTGACAGCAGTCAAAACAGCTGATGGATAAAGTACACGTTCTCCTTCCAGCTTCTGCTGTTCTTTCTGCTCTGCTTCTCGGAATTCTTTTGCATCCTCCTTTTTTCGCTCCGCTTCTGTTTCGAGAACAGTCTTTTCCTTTAGATGGATATCCCTCTGTCGTTTCTTCTGTTCCAGTTCATTTTCCAACTGTGTCACACGCTCTGAAAGTGCCATAAACTGTTTATTGTTTTTCTGTGCTTCTACAAGTTCCCTATAATGCCCCTGCTCCACATTCAGTTCTTCTGTTGTTTTGGCATATTCGTTATGAACATCCAGGTTATATTGCTTAAAGTACTCTAATGCATGTTTGAGTACTTCCGTCTGACCTAAAAGTTCATGCTGTCTTGTTAGCATCTCTTTTTCTTGTTGATCGAATTCTTTTAATTTCTTCTGCGCCACCTGCCTATTTAGTTCAATCGCTTTCTCGCCCAGACAATAACTCTTGAGTTTGCCTTTATTTAAATAAGTTACTGCCATATTACGGCTCATCTTACCTTCTTTGGACATTGCATTGTCATATTCCGGAACTTGTTCCAATTCAACTGCATGAATTCTTCCCAACCAGAATGTAAAATATGCTGCTGCTGTTGCATTTTGAATCTCCAATAGATTGTATACAGAATCCTCTTCGCAATCCCATTTTTTGCTCATTAAACGTTTGGAATTAACGAGTTCCACATACTTGTGATTTGACCTGTCCATCACCTTGTTTGCTATATCAAAATACTCTGGCAACACGATAATCGCATAGCGATGAACTCCTAAAAATACTTCAATTGTATCTCGCCACTGCTCGTCCTTTAATCCGATAACATACTCACAGGCGAGTTTCGCCTCGTATATAATTCCTTGTCTGTGGAATTCACGATTGATTTCTCCCACCAGCTCCAACTGCTCTTTCGCATAGGAATAATCTGCTTTACTTTTGTTGCAGCTGTCAATAATCTGCTGCTGTTCATTACATTTCCTCTGTAATTCAGTAATCTGCGCATTTAACACTCCATCACTTTTAATTAATTCGTCCCTACAATTTGTAACCGTTTCCTTGAGTCGGTCAACACAGACCTGTTTACTTGCTACATCCAGTGTTCGTGATGTGAGTTTATCAATATTCTCCAGATTCGAAATATCCACTTTCAATTCCAATAGTAATTGCACGACTTTTTGCATCTGCCTTTGGAACTGTTCCAGCGCCTCCTGCTCCACCTTTAACTCTTTAATCAATTCCTGATAATTTGCTATGGTCTGCTTCGATGCTTCAATCTCTTTTGCGACATCCATCTCCCGCAATGCGCTTCTCGCATCCGAACAGTTTTTGTCCACTTCATCTATTTTCCTGTTTTCTGTAGTCAGATTTCGCTCAAGTTCTTTACAGGTGATTGCATTTCTCTCGACAATCTCTTCTGCTTCCGTTGCTTTTTGGCGAAAATGAACAACTTTACTATAGCAGATTTTCAAATCATCAATCTTAATCTGCATGCCCTTTCTGTCATGCTCATCACAATCCTTCAGAATGGCATCCAGATCCTGTAATTCCTTATTAATCTGTTCAAGACTATGATTAATTTGTTCAATATTCTTTTTCGCATCTTTCAATTTATCAAAATTAACATTATGTTCTTCCAATACTGATTCTTTGATGAAATCCTGAATCTTAGCAGCCGGATTATATGCCATGATATTTCGTAATTTTCTCTGATACTTTGGTATCTCCTGATATGGGAGTTTCAGTCCTACGCGTTGCATAAACAAAGTAATTCCATCTTTTTTGTTTTTCATTTGGATACTATATTTCTTTTGAAATCCCGATGCATCATATGGTTTAACCAGCCCATCCTGTTTGTACACAAATGAAATATCTTTTATCTGCTTATTATCCATTACATACCAGTGTGTTCCACGTATATCTGCAACTGCCGTCTCAATAATCACTCCCAGTACAAAATGTTGGTTATTTACCTCGTCATAATACTCCAATGCAATATGAGAATAGACTACCGGAATTTTTTCCGCTGGTCTTGCGTAGATTCCTGAACTTGCATCTGTCAGGCAACGTGTATATGATACAAGATTTCGTTTTCCCACTCCTGTATTGTAACCACTTGTTGCTTTATTAAACTGTGTGTCTCCGGTATACGCATACTTAATGGCATCTAAGATTGTCGATTTTCCACATTCGTTTTCACCGGAAATCAATGTCAGATTCTTCGCAATTGGAATCGTCCTATTTCTAAAACCATACCAGTTAACCAGATGTATATTCTGCAGTGTAATTTTACTCATCCGTATCTTCACCCTCCGCAAAATTTTCAGTTACTATCT
>Ga0116162_10001656_pt1 | contig 14406 bp, 11 predicted proteins | sample AD_UKC105_MetaG_FD_89875 | JGI IMG/M metagenome (GOLD analysis project Ga0116162, IMG submission 89875) | Active sludge microbial communities of municipal wastewater-treating anaerobic digesters from Hong Kong - AD_UKC105_MetaG | ecosystem: Engineered > Bioreactor > Anaerobic > Digestate... | reverse complement strand
GCCCGCCCATGGTGTAGGGCAACCAGGTGTGCAGCAGAAACTGCGCGGAGCGAGCGAAAGCCGCAAGTGCGATCAGCGCCGCCACCAGCTCCGGTAGTGGCAGCCCAAGGAATTCATGTCCGAGTGGGTCGGCGGTGATGCGGGAAAATATCTCACTCAACGACCAGGTATCGTAGGCACTGAAAAGGAGCACCGCCGCAAGTACGAGGGGTAGATCGCCGAAGCGGTAGGTGAGGAACGTCCAAAGCGCATAACGATGCGCGGAACGGCTGCGCATGTCCTGACCCAACAAAAAGTACAGCAACACGCCTACAAGGTGCCATGCAACCAGGAGAGTTATCAGGTCTCCGGCGCACACCATCAGCAGGAGGGTGGCTGTCATCAGGTCGAGCATTGCGAAGAAGCGCGCATAGCCCGTCTCCTCAGCCATATAGCGCACGGAATAGATGTGAACGATCAGGCTGATACCCGATATCACGAACGCCAACAATGCGCTCAGCGGATCGACGGTCAGGATGCCCCATGTCTGCGCAAGCACCACGGACTGCATTGCATGACCGCCGAGCGCCTGCCACAGAAACACCGTCGCGAGAAGAAAAGTGGTCGCGGTACCGGCCACGCTGATCCTGGCAATGCGCTGCGCGAAGCGGCCGGATGCCACGATCGTGAACAACGCAGTCACCAGCGGCAATGCGATCAGTAGTACGAGGAGACCTTGCATGTCGCTGCCTTACCTCTGCGCATTCGCTGGCGGGAACCGCAGCCGGCGGCATCGAGCTCGCTTGCGGTCGCAACCATTTGAACGCGCCATGCCCTATTCCTGTTGAGAAATAATTTGCGTATGAAGCAAGCCGCCGGCCATCTTCAACGGGCCAAGTCTACGTCCCCCGCTTTGAAAGAATGTTCGATATTTCAAATCGAATTGATCGATTCCAGCCTATGGGACAACGCCTTGCACACAGACCAGCCTGGTCACACGGGAAACGCCGGGGCGGCGTCGTGCGGCAACTGGTCTGTGTCGGTCAGTCAAGAAGGGGCATGACACGAGGTACCGGCGCGCGGACAGCATCTTGACGCCGCGAGTGTGAATGACGTGGCGATAGCTGATTCCTGGTGGACGATGGCCATTGATGGACTCGGGGCCTGGCCGGCAATGGCGCCTGGCTGTCAGTCGCTTTGCGACAATTGCTTTTCGACGTGTTGAAGTGCATGAATCCGATTGGCCTCGATACTGCCACCGGGGCTTGCAAGCACCTGCTCACGAATGCCATGACGATCGATCGCCTGCGCGACTGAAGGCCTGACACCGCACAGCACCACGCTGCGACCGGCATGCGCCGCGTTGCAGACGACATCAAGCAGCGAGCGCGTCGCTGTGAAGTCGATCTCGGGCATGTCGGACAGATCAAGAACCAGCGCCCGGTAATCGCCGAACAGTGACAGCTGCCGCGCCATACCCTTGGCCGCACCGAAACTCATCGGGCTGCCGAAATGAATGAGCAGGATCTGGCCGTCGGAATCACGCAGTATCCTCCGCTCCTCTCCCTGCAACGGGGTGCTCTCGTCGGCATCGCGATAAACATCGATGCTACGCAGTTGCAGATCAGACATACGCTTCATAAAGATCATGCCGGCTATCGCCATGCCGACTGCGACCGCCTTGATGAGATCGACAAACACCGTCAGCAGAAACACCACCAGCATGATGAACACATCGGTGCCTGGGGTACGGCGTGCCGCGCGCAAAAAATCCCAGTCGATGATATCGGTACCAACCTTGATCAGTATCGCTGCAAGCACGGCATGCGGTATCTGGCTGGCCAATACCCCGGCGCCGAGCACGATCGCCAGCAACACCAGGGCATGCAGCGCACCCGAGATCGGGGTCCTGCCCCCAGCCTTGACGTTGATCACGGTGCGCATGGTGGCACCGGCACCGGGCAGACCGCCCAGCAGGCCGGCCACCGCGTTGCCGATGCCCTGCCCCACCAGCTCGCGATCGGAGTCGTGGTAGGTACGTGTCACGTTATCCGCAACCAGCGAGGTCAAGAGCGAATCGATCGACCCCAGCGCGGCGAGCGTCAGCGCCGATACCAGCATGTCGACCAACAGCGCCGGCTCTATCGCGGGAAGCTGCAGGCTTGGCAGGCCGCTCGGGATATCGCCGAGTACAGGTACGCTGCCGGGCGCGATAAACATCACCGCGACAAGCGTGCCGACAACAAGCGCGACCAACGGAGACGGCACCACGCGACCCCATGCCTTGGGCATGAAATAGACGATCAGCAGACTGAGCAGACTCAGCCCGAGTGCGGAGGGATTGAGGTCACGCCAGGCCTGTGGAACCGCCATCGCAGAACTGATCGGACTGGACGGTGACGCATGGCCCAGCAGCGCTGGCATCTCCAGCAGGATGATGATCATCCCGATGCCACTCATGAATCCGGACACCACCGGCAGCGGCACCAGTTCGATGAACCTGCCGAAACGCAGCAGACCGAAGGCCAGCTGCATGACGCCGTCCATCATCACCACAGTGAATGCCAGCGCCGCACCGTGTGCCGGATCGCCCGGATACAGCGAGGTGTACTGGGTAAAGATCGCCGCCATGACCACAGTCATGGGGCCAGTGGGGCCGGACACCTGCGCCGGGGTACCGCCAAACAGCGCGGCAAAAAAGCCGACGCAGATGGCGCCGTACACGCCCGCAATCGGCCCCGCACCCGACGAAACACCGAACGCCAGCGCCAGCGGCAGCGCTACGACAGCAGCGGTCAGTCCACCGTAGACATCACCCCGGAGATTGTCGAAGCGAAGTCCATTCACAAGCTTGCGTGGAGACATCAGGGCACCCGTTGCCGTAAGTTTTTGCAGCCCCGCCTCGGCTGTGCAGTGGGCCTCACAGCAGGCTTTCGATCAGGGCCTCGACATCCGGATGATCGAACTCACGTCCACCGATTGCCTGGAAACGGATATTGCCTTCCTTGTCCAGCAGGTAGGTCGTCGGCAGCCCCTTGACCGCGTACAGCTCGGCGATACGGCTCTCCCGATCGAACAGGATCGGGAATTCCGGCGCCAGGCTCAGGCTGCCCGAAAACTGAAAGACCAGGTCGGGATCCTCCCACTGGTTGACCGCCACCACGACCAGGCCGCGGTCCTTGTACTTGTCGTACAGCCGCTGCATCGACGGCATTTCACGACGGCAGGGAGGACACCAGGTGGCCCAGAAGTTGAGCATCACCACCTTGCCGCGAAAGCTGCCGAGTTCGTGCTCGGTCCCGTCCATGTCCGGCAGGCTGAACGTCGGCGCAGGAAGCGGCGGTGACACCGGGTTCATGCTGTGACCCAGCGGCGGCAGCTCGGCGGCGCCCGCCGCCGCTGCCATCAATGCAGTCAGCAGCAGAACACCCCAGTCAACCCGCCGCAGGCGCTGGCGCACATTGCAGATTCGGCAACCATTTTTCATAACGGACTCCCTCGATCGACCACACCACACGCAAGTTGACCACGCTGCCGTGTGGTTCCGGCATCGTCGTAAATCCCTGAATCCAGTCCCCGACCGCGAATACCGAATCATCGGCCAGGATCGACCAGCTGAAGCGCACGCCCATGCCGTGCCATTCCTCGAGCCACTCGCTCTTGGTCTTGATCGGCTTCTCGATACCGTCTGCGGCCGTATACCGCCAGTCCGCGACACGGTACTGCAATTGCCTGTCCGAGATGTTGCGAACGATGGTGCCGAACACGCAACGCGTCGCCACCGCCTCCGACACCGCAGCCGGCAGGTCGCGTGCCGAGTAGCTGGCGCGGATGAAATCCGGCGGCACCTGCAGCAGCTCGATACCCAGGCCATCGCCTTCGTACTTCCAGCTCATCAGGCCAGTCGCCGGGTCCCGCGTCGGCACCACATCGCTGCCGTCTGCACTTGCCGACACAGCACCGATCATTGCCAGCAACAGTGTTGGCAACAGGAACCGCTGGCTTCCCGGTCGTCGAGTGAACATGCAATCTCCGCGTCTGCCTGGTTTGTGCCGCAGTCTACCGAAAAAACGCCAGCACCTGCTCAAGGTCGCGCGTACGGGCGAACGGCGGCATGGCGTCGAGAAAAGTCTGTCCATAGCCTTTCTTCAGCAACCGCGGGTCGCACAACACCAGCACGCCTCGATCGGTGACGTCGCGGATCAGTCGCCCTGCGCCCTGCTTGAGCGCAATCGCCGCCTGCGGAACCTGGTGCTGCATGAACGGGTTGCCGCCGCTTCGTCTGACCGCGTCGAGGCGCGCCTGCAGCACCGGGTCACCGGGCGAGGCAAACGGCAGTTTGTCGATAATCACCACGGACAGCGCTTCACCACGTACGTCCACGCCCTCCCAGAAACTCGCTGTACCGAGCAGCACCGCATTGCCATGCTCGACGAAGCGTTCCAGCAGTTCGGCCTTGGGCGCACTGCCCTGGACCAGCAGGGGAAAAGTCAGACGCTCGTGCAGCAGGTCGGCGGCCTCGCGCAACGCGCGATGGCTGGTGAAAAGCAGGAATGCGCGGCCTGCGCTCGCCTCGACGATCGGCAGCACCAGCTCGACCACTGCCTGGGTGTACCCGGGATCGCTGGGTTGCGGCATGCCGCGCGGCACGTACCACAGCGCCTGGTTCGAGTAGTCGAACGGACTGTCCCACTTGCACGTCAGGGCATCGTCAAGGCCGAGTTGACGCTGGAAGTGTTCGAAACTGTCGCCTACCGCCAGGGTTGCCGAGGTGAATATCCAGGAAGCCGGGTGCCGCTGCATCTGCAACCGAAACACGTCGGCGACATCCAGCGGCGTGCTGTTCAGGCGCAGGCTCTGCGGGTGCGTCTCGAACCAGCGGATCACATCGCCGCCCTCTTCGGGGCTGACCAGGCCGTCAATCTGCCGGCCAAGCCCCTCGCAGCGCGCCAGGCAGGCATCCAGGCCCTTGCCCCGTCCCTGGATCGCCTCAAGCATGCCGTGCAGCTCATCCAGGCGATCACGGCAGTCGTCCAACGCCTGCGTCACCGCGGAGTCGGCCTCGATCTCATTCCACGGACCGCGCCGCAGTGTCTGTCCGAAAGCGAGGCGCAGGTCACGTGCCGACTTGGACACGACGTCCAGATGCTCCAGCAGCTTCGGCAGGTCGCCGGCCTCGCGGTGGTACTCGGCCTGGGTATCGCGCATCAGATCGAGGATCTGCCGCGTGCTTACCGTGGTGCCAAAGAAATTGCTTGCGACCTCGGGCAGCTGGTGGGCCTCATCGACGATGAACGCATCGGCGGCTGGCAGCAGCTCACCGAAACCATCGTCCTTGAGCGAAAAATCGGCGCACAGCAGATGATGATTGACCACCACCACGTCCGCCTCCTGGGCACGCCGCCGTGCCTCGACAAGGTGGCAGCGGCTCCAGGCACTGCACTCCTGTCCCAGGCAGTTGTCGGTGGTCGAGGTGACCAGTGGCCAGATCGCAGCATCCTCGGGGACATCTCCGAGTTCGCTGATGTCGCCACGATCGGTGTGCGCCGACCAGTCGCGTACCTTGAGCAGCCAGCGCAGATCTTCGCGACGCTGGCCGCGGGCATCCAGCATCGCCGATTCCATGCGGTGGATGCACAGGTAGTTGGCCCGGCCCTTCAGCAGTGCGACCCGCGCCGGGCTGGCCATGGCCTCGCGCAGGCGCGGCAGATCGCGCAGGAACAGCTGGTCCTGCAGATTGCGTGTGCCGGTGGAGATGATCACCTTCTGGCCGGACAACAGCGCCGGCACCAGGTACGCGAAGGTCTTGCCGGTGCCGGTGCCGGCCTCGGCGACCAGGCTGCCGCCCTGATCGAGCGCTGCGGCCACTGCCTCGGCCATGCCCAGTTGCTGCGATCGATACGCGAAGCCATCGATCGAACGTGCCAGCAAGCCATCGGGCCCGAGTACTTCGGCGATTTCCATCAGCAGGACTCAACCGGCCTGATTGTCCCAGACCCCGTCGTAGCGGCCGTTGACCCGGTCCCACACCAGTTCACCGACGATCTTGAAGCGGGCAACCGACATGGCCCCGCGCTTTGAGCGGCCACTGCTGGAGGCATCGACGACGTCTTCGAGGTCTTCGCGCAGGGCCTCGTAGATCTCGTAAGGCTCGTAGTCTTCATCCATCAGCACAAGGATCACCGCATCCCACTGCTGATTCACCTTCAACTGGCCGATGCGCTCGCCGCCCTTGGTCTCGTCGAAGATGGTGCGGCTCTTGATCTGCACGCGTCGGCCGGTCGCCGGATCGACCGCATCCCAGCCCGCATCCTGGCTGGCCTTGGGTTCGAGACCGAGCAGACGTACCGCATCGTGTTCGGCGATCTCACTGCTGATTCCAGGCAGTGGCTTGCCCATCGTGCGGCGGTATTCCGCGGCGAGCTGGCGGGCTTGCGCGATCAGTTTGTCAGCGGCATAGGGGTTGCTCACGCGGGCGCTTCTCTCGGTTTGGTCAAACCGATTCTATACCGAAGCAGGAAAATACTTCAGACGCGTTGCCGGCCAAGGGCCGACGCACCCTCGAGGCGCCGTCAGGCGCCGGGCGGGGTCCAGTAGCCGAACGCCTGTGCCGGCGGCTGGCTGGCCTCCTGCTCGCGCTGAGTCAGGTCGTCGACCACATGTCGGGCAAATGCGCAAAGATCGTCCATCAACGCATCACGATCCGACGACGTCATCGCACGCTGACTGCCGAGCATGTACCCCATCACCGCCGCGAGATACTGCAGTATCACGCCCTGATCGGCGTCCGGCTGCTGGCGCAGCACCGCCTGTTGAACGTCCTCGAACAGCTGCGAAGAAAGCTGGATATCCGCCATGCACACCTCCTGTTGAAAATTGTCAGCCGCCATAGCACAGACTGCCGCCGGCCGAATCACCCTGGCACACGATCAGCGTAACGCCGCTGCCTGCCGTTCCGCCTCTCGCGCACCACTGCTGTCACCCAGGGCGCGACGCGACTGCGCAATCAGCCGCCAGTTTTCGCTGCGCAGCCCGCGGTCATCTGCCTTTGCCAGCGCGTTCGACTTGGCCGCCAGCTGCAGCACAAGCTCGTGGCGCTGCTGCGCCAACCGCACCCCGGCAAGACGCTGCCACAACAGCGCATCGTCCGGCGTTATGCGCAAGGCGCGTTCGAGGCTCACCGTGGCCGCATCGAGTTCACCGCTGCGTCGTTGATCCTCGGCACGGCGCATCAACACAGCCACCGCACGATTCGGCTCCGGCCTGGCGATCCGCGGTTCGGCCGGCGGCGTATAAGCGGCGATCTGCGTATCCGTGGTCACCGCCGGCGCGGCGGCCGTGCCGCGTGCCTGTTCGACCTTGGCGGGCCGATCCGATCGACTGAGCCCGCCACAACCGGCGTTCACCAGCATTGCACCAAGCACGGCCAGCAACAATGCGGCACGGGTGACGGATCCAGGTGCCCTGCTGGTGAAATCGGGCATCGACCGGGCCATGACCCGGGCAAGACTAGTTGAACAGGCCACGCAATAAACCTCCCAAACCCTGTTGTTCGCTTTCGCTGCAGTCGGCACGCGTCTTCGGTTGCGAGCCGGCGATGTAGGGAAACGCTACCGCACCAGCACAACCTTCGGCAGCGAGGCGACCGGCCGTATCGACCCAGTGATATTCGACACCGGACGGGGCTGCAAGCTGCAGAGGCTGATTGTCGATGCTGCGCATCAGGTCGGCCCAAACCGGCAAGGCGCCGCTGGCACCACTGAGGCCGGTCGGCGCGTTGTCGTCACGCCCCACCCAGGCCACCGCGACATGATCTGCCGAGAATCCGGCAAACCAGCTGTCGCGCAGATCATTGGTGGTACCTGTCTTGCCGGCCACCTGCAGCCCCTGCGGAAGCAGTTGGCGCAGTGAGGCAGCAGTCCCTGACTCGGCAACCTCGACCAGGTTGCGCGTCAGCAGGAACACCGCCGCCGGGTCGGCCGCCTGGGTCACGGTCAGGGGATAGCGCTGCAGCGGTTGCTGCTGCGCGTCGAGGACGGCGCGTATGGCGCGCAGCGGCGAGTGGAAACCACCGGCCGCCAGGCTCTGGTAGACCTGGCTCACCTCGAACGGCGACAGCGAGATCGCACCGAGCAGCAGCGAAGGGAAGGCATCTATCTCGCGCTCGACCCCGAGTGCGCGCAGCGTCGCGATCACCGGCGTGAGCCCGACCTGCATCCCCAGATTCACGGTGGCGAGGTTGAGCGAACGCGCGAGGGCCTCGTGCAGTGCCACGGTGCCGTGGACCTTGCGATCGTAGTTCTGCGGCTGCCAGCGTTGCCCGGCCGGTAGCGTCATGTCGACCGCCTTGTCTTCGATTGGCGTGGTCAGCGTGAACTGCTCCGGACGCGACAACGCCGCCAGGTAGACGGCCGGCTTGACCAGCGAACCGATCGGCCGCACCGCGTCCAGCGCACGGTTGAAACCGACATATCCGGGATTGCGGTCGGCGACCAGTGCCTGCACCTCGCCGTCCTGGGCAGAGGCCACGACCAGGGCACCCTGCAGGCTGCCACGCTCGATCCCGCGTGCCTTTTCAATTCTCTCGAGTCGTTTACCGAGCGCACCGGCGGCCTGCTGCTGGATCCATGGATCGAGCGTCGTGAAGATACGCAGCCCCTCTGAAGTGAGGTCCTCCTCCCGGTAATCGCGCCGCAACTGGCGCCTGACCAGTTCGACGAAACCCGGGACGCGTTGACTGTCCAGGGTACCGGCCTCGGTGATCCCCAGGCCCTGTCGCTTCGCCGCGTCGGCCTCGGCCTGGCCGATAAAGCCCTGCGCCAGCATCTGCTCGATCACCAGGTTGCGGCGTTCCAGCGCACGCTGAGGATGCCGCCGGGGGTTGTAGAACGAGGCCCCCTTCACCAAGCCGACCAGCAGCGCCGCCTCGTGCAGGCGCAGCTCGTTCACCGGCCGATTGAAATAGAAATAGGCGCCAAGACCGAACCCATGAATCGCACGGCCGCCCTCCTGACCAAGGAATATCTCGTTGGCGTAGGCCTCCAGGATCTCGTCCTTGCTGTAGCGCGCGTCAACCATCAGGGCCATCAGCGCCTCATTGACCTTGCGCCACAGCGAGCGCTCGGAGGTCAGGATGAAATTCTTGACCAGCTGCTGGGTCAGCGTGCTGCCGCCCTGCACCGCCTTGCCGGCCTGCAGGTTGGCGAGCAGCGCACGTGCGATCCCGCGCAGGTCCACCCCGCCGTGCTCGAAAAAGCGCCGATCCTCGACCGCCAGCAGACCGTTGACCAGGTGCCCGGGCAGGTCCGCCCGCTGGACCAGGACGCGATCCTCGTTGTGAGCCGGATAGATGCTGCCGACCAATGCCGGCTCGAGACGCAGCAGATCGATCTCGGCGCCACCGCGTTCGCTGCGGATCTGCGCCACGGCACCGCCGCGGATGTCCACCAGGACCGACTGCCCTGTCTCCCTGCCGTCCCAGAAGGTGAAGTCACGGATGTGGATGGCGAAACGGTCGCCGCTCTGCGCCCATTGCGCCGGGCCCGAGACCCTGCCGACTTCGCGGTAACCGAGAAACGTCAGTTCGGCCTTCAGCTGCGCGGCGGAAACGCTGGCCCCGGCATACAGATCGAGCGGCCGGGCGAAGATCTGCGCCGGTGCGGCCCATCGCTGACCGTCGAACTTCACGCGCACGGTCTTGCCCAGATACACCGAATAGCCGAGCACCACGAGTGCGGCCAGCACCACCAGCGCCGTCAGCGGCCTCCACCAGCTGCGTCGACTGCCCTGACGTTTACGCGTCGTGCGGCGACGCCGGGCGGGTTGTTTTCTCTTGCGTGTCGCCATCAGGACTCTGCGAGCTGCCTTGTTACATCGGTGGGGTGCGAAGCATGTCGCATGCCATACGCAAAGCGAAGGAGCTGCGTCGCAGAAAATTCATTCCCAACTGCCATTCTCAAGAATTCCCAGGCATTTGCCGCTGTTGCATCAATAGGACTGAACGGACAGGACTCCGACACGTGCAACTTTCCATAGGCAAACTTGCCACTGTGCTGATTGCGCTGCTGATCACGGCCACGTTCGTGACCACCGCTGCCGGCTTGTACGTGTTGCAGGACAACTTCAGGACGATCGAGGACCACTTCGATGCGGAAGCACATGATACCGTGCACAACGCTGCATTTGCGATCCGCAACCAGATCCGCTTCTACCAGGGAATCCTGCAACAGGTTTCCAGCAATCCCGACGTCAGCAACCTGCTCGAATTCGGCGAACAAGGGGACATCGTGCAATGGTCGGTCACGATCGGGCGCCTGTTGCCCGGGACGCTCGGCACCGCGCTGGCATCGTCACAGGGGGTGGTATTCGGCGATCCGCTGACGCTGCGCGTCGGCGCCGCCTGTCAGCGCGACATGCAGTATTTCGCTGCCGGCGACACGATCGACTACCCTCTGCTGCACACCGACGTCGCGGGATTCGAGCACTTCGACCTCCTGGCCAAGGTGGTGTCACCGTCGAGCGAACCAGCAGGCACCTTGTTCGTCAGCTTCCGTCTCGGCGTTCTTGAAGACATCCTTCAGGGAATCGCCTCCCAGGGTGACCGTTTTGTCCTGCTCGACAGCCAGGGCCAGGAAAAGCTGCAGATCGGCGACCCGGCGGAACAGCAGGAAACTGCAACCTACCGTGCAGAGGTCCCGGATACGGCCTGGGAACTGGTCCTGCACAGGCCGCCGCACCCGCGCAACGCCTACTTCACCGACCTGATCGTCGCCGATCTGGCTATTCTGGTGTCCATTTCGATCCTGATGATCTCGGTCGCACGCGCCACCTACGGGCGATTTTCCGCGGACATGGCACGCGTGCACACCGCCCTCGCAGACGTGCTGCAGGGGCGTTACCGGCGACCGGAAAGACCACCGGCCATCAAGGAGGCAGGTATCCTGATGGCCGACATCGAGCACCTGGCGCTGAAGATCCAGAATCAAAGCCAGGAGCTGCGGCAACAGTCGCTTTCCGATCCGCTGACCGGTGTATTCAACCGGCGCTATTTCGACCTGATGCTGGCGCACCTGCACGAGCAATCACGGCGCCAGCGGCCCTCGACCCTGGTGGTTATAGACCTCAATGACTTCAAGCACATCAACGACGAATTCGGCCACGCCGCCGGCGACCTGGTATTGCAGGAAACCGCCCTGTTCCTGCGCTCACGGGTGCGCGCCACTGACATAGTCGCGCGCCTCGGTGGGGACGAATTCGCCCTGGTCCTCACCAACATGGCGGTGGATCGTGTCGAGGAATGGCTCTCTGCCCTTGTCCAGGATCACGATCGCCGCCTCACTGAAGGACACGGACAGCCACTGAAACTGTGCCCGCTCAGTATTGGCGTGGCGCAGATCGATGCTCACGTCTACAGCGGGCCCGCGGATGCCTTCAACGCCGCCGACAGCGCGATGTACGACGTCAAGCAGCACCGCCATGCCCGCCACAGTCGCTTCTCGGTCGCCAGGCCCCATGCGACCGGTTCCAGCGAGGCAGTCACGCCGGTTACATCGCTAAAGGAAGCGCTGTAACCACGTAGCGCAACGGCGTACCCGGATAGAGACCGTCAAACGGATAACAGGTGAACAGCCGAAGCTGATCATCGGCCAGCGGATCCAGCAAACCGATCTCCGTCTCCTGATGCACCGCCGCCCGGTTCACTGCGTAACGCCGAACCGTCCCGTCGCCCGACTCAAGCGTCAGCAGGTCACCGTCCTGCAGCTCCCTGAGCCAGTGAAAATGGGTGTCGCGGTGCCCACTGATCACGATGTTTCCGTGTTCGCCCGGCAGCGCCGAACCCGTGACATGGCCCGGACCGAAGGCCAGTACACGTCCGCTGGCGCCATCCAGTACCACCTGCGTGACAGCCAGACGAGGCTGGTGCAGGCGAGCCAGAGGACGCATGTCGGCGCCCGGCCAGGGCGGCTGAGCTGGCTGCCCCGCCAGGCGTCGCTGCCACGCCTGCTCGAGCAGATGCTGGGCGAGCCATGCCTTGGCCGGCAAGTAGGCCGCGTGCAACAACAGACCGATGCCACCGATCAGGGTCAGGAGCACCAGCCGGGAGCGCCATGCAGTGCTCATATCCAGCGCCTGCGCAGGACCCAGGCCAGCGCCAGACAGGCCAGTCCCAACATCAGGAACAATGGCGCTGGCGTGGCGGTTCCAGGCAACCGGCCGAACACCGCGCTCGCCGACCAGCCCGCCGGCAGCCGCACGGGCAAAGCCCCGGACTTGAGCGGCGCATCCGCAGGACGAACCGGTGTGTGCTCGATCGCCACCAGGCTGGTGTACCGACTGACCAGCCGGTGTTCAAGCGCCAGCTGCAATACGGACTGCCTGACCACCTCGCCGTCCTCCCCACTGGCGTGGCGCGCCAACCAGTCATCGATCATGCGTCGCGCCCACAGCGCATGAATGCCACCCAGTGCCGCCCCACCGGACAACGTCACAGACTGCTGCCAGTCCACGGTACCGAAACGACCCGCGACGTCGACCTGCGTCGGCGCACCGTCTGCAGCCACCGCCACGATCAATGGCTCGCCGGCGTATAGATCGGCCACCTGGACCGGCGCCTGCTGCACCGCTGCGTCACCTTCGCCCCGTCGCCAATGCAAGCGCAGGTCGGTCAGCACCGGGGCGCTGAGCTGGCGGAACAGGCGGTCGATCGTGCCCTGCACCTGTGCGCCGCTGTCGATGTAGGTGAAGGTGCCACGACCGGCCTGCGCCGCCCGGGTCATGAACAAGGCGTTCGGCGCCGAACCGATACCGACGGTGAACAGGCGACTGGCGCCGATTTCCTGCGCCACTGCCTCGAACAGCGCCTGTTCGTTGCCGACTGCGCCATCAGTCAGGAACACCACCTGGCGCAGCAGACCGCTGGGGCTCGGATCGCGTAGTGCGAGGCGCATCGCCGGCAGCATCTCGGTACCGCCGTCGGCCCGCAGTCCCGTCACGTAGCGTTTCGCCTGCTGCAGGTGCACCTGGTCGGCCGGGCGTGCTCTGTCGAAAAGCGCGTGCACATCGGTGTTGAACTGGATGACGTTGAAGCGATCACCCGGACCGAGTTGCTGCAGTGCACGCAGCAGGGCCGCCCGCGCCTGCTCAATAGAGTCACCGTGCATCGACCCGGAGGTATCCACAACCAGAACCAGTTCACGCCCGACACGCTGCGGCAATGCCGTGGCCTGCGGCGGCATCAGCATCAACAGGCCGTAGTGCCTGCCCTCCCAGACTTCGGTGAACAGTGCCGCACTGGGCTGCTGTCCCAGCAGCGGCCGCCAACTCAGGACGAAATCCCGTTCTGCCGGCACCTTGCCGCGCGCCAGCCCGATGCGGTAATGGCCGTGTGACTGCCGGACCACGTCGATCCGGTGCGAGGCGCTGACCACCTCAGCAAGATCGAGCCCGGCGTTCAGGTCCACGGTGATCGTCACCGGGTTCAGGGAATCGTCTGCCGACACCGCGACCGGCGGCGTGATCTGTGAGGCATCGGGCACCTGGTCGGTATCGCCCGCCCAACCGTGAGCCGAGAACCCGTGCAATGCACCCGGCATTGGCGCACCAGGGATATATCTGGGCGCAACAACCAGTGGCAGGCGCAGGGAAAAACCGCCGTCCTGCCAGGCAAGATCGTGCTGATACTCGATCTCGATGGCAACCGCTTCACCGGGCGGGATATTGGCGACCGCGGTGGTAAAGACATTGGCGCGCTGCTGCTCGAGCAGGCCGGCGCCCTGCCCGGCGTCCCGGGCACGCTCGTAGTTCTGGCGTGCCTGCTGTCGTTCCTGGATCTCACCTTCGATCAGTCGCCCGCCGTAACGCATCCGCAGGCGGTCGACCGCGGCGTTCTGCGGCAATGGAAACACATAGACGCCTTCCACCCAGTCCTTGTGCGGATTGTAAAAGCGCTGCTCCACACGGACGCGTGCGATCACTCCGGAAACCCCAATCGCAATCCTGGTATCCAGTGACGGCGCATTGCCGAGCCCGGCACCGTCGGTCGCATAGATCCGCAACCCGGCCTGCTCACCGGCGGCCTCGGCCGGCCCGACCAGCATCACCAGTGCCGCCAGCAAGAGACTGACCGAAAGGCCGCCCCACAGCGCGCGCCCGAGCAGGCCGAGCCAGGCACGTGACTCAGCACGCAACATGCGCATTCTCCCGCGACGGCCTGACGCGCCGACAGGTGACCCGCAGCGGCTCCTCGGGCGAGCGGTATAGAAACTCGCCGCTGAGCGGCTGCAGCACGCCACTCGCCCCGAGGTAGTACCAGAATGCCGTCTGTCTCGGCCGGGTCGGATTGATCACCACACTTGCTCCCTTGGGTTTGCACCGCTTGTCGAATTGGTCCAGCGTGCCGTCCGTGGCGGATTGCGGCCTCCTGGCCTG
>Ga0116162_10001650_pt1 | contig 14434 bp, 12 predicted proteins | sample AD_UKC105_MetaG_FD_89875 | JGI IMG/M metagenome (GOLD analysis project Ga0116162, IMG submission 89875) | Active sludge microbial communities of municipal wastewater-treating anaerobic digesters from Hong Kong - AD_UKC105_MetaG | ecosystem: Engineered > Bioreactor > Anaerobic > Digestate... | reverse complement strand
TGTGCAGTGTGTTTGGATTAGAAATGGATCAAATAGCCAAAATTAAAGTTATTGGTGTCGGTGGTGGCGGATGTAATGCTGTTAATCGCATGATTGAATCAGGTGTCAAAGGAGTCGAATTTATTGTTGCTAATACGGATTTACAAGTACTAAATGCTAATAAAGCCGAAGTTAAATTACAAATAGGGGCAACAATAACTGATGGTTTAGGTGCTGGAGCCAATCCTGAAGTAGGTAGAGAAGCTGCTATGGAATCACGTACAGAAATAGAAGACGCTTTACGTGGTGCTGATATGGTGTTTGTTACTTGTGGTTTAGGCGGAGGAACTGGAACTGGTGCTAGCCCAATAGTAGCTGAAGTTGCTCAAAGTTTAGGGGCTTTAACAGTTGGAATAGTTACTAAACCTTTTAGATTTGAAGGTAAAAGAAGAACTGAGCAAGCCTTAGTAGGTTTAGAGGAATTAAAACAACATGTTGATACTTTAATCGTAATTCCTAACGATCGTTTAATGGAGATAATTGATAAATCAACTACTTTACCAGAAGCATTTTTAGAAGCAGATAATGTTTTACTTCGTGGAGTTATGTCTATAAGTGATTTAATTGCTTTTCCTGGTCTTATTAACTTGGACTTTGCTGATGTAAAAGCGGTTATGGAAAAACGTGGTAATGCTTTAATAGGAATTGGCGCCGCTGTTGGTGAAAATAGAGCAGCCGAAGCTGCTAAAGCGGCTGTATCTAGTCCTTTATTAGAAACCAGTATCGAAGGAGCAACAGATGCTATTATTAATGTTACTGGTGGTAAATCATTAACATTGTTTGAAGCTGAAGAAGCAGCTGAAGTAGTTAGAGAAGCAGCTAATACTGATATTAATACTATTTTTGGAGCAGTAATTAATGAAAATTTAAATGATGAAATAGTAGTTACAGTTATTGCTACTGGATATGAAGACAATAAATTACCTGAATATGAAGAAGAACTTCCTAAAAAAGCAACTAAAAAATCAAAAGATGAGAATGAATATGAAAGTGAACTTGATATTCCCCCTTTCTTTAGAAATAGAGATGATATTTAAACACAGGTTACTGTGTTTTTGTTTATATTTGCTTTTTAGAATTTATTTGTTAATATAATAATATAAGGATGTAGGGTAATGAAAACCAAAAAAGGTAATTTAGTATTAGTCTATCCCGATTTTTTATCAGAAATAAGTAAACAAAAAAATGGTGGCAATTATAGTGAAGGATTGGCATCGATTTCAGCTGTCCTAAAAAAAGCAGGATACAATGTTAATTTAATTCATTTAACCGAAGCTGTAGATAAAGAAACTTATTTAAAGAGCTTAAAAAAATTTAAAAATATTACAATTGTTGGTTTAAGTGTTCGAACAACTGCTTTTGATTATGCTAAGAAATTAGCTAAATGGACAAAAGAATATAATCCTAAATTATTTACAGTGGCTGGCGGCTATCATGCTATTTTAGTTCCTGATGAGTTTATGCAAGATAAAAATTTTGATGCTGTTTGTTTAGGTGAGGGAGAATATCCTACTTTAGAATTAATGAACAAATTAACCAATAATAAAGACTATACCAAAATAAAAAGTTTTTACTTTCGTAAGAATAATAAAATTATTAAAAACAAAGTAGCTCCTTTGATTGAAGATTTAGATATTTTGCCATTTCCGGATATTGATTTATTTGATTATCAAAACTTAGAATCTACTAAAATAAATACGGCTTTAATAATGTTAAGTAGAGGATGTATTTATTCTTGTACTTATTGTGGTAATTCCCAATTCCGTAATGTTTATCCTAATAAAGAAAAATATGCTCGTTTTAGAAACCCTAAAAAAGCTATTGAATTAATAAAAAACGTTTTAAAAAAGTATCCCAATATAGAATATATAAATTTTAGAGATGCAATATTTAATATGTTTCCTAAATGGTTTGATGAGTTTATTGATTTATATACCAAAGAAATCAAACTACCATTTACTTGTAATTTAAGATTCGATATAGTAACTGAAGATACAGTTAGAAGAATGAAAGAAGCAGGATGTTATGTAATTGATATTGGTTTAGAAAGTGGTAATAAAGAAATAAGGCAAAAATATTTACGAAGATTTACTACCGATGAACAGATGATTAATTGTTCTAAATGGTTTACAAAATATAAAATAAGAGTTGTTACTTATAATATTTTGGGGTTACCTTACGAAGATTTACATAAAGCTTTAGAAACAGTTAAACTAAATGCTAAATTAAAATCTAATCAAATAGTACCTAATATTTTTTATCCATATCCTATGACAGTTTTAAGAGATACAGCCGAAAAAGCTGGCTTCTTAAGAGAAATAACTCCTAAAACTAGAGTATTTATTAAACAACCGCAATTTCCTGATCATGAAGTATTATTTGTAGTTAGATACTTTATGAACTATGTTAAAAGATATAAATGGTGTTACAAGAAAGATACTAAATTTAGACATTTTATGGAACATGTTTATGACTTTACTTTTACCGGACCACTAACACCAAGAAAATTTTTAGTTTTTTTAGCTGATTTAAAAGAAAATATTAGAAATTTATTAAAAAACACTTTAATAAATAAATTTCCAAAGTTATATTTATTCTTACGTAATATCAGAGATAGGAGAACTAAATAATTGACAAAATCATCCTTTTTTGTTAAAATAAGCAGCACTTTAGTGATTATCACTAAAAGGGGGTTTTAAAAATGAGTGAAATAATAAAAGATAAAATGCCAGCCGATTTTGTTTTGACTCGCGAAGCAAAATATAGTTATATAACTGGTTTTGAGGTAATAAAAGGAAAAACAACTGGTCAAATTAGTCAAATTAAAGTTTCTCTAGCAGATGGAACAGTTGACTTTTATCCTAATTATAATAAAGCAGAGGAAAGCCAAAATATTAGACGCCTTCATGCTATTGAAAAAAAGCAAGTTCTTGATGCTATAAAAAACAAAAAAATATTTGAAGACAAAGCAAAAATTAGTAAGGGTGGGTTTGTTATTAGTAGGGCTTGGACTTTAGGTATGTTTATAGCATTTTTATTAAGTACTGGTATAGCATCATTAGAAAGTGCTTTTTCTAATTTGCTTATTTCAAGTAACGCGGTTGCTTATTTAAGCATAGCAGCTATTATATCTGCTGCAGTTACAACTTTTATGTATAACAAAAACAAAAAACATCAACATACATTAGATGAGATAAAAAAATATGAAGATTTTTTAAATAATGAAGAATTAATTCATGAATACCAAACTAAACCAGTTGTTCTTCTAGGCTTAAAACCTGCTATGAAAAATAATTTGGCAAAAGTTTTAAAAGCTGAACCTTTGAGTATTTATAATTTACACGCTTTAAGTTACATAGCTTTATCTAAATTAATTGAAAATATTCGTGAACACGAAGCAAGTGAAGATCCTTATTATGAGTGCGCTCGTGATACGATTGGAGCAAGCGAGTATTCTTCTGGTATGCCAAAGAAACCAAAAAAACTATTCAAAATAAAAAAACCTAAAAGGACTAGATAATAGTCTTTTTTAATTGTCTAATAATATAGTAAGGTCTTTACTAAAAAGTTATATTATTTTATAATTAAATTGGTGATTAAATGAAAAAGGTAACAATATTTACAGCAAACTTAAATTATGGAGGCATTTCTAAATCAGTTTGTTCCTTAGCGAATGTTTTATGTGAAAGATATAATGTAGAAATTATTTCTGTATATAAATTAACTGAAAAGCCAGTTTTTAATATTGATGATAAAGTAAGTATTAAATATTTAATTGAAGATATTAAAAAAGATAGTAATTCAAATTGTTTAAAAAAAATTATAAACAAAAATAAATTATTAAAATTAGAAAATAAAATGGTAACCGAAGCTATTAAGGAATGTAAAAGTAATATTATAATTTCTACAGCAGTTGCTTTTAATACTTTGTTAGGTAAATATGGTAGTAAAAAGAGCTATAAAATAGGCTGGGAACATAATCATCATCATTTAAAGGTAGATAATATAAATAAATTAGTAGCGTCTACTAAAGATTTGGATAAAGTAGTATTTGTTTCTAATTACTTAACTAAATGGTATACAAGAGAATATAAAGTTAGAAGAATGGCTTTAAAAGCAATTTACATACCCAATTTTATAGATGGTATTCCTCCTTTAAAAAGCAAATTAAATAAAAATAATTTTATATCAGTAGGAAGAATATATAAAGAAAAAGGTTTTATTGACTTAGTCAAAGTATTTAAAGTTATGCATGATTTTAATAATTCTGTTCATCTAGATATAATAGGTGATGGTAATGAATTTGAAAAAGTAAATAAATTAATTAAAGTTCATAAGTTAGAAAAAGCAATAACTTTACATGGCTTTAAAGATGAAAAATACGTTGCTAAAATGTATCAAAATAGTACTATTTATTTAATGACATCTTATACCGAATCGTTTGGATTAACATTAATAGAAGCTATGAGCTACGGATTACCTTGTATTGCTTTTTCTTCTGCTGAGGGAGCTATCGAATTAATAGAAGAAGGCTACAATGGTTATTTAATAAATAATCGTAGTATTGATGAAATGGCTAGGGTAGCACTTGGTTTATTAGAGAATAAAGAAAAACTTTCTAAAACAAGTGCCGGAGCATTAGAAACAGCTCAAAAATATGGCAAAGATATCGTAAAACAACAATGGTTTGATTTATTAGAAAAAAAGTAATGAAATAAAGGAAAAAGATAAAAGTTTTTATCTTTTTTATATGTTATAATTAAAATGGTGATGATATGAAAACAATGTATAAAAAAACAATTCTAATAACCTTTATAGTTATTTTATTAGACCAATTATCAAAAGGATTAATAGATAAATATATTGCCACAGGAGAAAGTATAAAAGTAATCGATAAATTATTTTATTTAACTAATATAAGTAATACTGGAGCAGCTTGGGGAATGTTGCCTGATAAAACTAATTTATTAGTGGTTTTAACTGTTATTGTATTAATAATATTAATTCAATATATGCAAATGTTTAAAAACAATAATCGCAATATTTTGGCTTTTGGTTTGTTATATGGAGGAATATTAGGTAATTTAATAGATAGATTATTTCTGGGATATGTTAAAGATTTTTTAGAATTTCATATTTTTGATTATATTTTTCCTATATTTAATATTAGTGATATATGTATAGTAATTGGAGCTATTTTATTAATAATAGCAATTATAAATGGGGAGGATAAGAAAATTGGAATTAAAAGTGCCAAATATCGAAGAAAAAGAACGGCTAGATAAATATTTAGCTAATCATACTGAGTATAGCAGAGCATTAGTAACAAAAATGATTCATAATGGGAATGTTTTAATTAATAATAAAAATGAAAGAGGTAGTTATTTAGTTAAAGAAAATGATGAAATAACTATAAAGCCTTTTAAAGAAGAAAGTGATTTAAAAGGAGCAAATATACCTGTAGATATTATTTATGAAGATAACGATTTAATGGTCATTAACAAACAGAGTGGATTGGTAGTTCATCCGGGAAGTGGAAATAAAAATAATACTTTGGTTAATGCTTTAATATATCGTGGTAAACATCTAAGTAGTAAAGAAGATTTGCGGCCTGGAATAGTTCATAGAATTGATAAAGACACTTCAGGGTTGATGCTGGTTGCTAAAAATAATAAAGTCCATGAAATACTAGCTGATGATTTTAAACATAAAAGAATTAAAAGGGAATATATAGCTTTGTTGGATGGAGTATTTCCTAATTTAAATGCTACTATAGATGCTCCAATAGGTAGAGATCCTAAAGATAGAAAAAGAATGACTATTAAAAGTGGTGGCAAAAAGGCTATAACTCATTTAACTGTTTTAAAAAAATATCAAAACTACACTTTAGTATCATTAATATTGGATACTGGTAGAACTCATCAAATAAGAGTCCATATGCAATATATTGGTTATCCGGTTCATAATGATCCAACTTATAATAATAAAAAAAGTAATGGGTTTGGGCAATTTTTGCACTCAGTCAAAATAGAATTTAGACATCCTATAACTAATGAAATTATGACATTTGAGGCTCCCTTACCAAAAGAGTTCCAAAAATTTTTAGATGGTATTAAATAGTTTACTATTTAATAAAAAAAATGTATAATTAAAAAACACGAAGGAGATAATATGAGTACAGTTGTAATAAATAAAAAAGATGAAACAGTTATGAGATTAGTTCATTATTTTGTTACTAAAGAAAACTATACACCAATAGTTGTAACTGGTGCTAAAGATGAAATATGGCTAGAAAATCAAGATGCCCCTTACAGAATAATTAGGATTAACTCAAACTATATTCATAACAAAGAACAATTTAATTTTGATTTATTTAAAACCAAAAGTATTATTAAACAAATAAAAAAGAAAACTTTATCTTTTAGAGTACCTACTTTAAATATATTTTTAAATGTCAATGACGGAGTCAAATTAACTGATGAAAAATATATTGATTCTTTAAAGTTAAATGCTCGTAAGGATATTACTAAAAATAAAAAATTAAAGGATTTATTTCCTAATATTACCAAAGATGTAATTGATCCTAAAGACAGTTTGGACTTAGTTATGAACGTAACTAAAGATATAAATAAAAAGACTGCCAAAGATAACAAAACTTTTGAAAAAATATTTAGCCCTAAAAAAATAGTTGTTACCAAAGCTTTAATTGTTATTAATATACTAATTTTTATAGCTATGTATATATTTGGTAAAGGAAGTACAGATGAAAGCACTTTACTAGCTTTTGGAGCTAATTATGGCCCTTTAGTAAAAAGTGGTGAAATATATCGTTTATTAACCGGAGCATTTTTACACATAGGACTTTTACATATTACTTTTAATATGTATGCTTTATATATAATAGGTGGTCAATTAGAAAGTTTTTTAGGGAAAATAAAGTTTTTAATAATATATTTAGTTAGTGCTATAGCTGGATCTTTATTATCAATAATATTTTCTAATAGTATAAGTGCTGGAGCTAGTGGAGCAATATTTGGTTTATTAGGCAGTTTGCTTTATTTTGGGTATCATTATCGTGTTTATTTAGGTAATGTTTTAATGAAACAAATAGTTCCTTTAATATTATTAAATATCTTTTTGGGATTTATGTTGCCAGGAGTAGATAATGCTGCTCATATTGGTGGTTTAGTAGCTGGACTTTTATGTACTATGGCTTTAGGGGTTAGTGATAAATCTACTAAGTCAGAGAAAATTAACGGTATAGTTGTTCTTTTGTTATATTTTATCTTTATGATTTATATGGTTTTCTTCAAATAAAAAAGTCTTAGATATTTTCTAAGACTATTTCTTTATCTGAAAAGTGAATTTTATCATGGCCAATTATTTGATAATCTTCATGACCTTTGCCTAAAATAAGTAATATATCATTTTCTTTTAACATTTTAATACCTTTTATAATAGCTTTTTTTCTATTAAGGATAACCTCATAGTTATCTTTTTTAACACCTTTTAATATGTCATCCATAATTTTTTGTTCATCTTCAGTACGAGGGTTGTCATCAGTAAATATTACATAATCAGATTCTTTAGTAGCAATATTACCCATAATGGGTCTTTTAGTTCTATCTCTATCGCCTCCACAACCTAAAATAGTAATTATTCGGCCTTTTTTATATTCTAAAGCATTTTTAATTACATTTAAAACAGCATCAGGAGTATGGGCATAATCAATAAATATACTGTTAGTATTGTGTTTTACCATATCCATTCTACCTGGAGGTGGAGTTAATACATCATTTAACTTTAGTATTTTCTTAATAGGAATTCCTAAGTTATGAACTAATAAAAGAGCAGTTAGATAATTATATACATTATATCTACCAACCAAATTAATTTTAGTATTATATATTTTATTTTTATAACTAAAACTAAATTTAGTATCTAAATTAGTTAAATGCATATCTAATATTTTTAATTGATTATCTTTAAGTCCTAAAGTAATATTATTATTTTCTTTTAATAAGAAGTCTTTATAGTGAGGATCATCAGCATTAATAACAGCAATTTTTTTACCTCTGGTTTTAGTAAATAATATTTTTTTGGCTTTTAAATAGTTTTCAATAGTTTTATGATAATCTAAATGATCTTGGGTTAGGTTAGTAAAAGCTACTTCATCAAATTCTAAACCATAAACTCTATTTAAATCTAGGGCATGACTGCTTACTTCCATAATCATATATTTACACTTGTTTTCTTTGGCTTCTAAAAACATGGAATAGAGTAGATCGATATCGGGAGTTGTATTAACTAATACTTTCTTTTCTTTGCCATGAAAGAAACCGATGGTACCGATATAAGCACAATTTTTATTTAAGAGTTTTAACATTTGAAACACTAAATAACAAGTAGTGGTTTTACCATTAGTACCAGTTACTCCAATTAATTTCATGTTTTTAAATTTAGGATAATAGTTTTTATAAAGATAATTATTTAAGTAATCTCTAGTACTGGGTACAATTTCGGTTTTAACAGAATAATTTCCTCTTTCGGCAATTATTTTAGTAGCTCCATTTTTAATAGCATCAGGAATATAATCATGTCCATCTCTTTCAACGTTAGGAATAGCTATAAAAGTATCACCTGGTTCTACTTTCCTTGAATCAGTTTTTAATTTTATTTTCATTTTTATATCCTCCGATATAATTATATAATAAAAAAAGCACTTTTTTAAGTACTTTATAATTTTCGATATAAACCAATGGCTTTTCCAAGTATTTGGACATTAGGTAAAATGATTGGTTGCATAGTATCATTCTCGGGTTGTAAGCGAATATAATCTTTTTCTTTATAGAAAGTTTTTAAAGTAACTTCATTATTATCATTCATTGCTACAACTATGTCTTTGTTACGAGCTACTTTTTGTTTTTGAACAATAACTACATCGCCATCATATATACCTTTATTTATCATGCTTTCGCCACTTACTTCTAAAGTAAAGACTGTTTCTTTATTAGGAATTAAATTAGCTGGCAAAGAGAAAAACTCAAAGGGTCTTTCAATAGCTTCAATAGGATTACCAGCAGTTACTTTACCTAATAAAGGTACTTTAACTAAATCAGCATCATTAGTTTGATACTCATTTTCAACTAACACTTCAATAGTTCTAAACTTAGAATTGGTTTTTTTAATACAACCAGCTTTTTCTAATTTTGTTAAATGAGTATGAACAGTGGCAGGGGAACTTAATCCTAATCCAGCACCAATTTCTCTTACAGAAGGTGGATAACCATTTTTAACAATAAACTTTTTGATAAACGTCAAAACCTTTTCTTGTTTCTTAGTTATTTTTTCCATTTTATTTCCTCCGCCTACATATTAACATAAAAAAGTGTCAAAAGTCAAACAAATGTTTTTATTTTCATTGACACGAACAAATGTATTGTATATACTAAATATGAAAGGCGGGATAATATGAAAAGTTTCATTCTAAAAAATAAAGGAGTTATAGCATTCTATATGCTTATAATAACTTTGTCGTTAGGTTGTACATATCGATTAAATAATCTTCATAGTGAAACAAGAACCAGTTATACAATTCCAGAATATCAACTAAAAGGAAATAATGACTAGTATGTAATTATTTCCTTTTTTATTGTATAATACTTAAGAGGTATATATGAAAAAAAGAATTTTAATTACTTATGCAACATATGGCTCTGGTCATTTAGCAGTTGCTAAATATATTGAGGATTATTTTAAAAAACAAGATTCTGATTTTGAGATTCTTTCAATTGATTTATTAAAGTATTCTATTCCTATAGTTGGAGATATATCTAAAAAAGTTAGTGATGTAGTAGTGGTAAAATTCCCTTTACTTTGTGAAATCCATTCTAAACTAACTCATAATAAATTAGCTTTTTATGGTTCTGATGAAGTTAATTTAGCACTTTTTAATAGTAAAAGATTAAAAAAACTTATTACTGATTTTAATCCTGATATTACTATTTCTACTCATTTTTATGGCAGTAGTTTAATTGCTAAATATAATAAAGAAGGAATTATTAATTCCCGCTTAATTACAATTATAACTGATTATAAAGCTCATGAATTCTGGCTCCGTAATTATAAAAGTGAAGATGCTATTATTGTTCCTTGCCGAGAAGCGCGAAGACATTTAATAAATAAATGGCCAGAGATAGATAAAAAGAAAATAAAGAACTTTGGGTTACCAATATTTAATAGAATGGAAAACGAATTAGATTATGAAAAAATACTAAAAAAGCATAAAATAGTTAATGATCGTCCTATAATCACTTTCTTTGGTGGGAGTTCTTATCAAACTTCTAATAGTTATCAATTTTTTAGAAAACTTGTTAGAAGTAATATAAATGCCTATGTTTTTTATGTAACAGGTAATGCTAAAGGTTTAAAGGAAAAAGCCGAGAAGTTAGTTAGAAGATATAATGCTAACAATATTAAAGTTTTAGGTTATATAACTGATGTTCCCGAATATATGACTATTAGTGACTTTATAATTACTAAACCAGGGGGAATAATTGCTAATGAATGTATTTATTTTGGTAAACCAATGCTTTTAATTAATAGAAGCGGTGGCCAAGAAAAAGATAATTATAAATATTTAGTAAGAAGAGGGTTTGCTTTAAAAGCTAATAATATTTTTACTTTTACCAAATACTTAAGATATTTAACAGAAAATGATTATATTTTAGATACTATGAAAAACAATATTTTAAATTACGAAAACAAAGAAGCGGCCAAAAAATTATATAATTTAGCAATTAAACTACTCAAAGATAAATAATTTTGATATAATATTAAAAGAATAAATAGGAGAGATGCATATGTTTGGTAGTGACGAATTAGTTGTTAACAATATCAAAGGATTAGCTATTGATATGATAGATGAAGCTAAGAGCGGACATCCTGGTATTGTGTTAAGCGCTGCTCCTATTTTATATGCTTTGTATGCTAACCATTTAAGAATATCTACAACTGATGATAAGTGGTTTAATAGAGATCGTTTTATTATGTCAGCTGGGCATGGATCAGCTCTTTTATATGCTACTTTATATATGGCTGGATATGATTTAAGTTTAGATGATTTAAAAAGATTTAGAAGAATAGATTCTAAAACTCCAGGGCATCCCGAACTAAATATAACTCCGGGAGTAGATATGACAACTGGACCTTTAGGACAAGGTTTAGCTTCTGCTGTAGGAATTGCTTTAGGAGAAAGGTACTTAAGAAAATTAAGTGCTAATTATTTAAAAAAAGCAGAATTAATCAATTATTATACTTATGTTTTATGTAGTGATGGCGATTTAATGGAAGGAATTAGTTATGAAGCAGCTTCTTTGGCTGGTACTCAAAAGCTAGGTAAATTAATTGTTTTATATGATTCCAATAATGTTAGTTTAGATGGTTCTACTAATTTAACTTTTACCGAAAATGTTATTGATCGTTTTAAAGCTATGGGATGGCATACAGATGTTGTTAAAGATGGTACTAATGTGTCTAGTATTACCAGAGCTATAGAAAAAGCTAAATTATTTTCTAATAAACCTTCTTTAATTGAAATAAAAACTATTATAGGTAATGGATCTATTAATGCTGGTAAAAATATAGTTCATGGCAAACCATTAGAAAAAAGTGATATTACTTTATTAAAACAAAAATTAAAATTAAAAGATATTCCTTTTACAGTAGATCCTAAAGCTATAAGTTATTTTAAAGAGAAAATAAATAAAAGAATGAATAATGAATATACTTATTGGGCTAATTATTATCAAGAAGCAGTTAGTTTAAAAAATAATAATGAACAAGTTGAAAGATTATTAAATTATCTTATAAAAGGTGATATTAATATTGATTTTGAAGCATTAGGGTTAAAAATAAATTCTGATCATAAAGAAGAACTACGTAATTCCAACTACCGAGTTATGAATGCTTTTATTAAAAAAACGCCTTTTATAATAGGTGGTGCTGCTGATTTATCAGCATCTACTAAAACAGTAATTGTTAGTGACAACGATAAAATAGAAGTTAATTCTAATGAAAATCCTCTAAGCAAAAACATTTTCTTTGGCGTAAGAGAACATGCTATGGGAGCCATCTTAAATGGGTTAGCTCTAGCTGGATTAAGACCATTTGGTTCCACTTTTTTAGTTTTTTCTGATTATTTAAAACCGGCTATTAGAATGAGTGCTTTAATGAATTTGCCAGTTACTTACATATTTACTCATGATTCTGTTAGTATTGGTGAAGATGGGCCAACTCATGAACCAATTGAAGAGTTAACTATGTTAAGAAGTATTCCTAATTTCAGAGTATATCGTCCTGGTGATATAATTGAGTTAGTCGGTTGCTGGGAACAAATATTAAAGAGTAAAAAACCATGTGCTTTAATAGTAAGTAAAAATGAATTAGAACTAGTAAACGGTACTAATAGAGAATATACTAAGTATGGAGCTTATATGGTTACCAAAGAAGAAACTAGATTAGATGGTATTTTAATTGCTACAGGAAGTGAATTAAGAATAGCTTCTTTAATAGCCAAAGAGTTAAAAAACCAAGGATTAGATTTAAGAGTAGTTAGTATACCTTGTATGGAAACATTTAAAAATATCAATTCTGATTATAAGAACTTATTATTACCTAAAAACATTCGTCAAATAGCTATTGAAGCTGGTAGTAGTTATTCTTGGTATCAGTTTATAGATGATCCAAAGTATTTATTAAATATAAATCAATTTGGGTATAGTGGAAAGAAAGATGAAGTCTTAAAAAAGTTGAATTTTGATTATGAATCTTTAAAACTAAAAATAGAAGAATTACTTAAATAAAATCTAATGTAAAATAGAAGGTAATATATTGACATATTTATTAAATTATTGTAAATTTATAGCATAGAGAGAGGTTTTTTAAATGAAAAAAACATTAAAATTAAAAAATATTATAATTTCGGCAGTTGTTATATTAGGAGGAATGTTGTTATTCACTCCTAAAGCCTTAGCAGCTACCAAGACAGTTTGTGCTTCAGGTTGTGATTATACAACGGTTCAAGCTGCTATAGATGCTGCAACTACTGGTGATACAATCACCATAAATGTAGCGGGCAGTTATGCTGGTTTTAGTTCCACAGGTACTAAAAACTTAACAATTACTAGTGCTAGTGGGTTAGCTACATTACCAGTTATAACATCAGCTGTTACTTTATCAAGTAGTGGAACAACTATTGTAACGGCTTTAAATATTTCTGGTACTACAGTTACAGCAACAGCTGGGACAGTTACTTTATTAAATAACAAACTTGGTAGTTTAACAGCTAGCGGAACTGCTGCTGTAGATGCTAAAGGAAACTATTGGAATAGTTCATCACCTGATTTTGATTCTTTAATTACTATTTCTGATACTGCTACAGTAGTTCATGAACCATATTATACAGTTGAGAATATGTTAGGTTCAAATATTACATCTATAACTCTTAATACAGCATCTCAAACTATTGAAGTAGGCGAACAATACGCGGCTGATATAACTGTTGTATCAGTTGGTGATTATATTATTACTTGGGCTTCTTCAAATGAAACGACAGCAACAGTTAGTGATGCTGGAGTAATAAGTGCTTTAGCAGTTGGTACAACAACAGTTACAGGTACAACAACTTATGGTGATATTTTATCAATTAGTATTGAAGTAGTTGCTGAAGGTACAACATCAAACCCAGAGACATCCTTAGAATTATATATAGTAGCCTTTGGAGCTTTAGTTCTAATAGGTGGCTATATAGGAATTCAAAGTTATAAAAAAAGAAAAGAAATGATGTAAAATAAAATCACTTGAGAAAATCAAGTGATTTTAAAAGATGGGGAATAACAATGAAAGATTATCAAATAATATTATGCATAATAGTATTTATTTCTTTAACAATTGTCGGATATTTTTTTGATAAGAAGGAAGATGAACCTTTAAAGGATAAAATAACTTACTATCGTAAGCCTATTATGAATATCCTTTTTCTTTCTTCTTTATTGTTGTGTTTATCTTCTGGTATAGTAGTTTTTTCTTGGGCTTATCAAAGTGAAGAAAATGATAAAATAGTTAATAGTTTACTTACTAATTCGGAAATAGTTCAGAATGTTAAAGAACAAAACGCTTATAATGAAACAGATGAAGAATTTATCAATAAAGAACCTGAGGAATATTATGAAAAAGTAAAAGTTAACTTTGATTATTTAAAAGGAATAAATGCTGATACTGTGGCTTGGTTAGAAGTAGAAGATACCAATATTAATTATCCAGTGGTCCAAACTACTGATAATACTTATTATTTAAAACATTCTTATGAACAAGAAAAAAATTCTAATGGCTGGAT
>Ga0116162_10001649_pt1 | contig 14436 bp, 10 predicted proteins | sample AD_UKC105_MetaG_FD_89875 | JGI IMG/M metagenome (GOLD analysis project Ga0116162, IMG submission 89875) | Active sludge microbial communities of municipal wastewater-treating anaerobic digesters from Hong Kong - AD_UKC105_MetaG | ecosystem: Engineered > Bioreactor > Anaerobic > Digestate... | reverse complement strand
GAACAGAAGAAAATAATATTTTAACCCTCTAAATATCCTTGTAAGAAAAGGGTGTCTGTTCCTGTATTTTTCCGAATCGATCTTCAAATATGCCTAAAAGTTAAATTTCTCTCTGAAATATGAAATAAGATCTTCGATCTTTATTCTCACCTGGGTTATACTGTCTCTTTCTCTCACTGTAACAGCAAGATCTTCAAGGCTGTCGAAATCAAAAGTGACGCAGTAGGGTGTGCCGATCTCATCATGCCTTCTGTATCTTTTACCGATACTTCCAACTTCATCAAAATCGATTCTCCATCCGAGTTCTTCGATCAGCTTTTTATAAAGCTTGTCAGTTTCCTCCGACAGTTTCTTGACCAGAGGAAGCACGGCTATTTTAAAAGGAGCGAGAACAGGGTGAAGTTTCAGAACGATCCTCGTGTCATCCTCGCCAACTTTTTCTTCATTGTATGCGTCGCAAAGAGTGATCAGCGCCGTTCTCTGAACGCCGAAAGAAGGTTCAATAACATACGGAATATATTTTTCCTTGCTGGGCTCGTCAAAGTAGGAAAGATCTTTGCCTGAGAGGTCAATGTGCTGCTTGAGGTCGTAGTCTGTCCTTGAGGCTATTCCGCACAACTCGCCCCATCCGAAAGGATACTTGTACTCGACATCGGTCGTGGCGTTAGAATAAAAGGCCAGCTCATCCTTCTCGTGATCTCTCATTCTCAGATTATCCTCTTTTATGCCCATGCTCAAGAACCAGTCGTATGTGAAATTCTTCCAGTAGCCGAACCACTCCAGTTCAGTTCCCGGCTTACAGAAAAACTCCATTTCCATCTGTTCGAATTCCCTGGTGCGGAATATAAAATTACCTGGTGTTATTTCGTTCCTGAAAGATTTTCCTATCTGGCAGATGCCGAACGGGATCTTTTTTCTTGTTGTAGTCTGAACATTCTTGAAATTAATGAATATGCCCTGAGCGGTTTCAGGTCTGAGGAATATCTTTGCGCCTTCGCCCTCAATTACTCCCTGCTCAGTCTTGAACATGAGATTAAAAGCTTTAGGTTCGGTCCAGTCAAGGGTTCCGCATTTATCGCATTTAATATTGTTCTCGTTTATGAATTTAAGAAGCATATCGGAAGGAGTAAATTCTCCTGCCCAGTTTTCGGGAAATATCTCAGTTCCGTTCTTCTCGTTCCAGTTCTCGATATGTTTATCCGCTCTTACTCTTGATTTGCACTTTTTGCAGTCCATTAACGGGTCTGAGAAATTTCCAACATGACCGGAAGCAATCCATACAGACGGATTGAGCAGAATTGCACTATCGATCTCTACATTATCAGGCCTTTCTCTGACAAATTTCTTTCTCCAGAATTCTTTAATGTTATTTAAAAGTTCTACACCCAAGGGTCCGTAATCCCATGTGTTCGCCAGACCGCCGTATATCTCAGATCCAGGATAAATAAAGCCTCTTCTTTTTGCCAGCGATACGATCTTGTCCATTGTTGTCTCAGTCATTTTCTTTCCTACCAGTCAAATTTATTATTATTTTTGTTTTCATCTGCATTTTTCAGTTCATTCAGGATTTTTACGGCATTCTTATTTTTAAGAGCGGCTGAAGCTTCCAGGTAGTCAAGAGCTTTTTTTATTTCAGATCTTTTCAAATAAAGGCTTCCTATTTCAAAGTACGCCTCAGGAGCAAGTTCAGGATCATTTGTAAATTCAGAAAGCAAATCAGGAGGAAAGAGAGGGTCAATATTTGCTTCTGAGACCATATTTCTGAAAGTAATTTCCCTGTCATCCTGACGGACCGATTCCAGATATTTACTAAAATAGATCGCGGCATTCGGGAAATCACTTAAGCGGTAATAAACCAGGCCGGTTTTTCTGTACAGAGAGATGACTTCAGGATGGTATTTAAACACTGAGTCGGGAAGGACCGATCTGTACTCATCGATTGCTCTCTCATAATGAAGTGCGGCAGAACTGAACTGTCTGGTTATTTCATCTACGCAGCCTTTATTATAATACTTTTTCGCCACGGAAAGAATGTTCTCTGAATGTTCCGGAATAAAGTTAAGTTTCTTTAGACCGTGCCGGTCTCTGTACATTACAAGGTCTGCAGCCGAGTTGGATCTCGATCCGTCATAAATTATTTCGCCGTAAATTCCTTTATAATCTTTTATTTCCGACAGTATTTTGTAAACAGGAATATCCCTTTTTTTATTTTTAATATCAACCATCATATCCATTATCGAATAGCCGAGTATTTCAAGGAATCTCGGGTTCCTGTTGAATTCATTTCTGAACTTGTATACAAAATCAGTATAAGCTGTATTTTCAATATCATATGAGCTTTCTTTAATAAAAACAAGGCTGTCGGCATGAACGTTAAGTTTATTCAGAATCTTCTCGTTGTTCCAGCCGTATGTTCCAAGGTTCTTTGCTTTGAAATTATAGTACGAAAGCTGTGAGAGAACTGACTCAGTATCATAATCACTGACAGGCAGAAAGAAAGCGTCTATTATTCCTGCTGGTACAACTTTTATGGAGTCCGTTGACATATATTCTTCCGTATCCAGAGAGTCTATGGATAAAACTTTCTCTCTTATTCTCTGTATCTGTTTGTTCAGATCATAAGATTCAAAGTACCATTCAAGAGCTATGACCGAGCATCCCTTTTCGATAACTTTTGAAGTAAATCCTGTAACGGATTCGTTCCCGTCTTCAGTGAGAGGTGAAATTATCGCGAAAGTTTTATATCCGAGGGAGTCAACGGCGTATTCCGCTATCAGATTTCCGAGAGTGTAGGAAGTGGTATTAAGCTGAAATACTCTGTCAGATATTTCCGATATCTCTTTAGCTGAAGCAGTAGGGGACAGTAAAGGTATTCCCTTCAGTTCCGCAATACCCGCAAGGGCCGCAGTCGCGTCCGACCTTAATTCTCCAATGATAAGGTTGTACCTGGTAGAATTCAGTTTCTCCAGAACTTTTCTGGTCATCACGGCAATTTTGCCTTCAGAATTTACAACATCGAGCCTGAGGTTCTTATATTTTGACTGAAGTTTCTTCAGGCCGAACTCAAGACCCGTCAGTATATCTCTTCCGTCATCCTGATCTATTCCGGTGGTTGGGAGCACAGCGAGAATTTTTAAAGCATTTCTGCTCTGATCGATATATTCTGTAACTTCGCTGTCAAAAATGTTTTCACGGATCTCTTTATAATCCGCATCATCGAATTTGTAGTTTATCAAATTCTCCAGTATGGACCTTGACCCTTCGGCAATATCGGCTGACGATGAGTTGAGAAGTCTTGTAAGTATTACAGCTCCTGCGACATTCTCACCTAGCTTGATCCTGGATAAGGCGCAATAATAATTTGAAAGGTCTTTCAAAGCAGGATCATCAACGTTCTGGGAAACAAGGTCGAGTATTCTTTTGCTTTCCCTGTAATCCTTGATCTTGTAGAGAGCCATTCCTCTGATTAGGTTGTGCGTGTGTTGATCGGGGTCATTTGCCCGGACCGAGTCGGTATAGCTAATGGTTTGAGAATATAATCCTCTCTGGAACAGATTCAGGGTCTTGTCTATTTCAGCTCCAAAGACTGATACTGATAATAAAAAAATCGGAAGTATGATCTTCATTTGACGTCCTTTCTATTCTACAGTTACGCTTTTTGCAAGGTTCCTCGGCATATCCACATTATACCCTTTCTCCACTGCAATGTAGTAAGCGAGGAGCTGAAGAGGAATAACGGTTAAGACCGGTGAAAGAAGATTTGTAGTTTCAGGGATCTTAATAACATAGTCTGAAATACTGTCTATTTCTTCATCACCGTAGCTGGCGATCGAAATAACGATACCGTTTCTTGCCTTTACTTCCTTAATGTTGGTGACCACCTTATCGTAAATCGAATCTTTAATCGCGATAAATATAACAGGCATATTTTCGTCTATCAGGGCTATTGGACCGTGCTTCATCTCCGCGGCCGGATAACCTTCGGCATGAATGTATGAGATCTCTTTCAGCTTTAAAGCACCTTCAAGGGCTACCGGGAAATTATATCCTCTGCCCAGATACAGAAAATTCTTGGCGGACTTGAACCTGTCGGCTATCTCTTTGATCTTTTCGGAATTCTCGAGGATAGATTCAACAAGCGCCGGTAAAAGCTTAAGTTCCTTTACTATCTTGTAACCCTGCCTGAAACTCATGTCCTTATGCCTTGCGATATCCAGAGTGATGAGGGCAAGCGCTATTACCTGTGAAGTAAAAGCTTTTGTTGAAGCTACACCTATCTCAGGTCCTGCGTGAAGATATACTCCGGCGTCGGTCTCTTTCGAGATCGTTGAACCAACCACATTGCATATTCCGATTGTTACCGCTCCTTTTCTCTTAGCCTCTTTTATCGCCGCAAGAGTATCGGCTGTCTCGCCTGACTGCGAAATTGCTATCACAACGGTCTTCGGAGTAATGATAGGATCTCTGTATCTGAATTCTGAGGCGTATTCAACTTCGACGGAGATCTTTGCGTATTCTTCGAGCATATATTCACCGATAAGAGCACTGTGCCAGCTTGTTCCGCAAGCCACTATGAATATTTTATCGGCGTTAAGAAGGGCTTTATAAACTTCAGGATGCTGATTAAGGCCGCCAAGCTTCGAGACACCTTCTTCAAGCAGCAGCCTTCCTCTCATGGTATCAGTCAGAGTCCCGGGCTGTTCGAATATCTCTTTGAGCATAAAGTGCGGGTAACCGCTTTTTTCAATGTCCGAAAGCTCAAATTCAATGGTTTCAATATTTTTCTCTACGATCTCGTCGCCAAGAGTCTTATGAATAACATTATTTTTTGTGATAAGAGCAATTTCACCGTCTTCCATATATATTACTTCAGTCGTATTCTTGAGGATAGAAGCGGGATCTGAGGCAAAATAATTCTCATTTTCACCAATTCCTACGATAAGGGGAGAACCCAGCCTGGCGGCTACTATTCTGTCAGGTTCATCGAGGCAGAACACACCTATTCCGTATGTTCCTTTCACATCACCAAGTGCGTTCTTTACAGCCGATTCAATGTCTCCCTTATAGTAATACTGGATAAGGTCAGCGAGGACTTCAGTATCTGTTTCGGAATAGAATGAGAATCCGTGTTTTTCAAGTTTCTTTCTTATGGTCATGTAATTTTCAATAACACCGTTGTGCACCAGAAATATTTTACCGCTGTTGGACACATGAGGATGAGAGTTTACATCATTCGGTTCTCCGTGAGTGGCCCATCTTGTGTGTCCGATACCGATATTGCCGCGAAAATTCTGGTTAAGGTCTCTTTCAAGTTCGATTATTCTTCCCTTTTTTTTCTTAAGGAAACAGTTTTTATCGTCCTCTGAATATAACATGACCCCTGCGGAATCGTATCCTCTGTATTCAACCCTTTTCAATCCGTCGATCAGAAACCTGGTGCAGTCCCTGTTACCGATATAACCTAATATTCCGCACATAAAATCATTTTCCTTTAATTATTCAAAGAATCGTTTTCATTTCTGAATTCCAACGCATCCAGCGGGCATATCCATACACATTTTCTGCACGATACGCACTTTTCGCGATCTATTTCGATACAGCTTTCATAAACCGAAATGCAGTCAGCTTCGCATACCGAGACGCAGCAGCCGCATCTGTCGCAGATCTTTCTGTTAATGTTTATCAATCGGACCTCACAGCGTAAGATTCAATGTATTCCAGAACTTTTTCGCGGTTAAAGTGTTTTACGGCGCTGTATGGCAGCACGTCCACTACGGACGGATATTCTTTAAACAGCTTTGAGAAAACATTCAGCCTGACAAAGAGTTCATTGTTGGATAACTTATCCTTTTTATTCAAAAGTATCAACTGGGGCAGTTTTAATTCCTCAAGCATTCCGATCAGCCTTATATCATGTTCTCCCGGATCACGTCTGATGTCCAGGATAGTGATAGAGAGTCTGATGTTCTTTGAACCGCTGAAGTATGTTCTTATCATTTTACCCCATTTCTGCTTTTCCGAACGGGATACGGCGGCATAACCGTAACCTGGTATGTCAACGAAATAGAACAACGAATTAATCAGAAAAAAATTTATCAGCCTGGTTTTACCGGGAGTATTACCGGTCTTAGCCAGTTTTTTCCTGTTCAAAAGTGAATTGATGAGAGATGATTTACCTACATTTGATTTCCCCGCGAAAACGATCTGGTTCATGTCGTCATCAACAATGTCTTTTCCGGAAGCTGAACTCGTTATGAATTCCGAACTTAATATCCTGAATTCTGTTCCGGTCATAAGCTCCCGCCGTACAGACTGTTAATTATATCAGATATGTGGGAAACAGGGATTATCCTGAGAGAATTTTTGATCTCCCTGTCAATATTTTCAAGATCCTTTATATTCTGTTCAGGTATGAAAACCGTTTTGATCCTTGATCTCTTTGCGGCCATCAGCTTGGTTTTAAGCCCTCCGACGGCAAGTATGTCTCCGTGTATCGTGATCTCGCCTGTCATCGCTATATTCTGTTCTACGGGCATTTGTTTAAGCGAGCTTATGAGCGCTACGGCTATCGTTACTCCGGCAGAGGGCCCGTCTTTAGGTGTTGCCGCCTCCGGGAAATGGAGATGTATCTCATTATTCTCAAATTTCTCAGGGCCGATCCCGTACTTATCCGAAAAAGTCTTTATATAACTGAGCGCGGCCTGAGCGGACTCTTTCATTATTTCTCCAAGTTTCCCCGTCAGTTTGAGGTCAGGCTTGCCTTTAATCACATTAGCCTCAGTTTTGAGTATCGACCCTCCTGAAACGGTCCATGCGAGTCCGTTCACCTCACCGACCTTAGAGCCTTTGACATTTGAGAAATCTTTATATTCCTCGATTCCTAGAAATGAACCGAGGTTCGATGAGCTGACCTTAATAATTTTTTCAGGGTTTTCTATAAGCAGTTTTGCTGATTTTCGGCATATCTTCGCGATCTTCCGCTCAAGTTCTCTTACACCAGCTTCCATCGTGAATTCATTTATTATCTTGTACACAGCATTCTCAGATATGGTCAGGTTTGAAACCGAAAGACCGTTAACTCTTTTCTGTTCAGGGATAAGATAGTTCTTTGCGATCTTATATTTCTCGATATCAATATACCCGTCAAGTCTGATTATCTCCATCCTGTCTAAGAGGGGTAGAGGAATCTTGTTCTGGTCGTTCGCTGTGGCTATAAAAAGTACATTGCTGAGGTCGAATTCGATATCGAGATAATTGTCAGTGAAAGTATTGTTCTGTTCGGGATCAAGGACTTCAAGTAAAGCCGATGCGGGATCACCTCTGAAATCCGAGGACATCTTGTCGATCTCGTCGAACAGAATAAGAGGATTATTCACGCCTGACTTTCTTATGGACTGAATTATTTTTCCGGGCATAGCGCCGATGTAAGTTTTCCTGTGACCCCTGATCTCTGCTTCATCGTGTAATCCGCCAAGGGCGATCCTGATATATTTTCTTGAAAGCGCTCTTGCTATGGATTTGCCGAGTGAAGTTTTTCCTGTTCCGGGCGGACCGACGAAACAAAGGATCGGACTTTTCAGTTTTTCGACAAGTTTAAGAACTGACAGATATTCAAGGATCCTCTCTTTTGGTTTTATCAGTCCGTAATGGTCTTCATCTAGAATTTTTTCAGCTGTATGAATATCGACATTCACCTCACCCGATCTTTTCCACGGCAGGCTTATAATCAGATCGAGGTAATCTCTGAGCAATCCGTATTCCGGAGACATTGAATGAAGTTTGTTAAGTTTTTCTATTTCTATATCAGCTTTAATAATGGCCTGCTCTGATAACTCTCCCCGAGCCTTGAGACCGTTTATTTTTTCTACTTCCGGTATCTGAAGAGCATCTGATCCGAGCTCTGAACTCAGTCCTTTGATCTTTTCTCTCAAGAAATAATCTTTCTGCTCCTTCAGTGTCCTTTGAGAAACTTCCGCTTCGATCTTTTTTTCAAGTCTTGAGAACTCTATCTCGTTTATCAGAATTGAATGGAGCTCAGAAACAAAATATCTGAAATCGCTTATCTCAAGCATCCTCTGTTTTCTCTGGTAATTAAGGTTAAGACTTCCCATTATAGTATCAGTAAGCTTCAGCGGATTTATCAGATCGTCATTTATGTTAAGTAGGTAATCCGGTTTCTCAAGCTGGGGATTAAGTTCAAGAAATTCGATGTATAGTTTTCTGAGAAGTCTGAGGGTGGCTTTTAAAATATCATCGGATTCAGTATTTATCTCGATCGTTTCGATCCTGGCATAAAGATTCAGGTTCCTTTTCTGGAATTCCGTTACCCTGACCCTTTTAAGACATCTTATAATAGCCTTATTACCAAAATTGGGCAGTTTTATGACCTGAACGACTTTTGAAATACATCCGTAATTATAATAGGAATCCTGCGAAAAATCGGATGCGTACTGGTTTTTTTTACCAAGCAGAACGATCAGAGAGTCATTAATTTCCGCTTCCTCAAGCAGCTCGGTAAAATGTCCCGAATCAACATTCAGAGAAATTATATTACCCGGAAACGGGATTCTTTCCTTTGAAGGCACGATCCTGTAGATAAGTCCGTTCACTATCTTAGACGAGTCGCTGTTTATGTTCAATTCGCCGTACATCTGTCCCCTTTAAATAAATTTGTTAAGCTCAATGCGCATTGTTGTGCCTTCCTGTCCGCTGTGTTTTACGAACAGTTTACCGCCGTGATACTGTTCAATGATCTTTTTACTGAGTGAAAGCCCGAGACCCCATCCTCTTTTTTTTGTAGTGAACCCTGTATCGAATATTTTTTTCTTTAATGCAGATGGTATTCCGCATCCGTTGTCCGTGATCTCTACAATGATCTTATCTTTTTCCTCATACTGCGTTATTTTAATCTTTCCGGGCTGATCTTCTTTTAATGATTCGATCGCGTTCTTCAATAAATTTTCGAAGGTCCATTCGAGAAGAACTTCGTTAGCGTATATGTTATGTGCCTCTCCGACAGTTTTTTCCAGTTCAATTCGCCCTGATTCTAAAGGCAGCCTTCTGGAAATATAGTCTGCAGCCTTGGTAATTATAATACCTGTATCGCACATTTTAAATTCCTTGTCCGAAGAAATATTCGAAAATCTGTTCACGACCAGTGATATCTTTTCAATATCCTCTTCAAGACCGTCGGCAACCGAACTGATCCGTTCTTCAGACTTGCCCAGCTGATGGAGATGCTCTCTCCATCCCTTGAGGGAAGTAAGGGGTGTTCCAAGCTGATGCGCGGTTTCTTTGGAAATGGCTATCCATACAGATTGTTTCTCGTTTCTACGCATGTAATAAAACAGGTAGAAAGCCATCAGAACTATTGTTAAAAGGGTCAGGAACAGAAAAAAAGGGTATAATCTCATTTTGCTGATAAGATCATCAGGAATATAGTAAAGCTTTTTTAAACTGTTTTCATCCGCGAGAGAGATTGTGCAGAAAGTCCTGCGGTTCAATTCTTTTTTAAGGTCGATATCTTTTATTTTCAGGTAAGGCATATTCCAGACTACCGGGATCTCGTTCTCATTAGAATTGATCGTGAGTATGAATGTTTTGTCTGATCTTACAAGCAGTTCCGTAATGTGTTTGAATTTCGGTTCCTTGTCTGGATTATCTGGATTTTCGTTATAATATGATGCAATTAATTCACTGATCAGTTCAGAATTCTTTGAGCTGTGAGTGCCCATCAAAAGCCAGTAATATCCAAGTATAAAAGATACCGAAAGGAAAGATATGAATACTGCAAGCACTTTAAAGGACTGCTCATATTGTCTCGTATGAAATTCCGTCATGACCTTCCTGAGTTTTCTTCATTCATCATTCTTTCGAATTCCTCTTCCGTAACAGAATTGCGTTTGTCCAATTTAGGTTTGGAGGTTCTGTCTTTAATTACTTTTATGATCTTATCAGACGCCCCGCTTTTTTCTCTTATGTATTCGTAACTTATCTCTGATACTTTCCTGTATAGGTCATTATCAGACCACAGGCTGTTTACAATATTAAGGAGCTCCTCGTCGTTGTTGAACATTATCCCGCAATTCAGAAGGTTCATTTCCTGCGCTTCCGGAGATTTATCAAGATTCGGACCGAAGAGAACAGGCAGTCCGTAAACGGCAGGTTCGATGACAGAATGAAGGCCGTTCTTTGAGAAACCTCCCCCGACATATGCGATGCTTCCGAATTTGTATATTTTTGCCAGTAAGCCGATCCGGTCTACTATCAGAATATCGTACTGGTCAAGTCTTTGATCTCCGTTCATTTCTGTAAATACCAGTGTCCGGAATCCCATTTCCTGACACTGGCTCTCGATCTTGTAAATGTGATCGACACCTATCTCGTGAGGCACGATTACAAGAAAAGAGTCGCTGAAATTCAGTTTGATTTTTTTCCATGCTTTAATAATGTATTTTTCTCCTGTAGGCCATGAGCTACCCGCAACGAAAACCTTTTTTATATCTTTCAGCTGATCAAATGGATGAAAACTGCCGCTGCCGTCGGATTCTCTGATAACAGAATCGTATCTTGTATCTCCTGTAGCTTCGATCTTGTCAGCGGAAGGATATATTTTTATAAATCTCTGCCTGTGTTTTTCATTTACTGTAAATATTCCTGAAATTCCGGAGAACACGGATCTGTAAAAGCTTTTTGCGTACCACTTATCCATTTTTGTGTCATCTGCGAACAGGCCGTTGATAAGAAAAACCGGCACTTCTCTTTTCTTAAGCTCCCAGATGAAATTAGGCCAGATATCGTGTTTCGAGATAAGTACTATATCTGGATTGATCGTATTTATGAATTTTCTAGTCTCAAAATAGAGATCGAAAGGAGTATAAGTAATGAGTTTAAAACAACTTTTTTCACGGTCAATGTTATCGTACGCTGACGGCGAATAGAGAGAAAGTACAAGGTTGTAATCCTCACTACGATCGGCCGCAAGTTTTTCAGCTATTGGAACAACCTGTTTGTATTCACCCATAGAAGAACAGTGGAACAGGATCGTAACGCTGTACGGATTCAGATTTATTTTGTCGCGGTTAAGCTTGTCAATTATATTCTTTCTCGCCTCAACTGACCTTCGGACCTTTCTGTTGAAGAGATAAGATATTTTCAATCCGAAGTAAAGAAAAGGTACAAGTAAGAAATTATATGCTATTTTTGCCAACAAACCAGTCTCCGCCCATTGTTTTTTATACAGAGATAGAATTAAACAATTTTATCGTTAAAATTCAAGCTATATTTTGAAAAAATAAAATTGTTGCGGTGTTGTCGAATTGTTAGTATATTGAACAGTATAAAAATAAACAGGAGGTGTTTTATGTTAAGAAGATTCATCCTTTCTCTCGTTGCTCTTGCTTCGGTCCTATTTATTTCATGTTCGGATTCGGAGACAACAAAACCAGCACCGAGTACTGCTCAGAACATTCAGGATGAAATGGACGCTGTAATGTCTGATATTATGACTGCACCCGGTTCTTCCGCGCTGATGAACAATATGCAGGTCATGGATTATCTGCCCTTCACTTTTCCGGAAGTGCCTCTCAAAAGCATTAACGGCGCACTCGGAGATGCCGGGTATTCAGAATCATAATTAGCCGGCGAAGTCTTCTCAAAACTGTTCCCGTCTCAGGATAATACATCTAAACAGGATGACCATTTCATTTTCTCGAACTGGCTTGGAACATATACATTCAACGGTTATATATACGATGAATACGGCTACATTTATGATGCGGACTGGACCATTGTACCCGGAGGATCCGTTATAACTATAATCGTTCCCGGTACTTATACGACCGACGGACAGGAGTTTAAACTGGTTCTCAACGACTATGATGATGAATATATAACATGGTATTATGAGTATGATCCGACATATATGGAGAGTGATTATTTTCCGACCGCTTTAGACATGGAAGTGTATACAGCCGGCACAAAAGTCCTTGATCTTGATTTCAGCGCGCAGTGGCAGTATATGGCAGCTATGGATGATGTTGTTCCGAAAATATTAGAATTGAATCTGGTTCTTGATCCGTTTACAATTACAGTAACAAACGCGATAAACGAAACAGCTTTCACAATTGATTATTCTATGAGCTTTAAAGAGAATCAGGAAACAAAAATGAGCTTCGACGCTCTTCTTACTTTTACCGACGGAACCATGGAAGAGATAAGCGAAATGGATCTTGATTATATGTTCGGAGTTTACCTCGTTAGCTTCTGGGCGGATGCTGTTTCAATGGAAACTCTGATGGAATCAGATACTTTGACTTTGGACGAAGTTGTTGCAGAGCTTAACACAGAAGAATATATGTATTGCCACAAATTCGAGAGCGACGTTCTGATAGGTCTGCTTAAAGCTAAAAAAGTCTGGTACGAAGAATATCAGGAATACGATATAGTTCCTTATATCGAGTTTATTGACGGAAGTACTCTTGATGAAGAAATTCTGGCCGCTATGTTCGGCGACATGGGTATGGGCAAGTAGATTTACAATTATATTCGTAATAAAAAAGCTGTCTTTTGACAGCTTTTTTATTTAGATTTCATATTTTAAACGGAGACTTGCTATGCTTAAAGGATTTATACCCGCGACCAGAAAAGAATTCGATGATCTGAACTGGAAAAGAGCGGATGTTATTATTGTTACGGGAGACGCATATGTGGACCATCCGTATTTTCAGGCGGCCTCAGCGGGCCGATTCCTGAATTCCAACGGTTATAAAACCGTTATCCTAGATATGCCTGATATTGATAAAGATGACGACTGGAAGCGTTACGGAAGACCTTCTCTTTTCTTTCTTGTGATCACAGGAAAGGAGGATTCCATGGCGATGAATTATACGGCATTCAAAAAATTCAGGAGCACAGATCCTTATGTGCCGGGAGGGAAGAGACTAAACAGACCCGACAGAGCGCTGATAAGGTACTGCGGTAAAATAAAAGAACTCTATAAGGATGTGCCTGTCATAATAGCAGGTCCCGAAGCCTCCGGAAGAATGGCAAGTCATTATGACTACTGGTCTGACAAATTGAGAAAACCGGTTCTTTTCGATAGTAAAGCTGATATTCTTCTTTTCGGGAACATAGAATTCAATCTCCTGAGTATATGTGATACGCTGAAGAATAAAAAGCATATAGAAAATGACATCAGACTTAGCGGTACGGCTACTATAATCAAAGATATCGGTCAGGTATCTAATTATATTCAGATACCGTCACACGAAAGCCTGGAGAAAAATCCGGGACTTTTAGCGGAGCACCACCTGGCGCTTCACAAAAATATGAACCCGTACAATTCAAAAACTGTGGTTCAGAGGGCTGTGGGAAGATATCTTGTTATCAACAAAGCGCAGGTTCCTCTTACAGAAGAGGAAACGGACAGTCTCTACAGTACGGGTTTCAAAGGGCGTCCTCATCCCAAATACAACGATGAGATCCCTATATGCAGGTTCATAAAAGATTCAATAATGACGCACAGAGGCTGCCTTAATGATATTTCGGATTCTCAGGAAATATTTGTTTCAGGGAGAATGATCTCGTCAAGATCGAATGAGGAGATAAGAAAAGAAGTTGTAAAATTCATCCGCTCAAAAGACTACAATAAGATCGTCAGGATATTCGGATCCCCGTATTTTAATCACTACTCGGTAAAGACAGGCAACAGGAAAATGTGTTCAGAATGCGGGAGATTATCCTGTACGCTGCCTGATGTTTGCCCGAATATAAAACCGCAAAACGAGGAGATATTAAAGATTATTGAAGGTTTTGACAAATTCCCGAATGTCCGTAATAATTTCTATGCCGGGGATATAGATATGAAGCTACTGGTAAGAGACAAGGATTTATACAAGGACTTTCTGACTAAAAGAAATGACGGCAATGTCCATCTTCTTGTGTCGAGTTTTTCAGATACGCAGAGGAAGATGATGGGATTCGACGGAGCCGAAAGTGCTGTTAAAGATCTGAAATTTTTAAAAAAGAGAGCTGGAGAATACGGGAAAAAATTAAACATATCAGCAGATATATACGCAGGATATCCTGGTCAGACCGATGAAGAGACAGCGCTGAACGTCAAACAATTGCAGGAACTCGATATTGAGCTTGGAAATGTGATAAACTTTGTTCCTCTTCCTCTTACTCTTGCGGGAGTATTGTACTATACAGGTTCTGATCCCGTAAGCGGCGAGCAGATATCTGTCGAAAAGAAGTTAAGTGTGATGAAAAGATTTAATGAACGGTATAAAAAGAGTAAAAAACAGCGTAAATAAAAAAAAGAGCCGTTAGGCTCTTTTTAAGTAGTAGCGGGAGTAGGATTCGAACCTACGGCCTTCGGGTTATGAGCCCGACGAGCTACCAGACTGCTCCATCCCGCGATAGCGACCCAAATAT
>Ga0116162_10001643_pt1 | contig 14481 bp, 12 predicted proteins | sample AD_UKC105_MetaG_FD_89875 | JGI IMG/M metagenome (GOLD analysis project Ga0116162, IMG submission 89875) | Active sludge microbial communities of municipal wastewater-treating anaerobic digesters from Hong Kong - AD_UKC105_MetaG | ecosystem: Engineered > Bioreactor > Anaerobic > Digestate... | reverse complement strand
CGGGTAAAACACAGAATGTCAGAATAGAGGTTTCTTCCGGGCTGAGCGAATCCGAGATCAAGAGAATGAAAGAGGAAGCTAAGGCTAATGAGAACGAGGATAAGAAAAAGAAAGAAAAAGTTGATATAAGGAACTCAGCGGATCAGGCCGTTTTCCAGACGGAAAAACTTTTTAAGGACCTTGAAGGTAAAATAGACCCGGCCGACAGGGAAAGGCTTGAAAAGAGCGTCAGCAATTTGAAAGAAGTGCTTAAGACCGAAGATACCGACGCGATCAAAAAAGCTACTGAGGAACACAATAAGATCTGGCATGAGATCAGCACCAAGATGGCTCAGGCCGCGCAGGGAGCTGGCGCCGGACCGGGGCCACAGGATTTCGACCCTTCACAGCATCAGCCGAAAGACGCTCCGGGATCCGGAAAGGACGATGTGGAAAGTGCGGATTATGAAGTGGTCGACGACGACAAATAAGACTTAATAATCCTCATAAAAAAAGCCCCGTTAAATTTTTACGGGGCTTTTTTTATCAGCTCAATATCCTGACGGTTCAATATCTCCGTCACAGTTCCCGTTAAAATTCCCGGGATAACGCTCAGCCCTGCAATGACCGATACTGTGATCCCGTATTCCGCCTTTCCGTCAAAGAAAAGCATGAAAAGAAGATACTGCGCCATGTTGAAAGAAACCGCGCCGCATATGCTTAAAGCTACTGCAGATATATATTTTCTGAAAATGAAGAACAGAATGAACATTACTGAAAAAGAAAGAAGCGCTCCGCTGAGTGAAAAAATGAAAGGCAGAGAAAATAGTTTTCCGCTGAAAAATCCTCCTATGAAAACCCTGATTATACTGACTGCAAAAGCGATGAGATACTGTTTTTTCATTATGAAGAAAAGTACTATTGCATTCGCAAGCCCTATTTTTACAAAAGGTATCGGCATTATTACAAATATCTCAAGAAGCTGAAGCATAGATGCTATTGCCGAAAATACACCTATAAGATAAACCCTTGAACCGTACTCGACCTTCATATTATTCCGTCACCGCATCTATTCCGCCTTCACTTACTCCTTCAAAAGAGACGATCACCCTGTTCGGCATGCATATAATATCACCCGCATCAGTTTCCTTAAGCCAGCCTTTTTTGACACAGTATTTATCCCTGCATGTAGAATTCCTGACCCTTACCATCCTGCCTTTTACTTCTATCTCTGTGCTGTCATTCCCGGATCTTATAACATAGACTGAATCTTTTCCTGTCTCCGCATAGAACACTCTGTCGTTCGCGCTTATCCTGATCCTGGAATTGGCAGGCTGAGATTTTTTTAAAAAGAACGGACCGGCAATAAATAATGCAACCAGAGAATAAATTAAAATATCTCCTGATCTGAACACTATTTCTCCATATTAGCGATTATTCTGCCTTCGAGGAAAGGATTTTCAATAATATCGTAATTCCTGAAATGATGCGCGTTGTCCGTGCCGGTCAGAATTACTATCCTGCCGGAATTCCCTATATGTGCAAAATAATGCTTTTTCAGGCCGGCAAAATTACCTACCCCGCGTGAAAATATTATGTCATATCTTGAGTTTTTATCAATATCTTCAAGTCTCTTATTTATAACTTTTACATTCTTCAGTTCCAGATGAGATACAGCTTCTTCAAGAAAAACTGTCTTTTTTCTGATAGAATCAAGCAGTTCGACCTGCGCTTCCCGCATAAGGATCGATATTATCAAGCCCGGAAGTCCGCCTCCTGATCCTACATCTAGAAATTTTCCCGGATCGTCCTTAATAAGTTCATAAAGCGAATATGATTCTACCAGGGCCGTCTCCAGCACTTCCTCCTCGCTTTTTCTGGAGATAAGATTGACCTTCTTGTTCCAGTCGAGAAGAAAAGCAAAATATTTCCTGATTAGATATATACATTCATTTTCGATGACCGCCCCTGTCTCTCCGACCGCGGTCTGTATGATCTTTTCCGCTCTTTCAGTTGTCATCGGATCAGCCCTTTAGTTTTCATATTTATAAGAATAACGGATATGTCCGCAGGGGAAATGCCGGCGATCCTCCCCGCCTGCCCGACGGAAACAGGTTTGATCCTGTTTAGCTTTTCAACAGCTTCCTTTTTAAGTCCTTTGAACTGTGAATAATCGATCTCCTGAGGAAGTTTTATTTTCTCGTTCTTTTCGAACCTGCCTATCATTTCGCTCTGCCTTTTAATATATCCCTCGTATTTGATCAGAGTTTCGGCCTGTTTCAGCTCGTAATAACTGAACTTATCTTTTACTTTATCCAGCAGTCCGGAATTGAGCAGCATATTTATATTTGTATCCGGCCTTTTTAAAAGCCTGTAAATATCCGTTCCCTCAGAGGATGACCCTATAGAATTAGCTTCATAGAACTCATTGAGCTTCTTCATTTTTATTTTGATAGAAGAAAACATCTCAGGAAGTATTGCTATGTTATCAAGTCTGTCCTTTAAATATTTTATTTCTTTTCCGGCAAGCAGCCTGTATTTTTCGGCATACTTCAGAAGCCTTGAATCCGCGTTGTCATGTCTTAGTTCAAGCCTGTACTCTGCGAGGGAAGTGAACATCCTGTAAGGTTCTCTTATGTCTTTTGTGATTAGATCGTCGATCAGAACGCCTGTATAGGCCTCGTTCCGTTTCAGAATGAAAGGTTCTTCACCTTTTATCTTTAATATAGAGTTTATGCCCGCCATGAGACCCTGAGCGGCGGCTTCCTCATAGCCTGATGTACCGTTTATCTGGCCGGCAAAGAACAGACCTGATATATTTCTGGTTTCCAGGCTCATTTTTATCTGGTAAGCAGGAAAGTAATCGTACTCGATAGCATAGGCGGGGCGTACAAAATGGGCGTTCTCCATTCCTTTGACCGTTCTCAGCGCTTTTTTCTGAATCTCGACGGGAAGGCTTGACGAGAAACCGTTCACATAATACTCGTTCGTGTAAAGCCCTTCGGGTTCAAGGAACAGCCTGTGTGATATTTTGTCCCTGAATCTGTTAACCTTGTCCTCGATCGACGGGCAGTATCTGGGCCCGGTTCCCTTGATCTGACCGGAGAAAAGCGCGGTCTTGTCCAGGTTCGCATCGATCAGGCTGTGGGTTCTTTGGTTCGTGTATGTTATATAGCACGGTAATTGCTTAAGATATGTCTTACTGTGCCTGAACGAGAAAGGGATCACATGCTCATCCGAACCGTGGACCTCAAGACCGGAAAAATCTATGGAATATCCCGCTATTCTCGGCGGGGTTCCCGTTTTGAGCCTGCCCGTCTCGAAACCGTGGTCGCGGAGCTTTTTTGAAAGGCTGTCAGCGGACGGTTCTCCAAGCCTGCCTGACGGAATCTGCTTCTTCCCGATGTGGATCACTGCTTTAAGAAATGTTCCGGAGCAGATTATCGCCGTTTTTGTGTGTATGAGTCCGTTTATAGATGTTTTTACAGCTTTTATTTCGCCGTCCTCGATGATAAGATCTGTAACTTCATCCTGTATGATGTTCAGGTTCTTCTTTTTTTCGAGCCTGCTCCGGACGAATTCGGAATATTTCCTCTTGTCTGACTGAACACGCAGAGCCCAGACGGCAGGACCTTTGGAGGAATTAAGGGTTTTGAACTGGATGCCTGTTCTGTCCGCCGCTATCCCCATGAGCCCGCCCAGAATATCTATCTCCTTGACCAGATGGCTCTTGGCCAGTCCGCCTATCGCCGGATTGCACGACATCTGGGCTAGCTGATCTACCGTCTGAGTGACAAGAAGAACTTTTCCCCCCATTTTCGCGCTGATCCATGCAGCTTCGACCCCGGCGTGACCTCCTCCGGCAACTATTACATCATAACTTCTGTGCATTTTTTCCTGATATTTTTATTTCGAATCCATTTTCCAGACACCCTCCCAGTTCTCCACAGGACTTATTTCCATCGTTCGGCATCTTTCCGCCATCAGCGCCGAAGATCTGTCGCTGAATTTTTCAGAAAGTTCGTTAAAGACGGTGACAGCATTAGAAAAATCCCCGGACTTATACATTTCCAGGGCCGAACCGTATTTTTCGAGTATCATCTTTACTTTTTCATCCGGTTCATCTCCGGCTTTCCCGATGAGTTCATAAATTTTAACAGACCTGTCCTTACCTTTAACCGACACTTCGTCGAGTTCTCTGAAAATGAACTTATCTTTGACTTTTCCGTACGTATTTCCGCTTACGAGAATATGCGTACCGTAATACTTATTCAAACCTTCAAGCCTAGAAGCCAGATTCATTCCGTCGCCGATCGCCGTATAATCAAAAAGATCGTCACTTCCTATATTACCCACAGTAACAACGTCTGTATTGACACCTATACCGATGTCGATATTTTTAAAAGTATCTTCTTTAAGTTCCGATTTAAGCAGCTTGAGCTCATTCATCATTTCGAGAGCGCTCTTGCATGAATTGAAGGGATGGTCATTATCGACCGGCGCTCCGAAGAAGCATATTACAGCGTCACCCATGTATTTGTCGAGAGTACCGCTGTTCCTTTTTATAACTCCCGTCATCCTTTTAAGGTAAATATTCAAGAATTCTACAAGCTGCTTAGGATCAGTTCTTTCTGAATACGAAGTAAAACTCCTGATATCAGAGAACATCATTGTTATCTCTTTCTTTTCTCCTCCGAGCTTGAATTTCTCAGGATTTTTCAGCAGCTCTTTAGATACTATCTCAGGAACATATTTGCCGAGAGTAGCCTTTATAAATTTTTTTGAACGGTTCTCGATATAATATCTGATCGTATATGAAGTCAAGAAAGTGAAGAAGAGGGCTATGAGAGGACGGGTAGTATCAAGAACCCGGTTATTCTCAAAAAAAAATCTTCCAGTGAGTTTGTAGTAGAGAATACCTGTGATAAGAACACCCAGGGAGGAGAGAACTATGTTCATTCTGCTGTAAATTATCAGCGATGTCATAATTATCATTCCCAGCATAATGACCGAAACGGAAGATTTTCCTGTTACGGAAATAAAGTCGCCGCTGAGGATCGTATTTATTATACTTGCATGAACTTCAACACCGGGATAATGTTTCTGTACTGGCGTAGATCTAAGATCCATAAGGCCTCTCAGTGAAGATCCTATAATGACCGGTTTATCCCTGAATGTCTTTTTGCCGACCCTTCTTTCCATTACATCGTAAAACGATACTGTCTGGAACGAGCGCCACAGGCCCTTGTAATGAATACGCATAAAATTATTCTCATCAAGAGGTATCGTTCTTTTTACTCCCGCGCCGTCCGTGAATTCAACACTTTCACCATTATTGAGCTTAATACTGTTCACATCCGCGTTTAACACTCTTAAAGAAATTACAAGCGCGAAAGACGGATAGTATTTTTCCTTATATTTCTTGAAAAGATGAATTTTTCTGATCACGCCGTCGTCATCGGAATCAATTCCGAGATATCCGTTGGCCAGACTAGAGTTAAGTATAGATTCGTCTCCCGCATTCATCACAGTAAATTCGTCAGTATCGAATTTTTTGTCGGAAACAACCGGAAAAGCATTCGAAAGTTTAGTATCGGCAGAATCTGCATAAATGAAATTGTCCCTGTCCTCGAACTCGAAATTATACCCGGTGATCACATTACCCGCTTCACTGATTGAGCTGCTGAAAATAGAATCATTTTCGACAAGAACGCTCTTATCAAAAAGGATGTCGAAGCATGTATAAGCGCTGCCGTATTTTGAGAGAGCGTCGACTGTTTTAGCGAAATATGTTCTGGGCCAGTCAAAATACTTTCCCAGTTTATTGACGGACCTTGTGTCTATATCTGCAATTACAACATTTCCGAGCGACCCTTCCTCTGTCGCTTCTACATATCTCTGCCTGAATCTGAGATCGTATATCTGATTCTCGAATCTGTCGAAGAAAGGCGAAAGCGTGACCAGTGAAAGACAAGATACAGCAGTGCTGAGGATCACATATTTAAGAACTTTTCTGTTCATACAGTGAAAAGTAAATATTTATGACGAATAAAACAAGTGTAAAAAGAACCTCTATTTTTTTAATTAATAACTTGATTAATATAATTAAATTTTATTAATTACAGGCGGATAAAATCAGTCTATAATTTTGGAGACATCGCAATGTCAGAGATACCGCAGGACAAAAATATCATCGAGGCTTCGATAGAAGATGAAATGCAGAGATCGTATATAGACTACTCTATGTCGGTCATCGTATCAAGAGCTCTTCCCGACGTGAGAGACGGTCTTAAACCGGTACAGAGAAGGATCCTGTACGGAATGAATGAACTTGGACTTCATTACAACAAAAAAGAAAATAAATGCGCCAGAATAGTTGGTGAGGTCATGGGTAAATACCACCCCCATGGCGATCAGGCGATATATGCGGCGCTTGTCAGAATGGCCCAGGATTTTACTTACAGGTATCCACTAGTGAGAGGACAGGGTAACTTCGGTAACGTGGACCTTCCTGCCGCCGCCGCCAGATATACCGAGGCAAAATTGAACAGACTTTCTGATGAAATGCTTGCCGATATAAACAAAGAGACCGTTGATTTTACGAACAACTACGACGACACTCTCACTGAACCGTCGGTCCTGCCAACAAAGATCCCTAATCTCCTTGTGAACGGATCTCAGGGTATTGCGGTAGGAATGGCGACCTCCATACCACCGCATAATCTGGGGGAAGTACTTCAAGGTGTGATAGCGCTTTTAGACGACCCGGAAATACCTATAGAACCGGTAAAAGCCGATCCGGAGAACGGGATCGAAGAAAAAATGGGCCTGATGTCATATATCAAAGCCCCGGATTTTCCCAGCAAAGGAATAATTTACGGATATTCAGGTATAAAGGAAATGTACACAACAGGCAGGGGTTTTGTTGTACTGCGAGGACGTATCGAGAAAAAAATGCCTGATAAAAAAGGAGAGAGAGTAAAACTGATAATAACGGAACTTCCGTATCAGGTCAGCAGACAGGCCCTGATCGAAAAGATAGTCGATCTTCATAAAGAGAAAAAGATCGACGGCATATTCGGTCTGGATAACGAGTCGAGTAAAGATACCAGGCTTGTTGTCGAGCTTAAAAAAGATGTGAACGAGGATGTTGTCATCAATCTGCTCTACAAATATACTCAGCTTCAGACCTCTGTAAGCGGAAATATGATAGCTCTTGTGAACGGCAAACCTATGCAGCTCAACCTCAAACAGTTCCTGGAGCAGTTCGTAAATCACAGGGAAGAGATCGTCAGAAGAAGAAGTATTTTCGACCTGAGAAAAGCCGAAGAAAGAATTCACATACTTGAAGGCCTTCAGATAGCTTTGAACAATATTGACAGGGTAATTGAGATTATAAGGGGAAGCTCCAATACCGAATCTGCGAAAGGATCCCTGATAAGCGAGTTCAGTTTGTCGGATATTCAGGCAGCGTCAATTCTCGCCATGAGACTTTCGCAGCTGACCGCTCTTGAGCAGGAAAAACTTTTTGCTGAGATCGAGGAGCTCAGAATTAAAATAGCGGACCTGAAAGATATCCTCGAAAGAAAAGAGAGAAGAACGCAGATCATTCGTGAGGAAGTTTCTGAGCTGCTGGAAAAATACGGCGATAAAAGACAGTCCGAGATCATCTATTACGCTGAAGACCTTACCGTTGAGGATATGGTTCCGGATGACGAAATGATAGTGACCCTTTCGCACCAGGGATATATAAAGAGGATCAGCACCGCCGAATTCAGAAGTCAGGGAAGGGGCGGAGTCGGATCAAGAGGCGCGGACAGCAAGGATGATGATTTTATTGAATTCATGTTTAACGCATCGAACCACGATTTTGTAATGTTCTTTACGGATAAAGGCCGCGCGTACTGGAAAAAAGTATGGCAGATACCTGAAATGACCAAAGCGTCCAAAGGCCGTCCGATAGTCAATATAGTGGAGAGGATCGAGGGGCAGAAGATCAAATCGGCTCTCGTGATAAGGGATTTTGAAAAAGACGGAAAATATCTTGTGATGGCTACAAAAAAAGGTACTATAAAGAAAACACCTCTCATTTCCTACTCGAGACCGAACATTGGAGGCATCATAGCTATAAACCTGAGAGAAGACGACGAACTTCTCAACGCTGCAATAACATCGGGAGAGTGCGAAATACTTCTGGGAACAAGAACAGGTTATGCGAACAGGTTCCACGAATCGCTTGTAAGAGAGGTCGGAAGGAACTCCATCGGCGTCAAAGGTATAAACCTGAGAGAGAATGACGAGGTCATAGGCATGGTCATCGCTGATAATGAGGAAAACTCGATCATGGTAGTAAGCAAGAACGGATACGGAAAAAGAGCTAATGTAGGCGCGTTCAGAAAAACCAAAAGAGGTTCTAAAGGGGTCAAAGCTCTGAATCTTACTGAAAAAACCGGTGAAATGATCTATATTTCTGAAACCGACGACGAAAAAGATATAATGATAATCACTAAGAACGGGACCGTGATCAGGCAGACAGTAGCCGAAATAAGGATAATGGGTAGGAACACTCAGGGCGTAAGGCTGATCAAATTGAGAGAAGACGACAGTATAGCCGACATATGCATGGTACCCCCGAACGAGGAGGAAGAGTTTGTTGCGGCCCCCGGAAATACAGAACCGGTTCAGCAGACAGACGAAGCTCCGGTCGAAAATAAGGCCGCAGAAGACAGCGATAATATAGACGAATAAGGAGGTTGTATGCCCAGAAAAAAAATCGATAAGGATGAGACCGTTTTCACAGAAGCTGAAGCTAATGAAGACATACTTGAACCTGAGATCAAAAAACCTCTCGAAGTCGAGAATAACATGCCTGATGTTGAGTATGAAGATGATGAGAACAGCGATCCTGTAAGCTTCCTGGAAAAGATACTGAGAATGGAACTCGGCACAAAGACAGGTCTGGTATGTACCGTTCTTTTCTTTCTGGCTTTCATTTTCAGATGGTATTGGTTCAATACATCATGGTGGCTCGTACTTCTTGTTGCCGCTGTAGGACTAAAAACCCTATACACTCAAATGACTGATCTTAAAGAAGAGAAGCCCGAAGAAGCAAAGGTAGCCAAATATTCCTTTACGGCTCTAATCGTTTTATTCGTAATAAGGGATCTTTACATAACTTATCACCTCGATGAACTGCTTGAAGATCTGAGCAGGATGAAAGATCTTATTAAGTAGTGAATATGTTCGCCTTTACGGCCATATCGGCTTTTATACTGCTTGAAAGCAGGGATGTTGTGAACGGGTTTCTGACTCAGCCTTATGCGACCGCCCTGCTTCTTGTTTTATGGGGATACGATCCCGTTCCTGTCCTGCTCATAGCCTCAGCAACTCAGCTGATCTATCTTAACCGCCAGCCTTCTGGAGCTTCTTTATTCCCAGAATATCCTTTCGGTTTTTTTATCGTCACTTCTGCTGCAGGGTCCGGTCAATACTCACTGTTGTCGTACTCGGTGATCTTGATACTGATAATGACAGTGTCATCTCTGACTTCACATTATCTGAAAATCAAAAGATCTTTTTTTGAAAAACACAGGGAAAGACTGAAGTTCTATAAAAGATTCCCTAACATTATCAGCGCCGTGTCCTTTTCTTATCTTTCATACTTTTTATTCTCACTTGCGATTTGGGCCGTTATATACACGATCTTTAAATCACTAAACACTTTGAACATTTCATATCTCGGCAGTTTAGACGGCAGAGTATTACCGGTTATTCTCTGCATTCTATTATCTTCACGATATATTTATTTCAATCTGAGCCGAAGAAATGAATAAATTGAGCCGAAGAACAATACTGTCGCTTACTCTCAGGACTTACTTCATCCGCATATTTTATAATTATAACAACCTCTTCGGAGAAGGTCTGTGCTACTGCGTTTTCCCTTTTTTCAAGAGTTGCGGTGTTCCTAAAAGGGACGATATTCTGGCAAAACATCTGGTGACATTCAATACTAATGAATACCTGTCCGGATTTGCGGTAGGGATAATTCTGAAGAACTCCGAATCGAATGATGCTGATCTGGAAAAGACAAAGAATATTCTTTCGTCTGTTCTGGGCTCGATCGGAGACAGGCTGATATACAGGCTCATATTTCCGGTCCTGACGCTTACTACAGTAAATAAATTCGTAATTTCAGGATTTAAACCGGACCTGTGTACGTGGATAATCATAATTATTCTTATGATTTTATTCAATCTTTTTAATTTTTACATCAGGTACGCCGGTATTTCAAAAGGGTATGAAAAAGGTCTTGACGCGCTAAAATTTTTCAGGTCATCCGGCTATAAAAGGACAGTATTTCTCCTTACCGCCGCCAGGAACATCCTGACTGTAATTTTACTTGTCGAACTTATAATATATTTAAAAGCTTCCAACATTTTGTTGTTTTTTTTCGATCGAGGACTTAAATTGTAATCAATTATTACGGCAGATGAAAATGATAACTGAGAATGTACAAATAATAAACTCCCTAGGACTTCACGCGAGACCTGCAGCGAGACTTGTTAAGATAACTTCGGGTTATGACTGCGATGTTTTTATAACTAAGGACGATATGGAAGTCAATGCCAAATCCATAATGGGTGTGATGATGCTTGCCGCCGAACAGGATTCAGTTATAACAGTAAAATGTTCCGGTCCTGACGAAAATGAGTGTCTTAAAGATATAAAAGAACTGATAAACAATAAATTCTATGAAGAGTAAATGAACACGAAGATAAAGGAAAAAATACTAAAAGGAATGGCTGCTTCCCCGGGTATAGCGATCGGAACGCCTTTTCACTATGTTCATGAAACTCTCAATATCTCGCGTGAATCTGTTGTCGATCATGAAATAGAATCTGAAATCGTTAAATACAGAGCTTCTTTGGAATCTGTCAGACAGCAGTTAGCTGAAGACAGGAAGAATGCCATGAAAAGAGGCGGTAGTGATGCCGCTAAGATATTTGATTCACATCTTATGATCGTAAACGATCAGGTACTTACGGATGAGGTTATATATTTCATCTCGGCCCATAACGTAAAATCTTCGTACGCGGTCTCGAAAGTAATGAAAGACTATCAGGCTGCTTTCGAAAAGATCAAGAACCAGTATTTCTCTCAGAGAGCTTTCGATATAGAAGATGTATGCAGAAGGATCGTAAAAGACCTGATCTCCGATGAAAAACAGAAAGGCCGTTCCGGTGTTATAAAAGGAAGACAGATAGTGATCTCCGATAATATTTTTCCGTCAGATACTCTAAATTTCAATAAAGACCATCTTCTCGGGATAATTACTGAATTCGGAGGTATAACCAGTCACGCTGCAATACTTTCCAGAGCTCTGGAGGTTCCCGCGATAGTCGGAGTCAAGTCCGTTTCAAAATGGATCAAGAACGCAACACTGATCATTTTGGACGGTTATGCTGGAAAGGTCATACTTAATCCTAAACCTTCAACATTTGAAAAATACAAAAAAAGACAGCACGAGGACGAAAAACAGCTGAGAGATGATCTGAAATACTCTTCGCTGCCCTCGGTCACTGAGGACGGTCAGAATATAAGTATAATGAGTAATATACAGTCATCCTCGGAAGCCGACAACGCCATCAGATGGAACAGTGACGGTGTAGGCCTTTTCAGGACCGAATTTCTTTTCAAAAGCAGCAATACTATCCTTTCGGAGGATGAGCAGTTCAAAGTTTATGACGAAGTCGCAGAAAAACTTTACCCCAGGCATGTAGTTATACGAATTCTTGATATCGGCGGAGACAAGCTTGACGATAAGATCGCGGTAAAAGAAGACAATCCGTTCCTTGGCCAGAGAGGCATGAGACTGCTGTTCACTCATACCCGCATACTCAGATCACACCTCAGAGCAATAGTCAGGGCTTCCTCAAGAAAGAATGTAAGCATCATCATTCCCTTCGTAGCTAATCTTACCGAGATCAAGAAAACGCTCAATCTTATAAAAAAGATCCGAAAAGAGCTTAATGATGAAGGTCATATAATAGACAACGAAATTAAAACCGGAGTAATGATAGAAATTCCTTCCGCGGCTCTGACAGCAGACTCGATCGCAAAGTATGTGGATTTTTTCAGTATCGGAACAAATGACCTTACACAGTATGTTCTTGCGGCTGACAGAGGTAATGAAAGAGTAAGTAATATATACGATTCATTTCATCCGGCAGTGATCAGGCTTATAGATATGTCCGTAAAAGCGGCAAAGAAAAAAAAGATAGGAATAGGCATATGCGGTCAGATGGGAGGTTATCCAATGGCGATACCGCTTCTCCTCGGTCTCGGTTTACGAGAGCTCAGCGTAACGCCTTTTCTTGTACCTTCAGTAAAAAAAATAATCCGCAGACTAAATACCGCGGAATGCAGAGAGATCGCAAAAAAATGCCTCAAATCACCAACGTCAAGATCGGTATCCGTTATTCTTTCTGATTATTTTGAAAAAAAGATAGGCAATAATCCCCTTCAATAAAAAAAAGAGCGGTAATAACCGCTCTTTTTTTATACGCTGTGAATAGACATCTTGAAAATTCCTTCCGCAGCCTCAAGCACACACTCGCTTAGAGTCGGATGGGCGTGTACCGTACGAGTTAGTGAATGAAGCGGCAGACCGTTCTGCTTTATAAGCGCTATCTCATGTATAAGATCTGAAGCGTGAGGCCCGACTATATGAGCGCCGAGTACCTTTTCCCCCTTTCCGTCAGTTAATATCTTGACGAATCCTTCTGTCTCTCCAAGACCTTTCGCCTTTCCGTTGGCCGCAAAAGAAAATCTGCTGACTTTATATTCTGTCCCTTTCGCCTTTAGGTCCTGCTCTCTTTCACCCAGTGAGGCTATCTCGGGTGATGTAAATATTGCTGACGGTACTGAGGAATAATCCACAGGGCATGACATGCCGGCTATGTGCGACACTGCGGCTATACCCTGAGCCGCTGCGTTATGAGCAAGCATCAGTTTACCCGTTATATCTCCTATCGCATAGACGTTCGGAAGGTTCGTCTGCATCGTATCGCTGACAGAAACATACTTCCCGTTCTCAAGTTCGATACCGATATCATCGATACCATTCCCCTTTATATTCAAAGATCTCCCGCCTGCCGAAAGAACTTTTGTAAAAGTGTCTTCGGTGCCGTCGCTGAAATTCACTGTTACTTTGTTTTCTCCCGCGACAGTAACCTTTTCGACCCTTGTCTTGAGTTTGAGTTCGATCTCTTTTTTTCTGAACGATGTCTGAACAGCCCTTGACACCTGATTATCCTCTGTCGGAAGAAGCATATCAAGCATTTCCACGATAGTAATTTTTGACCCGAGTTCTGAAAATATGCCTGCGAATTCACATCCCACAACTCCGCCACCGATGATCAGCATTTTTTCCGGTATTTCTTCAAGAGACAGTGCATCATTACTGGTTATAACGTTCATGTGGTCTATGTTGAAACACGGAAGTTCCAGAGGTTCTGAACCTGTCGCGACAATTAAATTTTCAGCCGTGATCTTTCTTCCTGACTTGGTGGTTATTTCGTTCCTGCCCGTAAGGACACCCGGCTCTCTTATAACCTCTATCTTTCTGAGCTTGAATAACTTATCCAGACCTTGAACCAGACTGTCAACTATCTGTCTTTTTCTTTCCATGATCATGCGCAGATCAAAACTGACATTTTCAACTCTGATCCCGAACTCTTCGCTACTTCTGATCTTTGAAAGAATATCAGTGCATGAGAGCAGGGCTTTTGTGGGAATACAACCCCAGTTCAGGCATGTGCCTCCGAGCTGCGCTTTCTCTATAAGAATTACGCTCATTCCGAGCTGCGCGGCTCTCACGGCAGCTGTGTATCCGCCCGGTCCGCCTCCAAGTATTGCGATCTTATAATCCATATCGTTTTCTCCAATAAAAAAGGCTACGGGATAACCGTAGCCTTTTCTTTATGTCATCCGTTCATTATTTAACTCTGAACTCTATTCTTCTGTTCTTAGCTCTTCCTTCGTTGGTCCTGTTGTCAGCGACCGGTCTCTCTTCACCGAATCCGACAGCAGTGAGCTGATCCTGAGGTATCGCAAGATTATTGACCAGATATTTCATAACAGTTTCGGCACGTTTCTGCGACAGGTTCTTGTTATAAGATTCCGAGCCCTGACTGTCTGTATGTCCTTCAATCTGGATATGTATTCCCGGGTTGTCAATAAATATAACAGCTACTTTATCCAGTACAGGGAATGAGCTTTCAACAAGGTCCGCTTTTCCTGATTTGAAGTAAATATTGTCAAGAGTGATAGTTTCATCTTTTTTCAGTATTATAGCGTCAGGACATCCGTCTTCGTCTTCGAATCCGTTGAATGTTTCAGCCTGATCCGGACACTTGTCATCAGCATCAAGTATTCCATCGCCGTCGTTATCAGGATCCGGGCAACCGTCTTCGTCCTGGAAATTATCTTTATCTTCAGGTT
>Ga0116162_10001638_pt1 | contig 14497 bp, 6 predicted proteins | sample AD_UKC105_MetaG_FD_89875 | JGI IMG/M metagenome (GOLD analysis project Ga0116162, IMG submission 89875) | Active sludge microbial communities of municipal wastewater-treating anaerobic digesters from Hong Kong - AD_UKC105_MetaG | ecosystem: Engineered > Bioreactor > Anaerobic > Digestate... | reverse complement strand
CGTCGTTTGCCAGTACCAAAAGCTGCGTTTCCACATCCTCGTAGACATCGAAGGAATCTTCGCCGTTAGCCGGAATATCGTCTACGGAATCAACCGTTATGGTGAACGTTTCTTTTGCGAAACGTCCCTCCGCGTCTTTCACGGTAAGCGTGATCGTCGCTTCACCGAACTGGTTCGCCGCCGGAGTCACCTGTACCTTACGCAGGGACCCCGTCGCATCTTCCGTTTCATCCGGGTTGGTAACAACGATGTTCGAAAGCGGGAAAAGCGTTTCATCGCTGCTTGCGATGAATATCTTCAGCGTGTCGTCGTCGTCCTCTTCGTCTGTAACGTAAAATTCGATTTCACCCGTGGGGTTATCTTCCGGCAAGTCCGTCACGTCATCGATTTCGGATATCGTCGGCGCGTCGTTTGCCGGCGTAATCGTTACCGTTACAGTTGCCGAACTTTGCTTTTCGTAACTGTCCTCCATCTTGTAAACGAACGTATCCGTATAGTTGTCCTTTGTGGAATAGTCCGCATCCGGCATATAAACAATTTCATCATCGATAATCGCATACGAACCATACGTCGGGAGCGTCGTCAATCCGACAATCGAAAGCGTATCTCCGCCGCAGCCGTATTTGGTATCGACATCGTCGTTTTGCAGGACGTCTATGGTTACCGTATCGTTTTCACCGACCGTTGCGCTGTCGTCGGTAGCCACCGGATCGTCGTTGACGGCGTTGACCGTCAGCAGGAACGAATCGGTGTCCGTATCCAAGTTTGAATCGGTCACTGTCACGGTGATCGTCGCGCTGCCCACCCTGTTCGCCTTCGGCGTTATGGTGAACGAACAGCTGCCGTCCGCATTCGGCGAAATCGGCGAAACCGGCAAAAACGACTCCGAACCCAGCAGCGTCGGATTATTGTACGTGATGGAGACGTCGAGCATATCTTCGGCGTCTTCGATGTCGGACACCGTGAACGTAATCGCATCGGTCGTGTGGTCCTCGTCGATCGTAATGCCGGGCAAGTCGGTCAAAATCTGCGGCGCGTCGTTCACCGAAGCGACCGTCACGCTGATACTGAACTCATTTGTAAGCTTATCGATGCCATTGTCGCCGTTGTCCTCAACGGTGTATTTAAAGACCTCGGGATCGTCTTGCGTAAAAAAGTTGTCGTCCGGTGTATAGAGGATGTTCTTTCCGCCGTCGACAATCTCCGCCGTGCCGTGTGCAGGATCTTCAACAGAGGTGATCGTCAAATCCTCGAGATCGGGATTCGTCGATTCGTCGATATCGTCGTTCGCCGTGGCGAAAATCTTAACGGAAGTGTCTTCCGTTGTTTCCGCAGTGTCGTCACCGTTCGCGGGCCGGTCGTTCACCGGATTAATGGTGACCGCAACATTCGCCGTCGCCGTATTGCCGTCCTGGTCGGATACGAAGTAGCTGAACGCATCGTCGCCATTGTAGTTGGCGTCCGGAGTATAAATGACATAATCTTCCACAGGGTCGTCCACTATGGTGATCGTTCCGTGCGCCGGGTTCGTGGTGGAAACAAGTATCATGCTGTCGCCGTAGGGAATATCTTCGTCCGTATCGTTCGCCAGCACGTAGATATCGACCGCTACGTCTTCGTTCGTCACAGCCGTATCGTCCGTCGTGACCGGCGCGTCAAATTCCGGAGTAACGGTAATCGTAACGTTCCCGTAACCGGAATCATTCCCGTCGCCCGCAATGACCGAAAAGCTGTCCGTGCCGTTAAAATCCTCATACGGCGTATAGGTGAAGGTTCCGTCTTCACTGAAGTCGAGCGTACCGTGCGACGGATCGGTCACCTTAACGAATGTCAGGGTGTCCCCTTCCGGGTCCGAAGCCGTGATCGTTCCGTTCAGCACCGTATCTTCGGGAATTGTATAGATCGCGCTTGCACGACGGGTGGGTCGTTCACCGGCGTGATCTCAATATTGATGGTCTTTTCCGTCGTGAGCTGGCCGTCGCTGACCTTGAAAAGCACCGGTACGGTTCCGTACATATCCTTTTCGGAATGTACGGTGATGGTCTTATAGCCCGCTTCGTTCGTGCTCAGGTCGATTTTCGACGTCAGCAGGATATCCTGATCCTGTGACACGATCGTGATCAGCAGATTTTTCACGCTGGTTTCCGAGTCCCTTACAACGAAGTTGAAGGATGCCGTTTCGTCTTCTGCCATCGTCCAGTCGCCCGCGCTGCTGCTGTGCTTTTCAATGACCGGAGCGTCGTTGACCGGGTTGATTTTTATCGAAACCGTCGCCGTGGCCGTTCCGCCGTTCCCGTCGGAAACCGTGTATTGGAACGTATCGTTTCCATAGTAGTCCTTGGTTGGGGTATAGGTAACGCTGTCCGCGGTGAAAGTAACAGAACCGTTTTCAGGCTGCGTCGTCGAATCGATCGTCAGCGTGTCGCCCTCGATATCCGTATCGTTTTCCAGCACCGCAATCGAAACCGGTTCGTCCTCGTCGATCGTCCGGCTGTCGTCCGTCAAGCGCGGGGGATCGTTTTGCGGAAGGATGGTAACCGTTACGTCCGCATCCGCAGTCGCGCCGTTCGAGTCCATAACGGTATAGCTGAACGTCACGTCGCCGACAAAATCGCCTCTGGCGGACACGGTCACTTCGCCGCCGCTGGTATTGGCGACAATGCCGTTTTCAACGTCATAGATCGAAACGATTTTCAGTGTGTCGTCCTCGATATCGATATCGTTGGCGGTCAGGTCGATCGTCGTCGTCGTCCTTGGCGCGGTAAGCTCGCTCCCGGTTGAAACGACTTCGTTTACCTCCACGCTGTCGTTAACGGCGACCGGCGTGTCATTGACGGGTATCACTTTCAGCTGGAACGCGGCGGTCGCCGTCAGATCGCCGTCGCTTGCAATAATGCTGATCACCGTCGTGCCGTATGCGTTTGCAACGGGCGCGACCGAAATCTTCATCTGTTCGCCGGACACATGGGCGATGCTGATGTTTGCATTCGGTACGAGGGCCTGATTGCTGGACGTCAGTGTATAGCAATCCGCCCCGCTCAGATCGTTGTCCACGTCGTGCACGGTGAGCGTGACGTCCTTGTCGTGGTCTTCCAGCGTCGTTTGATAATAATCCAGATCGTAAATTTCCGGCTGGTCGTTGATCGGCTGCACGGTTATCGTCGCCAGTTTGCTCGTGCTGAGCGCCGCGTCCGTCTGGTCGGTCAGCGTGAAGTAGAACGTATCCTCGCCGTAAAAGTCCGCGTCCGGGGTATAGGTCAGCGTGTTGTTTGCGTTGACCGTAACCGTGCCGTGCGCCGGCTCGTGAGCCGCATCCGCGATAATATGCAGCAGCGTATCGTCGCCGTCCACCTCGCTGTATGAACTGAGTACGGAGAACGTGACGGATACATCCTCGTAAACCGTCGCCGACGTTTCGTTGAGCACCGGCGCGTCGTCCTCGGCGTTGATGGTGACGGCAACGTTTTGCCGCGCGGACGTTAGCCCGTCGCTGACGCCGATAGTAACGGTCGCCGTCCCGCTGACGTTTTCTCCCGGAATAATCGTCAGAATCGCGCCGTCGTCGGTCCGCGTTACCGAATAATCCAGATCGAACGCGACCGCCGCTGTGTTATGATAGCTGGCCGTGTATGCATAAAAGTGCAAATCGCTCGTTGCGCAGTCCGGATCGTGGAACGTGACGTTGAGCGTCATGCCTTCGCTGGAATCTTCGTCGCAGGCAGCCTCGGCAGGCGCGCTGTCGATCACCGGCAGGTCGTTGACCGGATAGACCCGCAGCCAGATGGAGCCGTTGTGCGATTCGCCGCCGCCGATTTCGGAAACGGTATACGAAATCGTCTGATAGCCGTATGCGTTTTCATTCGGCGTGAACAACACTGTGTCGTGGTCGACTACGCTTAGCGTGCCGAGATCGGTTTCGTCGTTGATCGTGAGCTCATAATCCACATTGTTGGGATTGGTAACCGACAGGTCGAATGAAAACGGATCGCAGTCCTCATAGCAGGTGACCGATCGTCCGTAGGTATACAGCGAATTGTTGAACCAGGCGGCGACATAGACCATCCCGGTCTGAGAAAGGTAATCGCCTGTGGCGCTTTCGCGGTCGATGATCCGGTATTTGAATGCATCCAGTCCGTTTTCGCCTCGCGTGGAAGCAGCGGTGCGACTGTACGTAATCGTCCCGTCGTCGTTGATGACAGCGGTGCCGTAATCCGGCGCGTCAACGATCTCATAGGTGTAAAGCGTATCGCCGTCCGGATCGTAATCGTTTTGCTTGACATTTATTTGCTCAGCGGTTTGTCCGATCTCGTTCGGCAGCGTTACATAGTCCGTCCGAGTGACCGGAGTGTCGTTGACCGGCTCCACGACGATTGTAGCCGTCGCGGAAGAGGTGCAGTGGCCGTCCGAAATCGAATACGTCAGCGTTTCGGTTCCGTTCCAGTTGCCGTATGGCGTGTAGGTATACGTACCGCCCGAGCGCAAGAGATAGCCGTGCGACGGCCATTCGATGTCGCTGATCCAAATGGAATCGCCGTCCGGGTCGCTGTCGTTCGTCAGAAGGTCCAGCGTCACGCTTGTATCTTCGTTTGTTGTTATCGTATCGTCGACGGCAACCGGCGCGTCGTTTTGCGCAATGACGCGCAGTGTAAAGGACGTGCTGTCCGTCAGGCCGTCCCTATCCGTCGTCGTGACCGTTACCGTTACGGTGCCATTTGCATTTGCCGCAGGCGTAAGCGCCAGCAGGAACGTTCCGTCGCCATTGTCCGTCACGGCGGCGTGCGCGCCGTCCGTCGGTAATATGCTTTCGTTGCTTGACGAAACGCTGATCGTCGCAGTGTCGTTATAATCCTCGTCCATCACTGTGAAGAAGATACCGCTAATGGTAGCATCTTCCACCATATATTGGTTGCTGATCGACGAAATGACCGGCGGATGCGAAATGCTGTTGACATCCAGCGTCACCGTGCCGACCGCGCTGTATGTCCCGTCGGTTATCGTATAGGTAAACGTACTGACCTCGTTTTCGCCGGACGTAGCATAATAGGTAAACTGCCCGGTGGTGTCGTCGTACAAAAGCGTGCCCGGCAGCGCCGCTTCATAACCCGTGATCGAAAGCACGTCGCCGTCGACGTCATGGTCGTTTTCGAGCACGCTGAACACGCGCTTGCCGGAGAGCGGGACGTACACATAGTCGGTCTCTGCAATCGGCCTGTCCTGCACCGGAGTGATTGTCAGCGTTATGTAAGCTGCGGTTTTCACGCTGCCGTCGCTGACCGTAATCTCAACGGTCGCCTCTCCGTTGGCATCGGACGCGGGCGTGATGCTGAGCGTGCAGGTCCCGTCGCCGTTGTTTACGATCGTTATCCCGTCCGTCGGAATCAGGTCTGTATCGCTGCTCCCGCCGACAAGGACGAGCGCGGCGGCGTCCGTTTCCTCATCGTGGACGCTGAATGTGATTCCGGTAAGCGCCGTGTCCTCGGCCGTTGTATAACTCAACGCCGGCATCGTGATCGTCGGCGCGTCGTTGGACGCGTTTACTGTGAGCGTGCAGGTTCCCGTTACGGACACGGTTCCGTCCGTAACGGAATACGTAAAGCTATCGTCGCCTTCATAATTGGCTCGCGGGTAATAGCGCAGCGTATTTCCGTCATACTGCTCAATCGTACCCACGCTCGTAGACGAACAGCTTTCGAAGGACAGCGTATCGCCGTCACCGTCCGTATCGTTTTCAAGCAGTTCGCTTATGAGTATGTCGATATAAGCCGTGTCTTCATCATATGCAATCGTGTCGTCGCCGACGCTCGGCACATCGTTTATGGACGCGATATGGACGACGATCGATTTTTGAATGGTCACGAACCCGTCGCCGAGCGAAAGGTTGATCGTCACGTCGCCATGCAGATTTTTTCTTGGAGTAAGCAGCAGGGAGATCGTCGGATCGGTATCTCCAAGGCCGGATATGACCAGATTGTTCGCGGAAATCAGCGTTTCGTCCGAAAGCGACGCCTGCAGCATCAGACTGTCGGCCGACGTTTCCACATCGTAGATGGAAAACGTGATCGGCGCGGCATTGCTGTCCTCGTTGATCGTATACTCCGTGTTGAGCCCTTCGAAGTAGGGATCGTCCGGAACGGATGCAATCGTGACCGTAACGCTCGCGGTAGACGTCTCCAGGCCTTCGCTATCCCGCATGGTATAGGTGAACGTATCTTCCCCGTTATAGTTCGCCGCGGGCGTATAACGAATCTTTCCGTCTTCGGTTTTGGTCGTTCCATGCGCACCGTCCGTAGACGATACGATGGAAAGCGCTTCCCCGGCAGCGACGCCCAAATCGGCGTCCGTGTCGTTTGCAAGCACGTCGATGAGCACGCTGTTGTCTTCCGTGGCCTCTGCTGTATCGTCGATTGCGACCGGCGCATCGTTTATATTGTTGACCGTCACGTAGACCGTCGCCGTATCCGTTCCGCCGTTTCCATCGGAAATCGTGTAGGTAAAGCTGTCGTCTCCGGTATAGTTTTCTTCCGGCGTGTACTTGATTTCGCCAAGCACGATAACCGCGATGCCGTGTTCGGGCGTCCCGCAGGAATCGAGGTTCAGCGTATCGCCGTCCGCCACGTCGGAATCGTTCGCAAGAACGTCGATTTTGACGGAAGACTCCTCGTCCACTTCAATGCCCGTATCATCGGTCGCTACCGGCGGATCGTTGACGGAATTGACCGTCAGATCAAACGTATCGCTTACGGTCAGCCCGGCTTCGTCTTCCACCTCGACCGTTATGGTGGCCGGTCCGCCGAAAGCATTCGCCGCCGGCGTAATGTCAAGGCTGGCCGCCTCGGCCGTCTGATTCACCGTGATGGACGGAATCAGGTCCGTATCGGATGAGGAAGCACGAATCGTCAGTTGATCGAGCGGCGTTTCGGCATCCGCCGCGTTCAGCGGGACGTTCAGCGTTTGGTCCTCGTCTATCGTCGCGTCGCCAATGTCGGCGAGCGTCGGGGCGGTGCTGAGCAATACGGTGCGAAGATCGTAATTGCCCGCGCCGTCGGTGACGCAAATCGTATATGTTCCGCCTATTGTGACGGTAAACGTGCCGTCCGTAATATCCGTTCCGTTTTCCGAAAAATACGCAGGTTCCTGTTCGCCCACAGCGAACCGTACGGTATTGATTCCGCTTAGCCCGCCGTCGCTGTACGTCATGTCCACCCGGCAATATCCGCTGCCCGAGGTTTGCGTCAGGCTATCGATGGTTGGGGAAATCTTGTCGATATACGCTACCGATTCTGCCGAATCGGACGTATTCCCCGCCTCGTCCTGAACGGCGACGCGGATGGTAAGCTGGCCGCTGTCAGTGAGAGCGAACCCATCCGGCATTCGCTGCCAGTCGGACGTGCCGATCCGGTAAACGTAGTATTCGGGCGCGCCGGAACTTTCGCCGAGTTCCGGCATGAGCACCTGAACGTCTCCATTCGTCCATTCGGTCGTCGAAAGCGGCACTTCCGTCGGCGCAGCGGGCGTGACCGTATCGATATTGTCTATCGTCACGCTGCAAACTTCGGAGGTCTTCCCGGCGTAATCCTTACTGCACGCTGTAAAACTCATCCCGGTTTCTTCGACGACAAATGTATATGGGGATGTTGCGGCTTCCTTCGCGTCGTCGAGATAAATGCCCTCGAGCCCGCTGTCCGTGTCCGCCGCGGAAATCGTCACCGTGACGGGGCTGTTGGTCCAGCTCGAATCGTACGAGACCTCGCAGCTTGGCGCGGCCGAGTCGTGGATTACAAGACTTGTGTTGTAGAATACGACGGTATTGTCGCTTTCGGACGAAGCATTCTCACCGGTCAGGGTGATAAAAATCCCTCTCGTGTTCACGGGAATCGAAGCGCCGGACGTAAGCGCGACGTCGCCGGACACGGCATTATCGCTTTTTGCTAAGATAACATGAGAAAAGGAACTGCCAATGTCCCCGGACGAACAAAAGTCAATCCTGACAGACGGGATATCGTTTTCGGAACCTTCGGTGACTTCGTCCGCCACCGATGTCAGCGTATAAAAGTCAATTTCAAGGCTGCCGAAGTCGACCGACGTCGATATGTCGTATCCCTCTTCGTCAAGCGCGATATATCCGACCGCCGATCCGGACGTTACGCTGTCGATTATAACCGTCGTGCCGTCCAGCGAAGCGCCGGAGGTAGCGTACGTGAACGTATTTGTGGTAACGTTCTCGCTGTTATATCCTCTGAAATGGTATATGCTTTCAGCGGACGCGGAATCCGGCAGCCAAATTATCTGGAGCAACAACATGACGCATAGAAGTATTTGCAACGTCCGTTTTCCAAATCTTCTTAGCTTCCATGAAACATTTGCCAGCATGTGCTGCTTCCTCCATCTGTTACATTGATAGCCGGATAAACCTGATCGAGCTGCTACTTAACAGGCCCGTCAACCGCTCTGCTCGTTGCGGTTGGCTCCGCGTCCGACTGCACTTTAAAACCAAAAAATCTCTTTTTCGGCAGCAAACTAACCAAACGTGTTTCCGTTGTTTAAGCGGACTGGCCATCCGCTTTCCGGTGCGCGTTTGAATACGCATAAAAGGAGAATCAACCAAAAACAATATAATGATAGCCACCGATATCTTTTTTAAGTATATCGTTAGTAATGCATAAATGTAAATGGATTTTTATGAATTTTCTAGGAACATATGCATTTTTCGTAACAATTCCGATTTGTATATGCTTAATTTATGCCAATTGGCCTGCATTATGCAGCCAGAGTGTTGCTTTATTCATTTGCATACCCGTTTCCCGCATGAATTGTTATACGGTTCATGCAAAAAGCTCGTTCAAGTCTCTTTTCCTATAACTCACAGCCGTTGCTTTGTGGCGGGAATCGGGTATGCCGAAAAATTGTTACATTGTAGCAATTCGTTTGTATCAGTCGGATTGCATATGTAGCGTACCGTTTTCGTGCAATTCGCTGTTTTCGCAGCAGATCGCATTCTTACCCTTATGCTTGCCGTTATACATCAGCGCGTCGGCTTCGCTTAAAAGCGTATGGAATCCAGCGCCCGGGCGCATTTGAACGATGCCGCAGCTCCAGGTGATCGGAACGTGCGCCGCCGTTTCGGCTTTCGGCACCGACGATTTTATCCTCTGCATGAACAAAACGGCGTTTTTGAGCGTTGTGTTCGGCAATAGCAGCACAAATTCATCCCCGCCCCACCGGGCCAGCGTATCGGAACTGCGCATCTGCTGCTGGAACGTCCGCGCAAGGTCGACAAGGACGGCGTCCCCGGCCGCGTGGCCGTAGCGGTCGTTAATGCGCTTCAGGTTGTCGACGTCTATAAACGCCAGCGTAAGCGGCATCTTCTGTCTTCGGCAAAATTCCATCCATCGCACCGCTTCCTCTTCCAGGCGAAATCGATTCGCCGTGTCCGTTAAAAAATCCGTGGAACTGAGGCGTTCTAGCTTGTTTTTTGCAATATATTCGCGATATTGGTGCCGTTGCGTGCTGGTCGCAAACACCGCGCAAAGCGCGATGGTCAGCAGAATATAGACCAGCGACGCCCAGAATTCATTGGAGTCGAGAGTCGGCGCAGACGCTCCGGCGCAGATGAAAAAGCCTATCGGCCCAAGAATTGCCAGCAGGATAACATACAGCGTCCGGTTTGGGATCAGGAAGATAACCAGAATAAACGCAATGATGCCCATTGCCTGAATCATATAGTTGAAATGCCCGTATAGCGGCATGACAAACAAATAAATCGCCAGAGAAGCGGCTTCGCCGCCGGTAACCATAAGGGCGATCTGCCGAAATTTCTGCAATTTAGGCACAAATATGATAGCGCCGATCATAGAAAGTACGAACGCCGCCCGCAGTCCAATCGCAAGGAACCTGTATGGCGCTTCTTCAATCAGGTTCCAGTCGGGAAGCATCAAAACAAGATTCAACGCACATGCGATGGCAGCAATGATTCGGATATATTTTTTTGAGTTCTGAAGCCTGTACTGGTCGTAAACCAAGTGGGTATTGCGCTCGGTTTCGGCATGCAGGCCAGATTCCGTTTTCGCCAAATCGAACCACCTGTCTGATTGATCGTCGTATGGGTCGTATCAAACCGTCTCGTCCGGCACTCCGCAGGTATTACTAAAAATGGCACATCCCGCATTTTGCGCCCGTCGACATACCCTTTGAAATCCCGGTGCAGTTTTTTTGTGCATTGCACCGGTGACTCTTAGCATTATTACCCTGCGCGGTATATACCATTTATGGTATATACCGCGTCACACACGCAATCGTTAAAACCGCGCTTTGCCTGATTTTCTGCTCCCTTGCTTTTCAAGTATCCGCGGCGGGTTCATCGTACCGCATCATCTGAAAGCAAAGCAACGCAATGCCAATACCCAAAAGAATATCGCCAATGCTGGCAAACCCAAACGGAACGCCCTTCGGGCCGATCCGAATCACATCGCCTAAAAACGAAAGAGCGGTCTGCGGCGTAACCGGTTCATAGGCATAGATCTCGCCCGCCGCGAGTTGCTGCGCCCGCGTCGATCCCGCGATCAGAAGAGACTCGGACACCGGCATGCAACCGCCGTTAAGTAAAATAACCAGAAAATTCAGAAAGGCCCCGGAAAAAATCAGCAAAGGCCATCCGGAACGCTTTGCGTTCATCAGAAGGAAGCCGAAAATCAGCGCATACTGGACGATGCTGACGAGAACCGCGCCCGTCTGGGGAACAAGCATGTACGAAGCGCCCGTTTTAATCAGAAGCGCCCCAATCGGAAGAATCAGCCCGGAAAGCGGATATTTCGCGCACCGGCGGAACCGCCCGCCGAAAATCAAGCCGAAAACAACGCCAACGATTGCAAACGTTAATAGAATCATATCGTATAAAGCAGCAGCTTCTCCGCATCTTCGGGGCGAAGCTTCGGTTCAATTTCCAGAAACGCCTTTACAACCTTTGGGTCAAGCTGAGTGCCCGAAACCTCCTGAATGATCTCCCGCGCGCGCGCCTTGGTCATGCCTTTACGGTACGGACGGTCCGTGATCATTGCGTCGTAGCAGTCCGCAACGGCCAGGATAGCCGCCGACAGCGGCAACTCGCCTTCCTCAGGGCCCTCCTTCGGATACCCCGTTCCGTCATACCGTCTGTGGTGATACAGCACGGCGTCGTTGACGACGCTGGAAAGATTGATGCTCTCGATGATCCGCCGGCCTACGACGGGATGCTGCTTGATCAGGTCGTATTCCTCTTTTGTCAGAGGGCCCGGCTTGCGCAGAATCGCATCGTCAACGCCGATCTTACCGGTGTCGTGCAGCAGCGCGGCAATTTTCACCTCGTCCGTAAAGCGCCGCGTGCAACCCAGCGCTTTGCAGATCTCGCTGCTGATGTACGCGACGCGCTGCGAGTGGCCGTGCGTATATGGGTCTTTTGCTTCGATTGCTTCAACCAGGGACGCTATGGTACGCAAAAGAATCGTATGGCTGTCCAGATAGACCTTAAACGAATATCGTGCGAGCATCAGCGGCCCCATGAACAGAATAAGCCAAAGGTAGGCGTTGGTCTGCACGAGGATGTAACCGATCAAAAGGCCGAGCGGAATCGTCGCAATGATGTTCGGTATGATACCGCCGATATTATCGCGCAGAAGCGCAAAGAAGCGCCCCTGGTCGCTTAATTTGAAATATAAAATAAAGAAGATAAGGTTTAAAAAAATCGCGACGCAGGAGAAAACAACCGCTCCGATGACGACCCGCCAGGTAAACAGCTGGCTTCCGGCGTTTGGAACGATCAGGTTATACGCATATCCACCAATCCAGTTAGAGACCAGTACGTTGGAAACATTGAAGAGTTCTTTTCCCGGCGCGCGCGCCCAGGGCGAATAGTATTTGTGCGTATTCGGGTCCATCAGCAAAACCATCGCCGAAGAAAGCGCATACAGCACGATCGAGAGCGGAACCCCCTTTGTTACGATACACGCAACCACCGGCACAAAACTGATCTCCATCGTCTTGTCCGCAGTGATATAGATCGGCAGCATATGGCAAATCAGCAGGATCACGAGCATGACGGCGCAGTACAGAATCGTCTCCAGGAGCGTTTGAGGGTCTGCGAACAGTGCGGCGGACTGATAGATGCTCACTCCAAAAACCGCAATGCCACACAGACTGATAAACGTCATGTACAATTGCTGTTTTTTCATTTGTTACGTCCTCGTGCTAAAAATCCTGCCTTGCAGGAAAAAAAACAATTAACAGGTCCGGTGGAGTTCAAGATGAATTTGCTTTCTCGTTCAACTAGTCTTATCTGACATAGAAGTACGCGCCACTTGCTAAAACCAGAGCCGCAAGGGAAGCGAGCGCCATGATGATCTTCCTCATTAGGATATAGCCTCCTTTTATAGGTCTCTGTTCTCCGCTAATCGAACAGGCTATATCCGCTACGCTTGGCCGGACCTGTTAAGTTTTCAAATAACCGTTATTTCACGCCCAAACATTAAAATTCCTGTGTGTAAACCTCAAGTTTGCGGTTAATTGCGTCCAGAGCGCTTTGCACGACCGCAGCGTCCGAATCCGGCTCGGCATACACACAACCGATCAGCGGCGTAAGCTCAGGGATGCAGTAAACCTGCGTTATGATAATCGCCCGGCCGTTGGAGCGTATGAGTTCCGTACTGGCCAGTTCAAAAAAACACGTATCGTTGGTGCATTTTTTCACCGCATCCAGCGTTGCCTGCGCAATACACCGCATTCTGGAAAACGGAAGCGTGCTGCCGATCGCCGTTCCGCTGAAGCGCTCCTCATCCCGCGAAAGCGTTACGGTTACCTCAACGCCTTCTTCGGACGAGTGCATTCGTATTCCGGAATAATTCAGCCTGTAGCGTATGCCGGACATCATATTGGGCGCTACCTGGGCAATGCTGATAATATGGTAGTCGACCTCGATTCCATACCGTGCGGAAATCGCAGACTGGACGTCGCGCACCAGAGCTTTCCCGCTCCGCTGATCGCTTGCAAGAACATGAATCTCAAGCGGTTCCTGTTCTTCGGAAAACACAACATGAGCGGCGTAAACGCCGTTCAGTTTCGAAATCAGGGATTGCCAGTCGGCTGCAGTTCCATGCTTTTCGTCCATAGTTACCCTTACCCCATCCAAATTGATTTTCACAATTTTACTCGAAATTTTGCTATCCTCGTTTATTATATCGCTTCATATTTATCAGCGCAAGGAAAACGCCGCGAAATGCCGCTCGTATCGCAGGAGCCCCGGCGGGACTTCCGGAGCGTATGCGTTCCGCCCGTTTGAACCGGCTGCCCTGCGCGCAATTCCAGAAACTTTCAGTCGCCCGACAGCGCTCGAACTTTCAAAATACGCTTAAAATTCCAAACAGCACAGCGTCTCTCAAAGGCTTTCGCGGAAGTAATAACGTCCCTTGCTTTTCGTCGCATGGCCGTACTCGATCGCGCGCTGCGGGCAGCGATGAATGCAGGAAAGGCACTGCGTGCAGCGCTTTTTTACCCAGACGGGCTTGCCATTTTTCATTTGAATAGCATCGACAGGGCAGTTTTTTTCGCACAGGCCGCAGCCGTTGCACGCGTCGGTCGCGAAAAACGGTTTCGTACGCATCGCAAAAGCGTTAAACGCCGGGTTAACCACCGCGGTCCTGATCCATGCCGCGCTTCCCGCGTTCACATCGTAAACTCGCCGACGCTCCATGACGCTCCGCGCAATGTCGTTCAACCGCTCGCGGGCAGCCGCAACCTTTGCCCGCGCGAGTTGTTCGTCGTCAACGTCAAACATCGGGATATAGTTGTTGGGCATAGAAACCGACCACGCGCTTGTATACGGAAACACGGTTTTTAACCTTTTCAGCGCGTTTCCGGCCTCGTTTCCGCATGTGCAAACGGCATATGCATACGCGCCGTCTGCCACATGCAGTCTCCCGCAAAATTGCTTTACGATTCCGGGAATGCCCCAAGCATAGATAGGAAAGACGATGCCTGTCTTCGGCTCTTCCGCGGCATCGGCAATGATCGAATCGTCGTCCGAAAGTGCAGAAATGCTCACTGCGGTATCGCCGGTTAATTCCGCCAGTTTGTCAGCAACCCATTTAGAATTTCCGGTGCCTGAAAAATAATAGATCATGCGTCCGCTCCAATTGTTCAAACATTTGCTTTTTAGTATACCACATAACGTATTTGTTCGCATGAAAATCGCTTCGAAATTTCGATAAACCTTCTCTTTCGTGAATGCGCGTCCCTTTGGCGGCAGGATTGCGTGCCATAAAATCAGCGGGGCCGCCCGAAAGCGGCCCCGCCGGTCGTCTTGTTTTGTCAAACGTCCTCGCGTTTGCGTTTTCTGCCGAAGCAGTCGAGCCAGATAATGCCGACGATGACGACACCCTGGCAGACCTGCTGGAGGTACGGCGCAATGCCGAGCATGTTCATGCAGTTGGTCAGAAGCTGGAGCACCATCAGGCCGACGAAGCTCTCCGGT
>Ga0116162_10001634_pt1 | contig 14513 bp, 14 predicted proteins | sample AD_UKC105_MetaG_FD_89875 | JGI IMG/M metagenome (GOLD analysis project Ga0116162, IMG submission 89875) | Active sludge microbial communities of municipal wastewater-treating anaerobic digesters from Hong Kong - AD_UKC105_MetaG | ecosystem: Engineered > Bioreactor > Anaerobic > Digestate... | reverse complement strand
GGTTTTCCCATGGAGCCGGGCTTCGGGTCCATCATGGGGAAGTTCGCGATGGCCACCACCGTCTCGGTCTGACCGTACCCCTCCATCAGCCGCAGCCCCGTAGCCTCGAAGAACTTGTTGTAGACGGTGGGGTTTAAGGGCTCGCCAGCGGTGACGGCGTACTTGAGGGAGGAGAAGTCGTACTTCGACATATCACCCTTGATCATGAACCGATAGATGGTGGGAGGAGCGCAGAAGGTGGTGACCCCGAACTTCGTCGCCATCTCCATCATCCTTCCGGCGTCGAACCGATCGTAGTCGTAGGCGAAGACCCCCGAGCCCGCGATCCACTGGCCAAAGATTTGGCCCCATACGCATTTCGCCCAGCCGGTGTCGGCGACGGTATAGTGGAGGCCGTCCTCGACGACGTTCTGCCAGAACTTCGCCGTCAGGATGTGGCCGAGGGGGTATGTCTGGTCGTGCTTCACCATCTTGGGGTAGCCGGTGGTACCTGAGGTGAAGTAGGCGAGGAGGACGTCACCGTTCTTCGTCGCCTCGTCGTCCTTGGGCCTCGGGAAATCCGGAGGAGATTTCTCCAGTTCCTCCCTGAAGTTCAGCCAGCCGGGCTTGGACCCCGTTCCCACCAGGGCCCTGACGGGCTTTATCCCCTCGATCTCGCTGCAGGCTCCGTCGACCTCGTCGGGGACGCCGTCCTCCTCGATTGTGACGATCATCTTCAGTTTCGCTTTATTTATTCGGTATGCGATATCTTTTGCCCTTAGCATGTGAGTCGCCGGGATCGCCACCGCGCCGACCTTGTGGAGACCCACCATGGCGATCCAGAAGTCGTATCTCCCCTTGAGGGTCAGCATTACGCAATCGCCCTTTCTGACCCCATATTTTTTAAATAAGTTTGCGGCCCTGCCGCTTAAAAGCTTCAGCTCCCGAAAGGACAGGATCTTTTCATCGCCCTGGTCGTTGCACCAGACTAGAGCTATCTTCTCCGGATCCATCTCCGCGTAAACGTCCACCACGTCGAAGGCGAAGTTGAAGCTCTTGGGCACGATGATCTTCAAATTCTCATTAAATTCTTCATAAGACTCAAATTCAGTTCCCGAAACAAACCTGGACAATAACGACGACATCTCAACCCATCCTGGCCATGGCGACCGCACGCCGTCATCGGGGCGAATCTTCCTTCGAGCCGGTTTCAAGGAGCTATCTCTGGCTCTTGCGCCTGCCTGAACGCCTTCTTTTAAGCCTCCCTCCGGCGGCGATAGGTGCATGACTATATTCCAGCCGTTCAAAGCCCTATTCAGCCGATCCGCCCTCAGACTCGGCCCGCATCTATGACATATAATTAATTATGTATATGCATAATGCGGAGTGCGGCCCCGCATCGCCTCTCGACTAGTGGGCCCTTTGATATAAATGATTAATCCTGAGAGTAAGTGATTTTCCATGATAATTGGATGAGCGAATCGGATGAACGAACATGCCGCGAAAATACGACAGAGATTGCCACCAACATCTTTTTAGACGCCGGAGCAGACTATTTTTACGTGAAACTCGGCGTTCTCTTCTCCGGCGGCAAGGACTCGGTCTTCGCGTGCAGAAGGGCGATGGAGACAGATTCGGTCGATTGCCTGATAACGATAGTCTCCGAGAATCCGGAGAGCTACATGTTCCACACCCCGAACGTCCGCTGGGCACACCTCGTCGCCGAGGCGATCGGCGTCCCTCAGATCATCTGGCAGACGTTGGGCGAGGAAGAGGCGGAACTATCCGACCTCCGGGACGCCATCGCCGCCGCGAAGGAGATGCACGGGATCGAGGGCGTGGTCACCGGCGCCATCGAGTCGGTCTACCAGGCGGCTCGGGTGCAGCGGATCTGCCGGGAGCTGGACCTCTGGTGCTTCAACCCCCTCTGGCAGATCGACCAGGTCGAGTACCTGAGGCTCCTCGTCAGCGAGGGGTTTCTTGTGATCATCACCGGGGTCTTCGCCTACCCCCTCGACGAGTCGTGGGTCGGAGCCACGATCGACGATGCTCTGATCAGAAAGCTCGAATCCCTCCAGAAAAAGTACAAGATCAACCCCTCCGGGGAGGGGGGGGAGCTGGAGACCTTCGTCCTCGACGGTCCGATATTTCGAAAGAAAATCGAGATCCTGAAGGCAAAAAAGACCTACGAGAACTACCGGGGCCATCTCATCATCGAGGAGGCGAGGCTGGTGGATAGATGATCCTCATCGTCGACCTCTGCTACAAGGCAGAGTCCCTCTCGAAGCACGAGTTCGTCGATCCGATCGCCGCCATCGTGAGGCAGACCGGCACCGAGTACGAGGTCGTCCACTTCACTGAGCTGGAGGACCGGTTGATCGACGGGCCCGATCGGATCATCCTCTGCGGCACGGCCCTCAAGGACAACTTCTTTGCCGAACAGATCGACCTCTTCACTTGGATCGAGGACTTTGATAAGCCGATCCTCGGGATCTGCGCCGGGATGCAGGTTGTGGCCGCCGTCTTCGGCGGCGATATCGTCCCCCAGCCCAAAATCGGCCTCGAAAAAATAGAGATCACGAGGGAGACGGAACTCCTGGGGCCGCCTCGCGAGATCGAGGGCTACCACCTCCACAACTTCGGCGTCACCCTTCCCTCGGGCTTCGACATGGTGGCCGGAAGGCGAGATTCGATCGAGGCCTTCAAGCACAAAACGAGGCCCATCTACGGGATCATCTTCCATCCCGAGGTGAGGAACCGGTGGGTGGTGGGGAGGTTTATGGATCTTTGAGATCTTTAAAAGAAATCAGAGAATATTCTTAATAGTTATTTGTGAAATAATAAATTTGTAATATAATAACTTCAAATATATGTCATCTCCTAATAGAAAAATATGTATACGACTCGAATAGAACTCATGGCGAGAGCTAAATGGCATAATCTGGGTGGTTGATGTTGGAAAAATTTGAGGATATAGTTTCGTTATATGATCACATTGAGGCGAACGCTCTAGATTACGATGATTATAAAATTGCGGATTTGTTCAGATCTTTAAGGGATCTGAAGATCGACGAAAAACAGCTTGAAGATGCAGAAATAGCTGGATGGGAGCTTAATTTATTTAATTTTACGTTGATAGAAGGCAAAATTGGTCCAATGATTATGAGAACTAATGAAAATGGAGATATTATGGAATACCCTAGTTTAAATATGCTAAATGATAAATGCTGTGATTATTTGGTCTCAAGATTCAATTTGACATCTAATCCAAAGTTAAAATCTAGATACGGCCACATACTTTGGTTTAGTCCTAAGAAGATCGGAAAATTTGCTCAAATTGCAATAGAATCTTATCTAGATCTCATTAAAATTTATGAAGAGAAAGATATACTTGAGCCACAAAAGCATTATGGACATGATGTCCTCGAATCAATAAAAAACGCATATTTTCTTGCTCGCAATGTAAATGATAGGCATCTAAAAAAGTAGCTAAATCGAAAATAAAGAGCTTGGTATTCCATTTTAATCAAAAAAGTACCTCTTCGTTCATGTTGAAAGTGGATTTAATAGAATTGATGCTAAAAGATAGAATAATATTCCACAACGGAGATTTTATAGCCATTCAACATATATGTATTCAAATGGCGGAGGACAAAAACAATTCAGAGGATCTCCACGCGGCGATACATTTATTCGAGTTAGGAGAAAAAATTGATAAAAAATTAGGGGAAAACACTTATAATTGGAGATTACTTATAGCAGAATCCTATGAACTTTGGATGAAACAGACCGAACAGAACGCCTTAATAGCAATTGATTTTTGTCAAAAAGCCTTGGAAAATTATAAATTCATTAAGAATAGAGATAAAGTTGAAGAACTTGAGAGAAAATATCTTCAGTTGAAATCATCTATTCAGCTTGAAACAATTGAATTCAAATATGATACAAAAGAACATATTGAATACTGTAAACGATTAGCTAAACGTATTGTGAAACATAACCCCGACGAAATTATCGGATTTTTAATGTGTAACAAGGCTTTGCTTCCTACTTATAAGGACATGGAGTCACTAGCAAAAACAAGATTAAAAGAGAATCCAATTAGTAATTTATTCCCGCTAAAAATACTAGATAATAACGGCCATACAGTTCAACATTTTTATGGTGAAGATGAGATGCTATATTACAATGTTCTTGATATATATAAACTATATCTTGAAATGAGTTATTTGTATAAAATAGATACAATTATTTTTGAGGTTATCAGAGCACGAAAATTATCTGCAAAAATATTTCTTGATTTTTTGCTGAGATACACATGGTTTAGTAAAACTATCATAAAAAATCTTCCGAATGGTCGAAAGTTAGAATATAATTGGTTAAATCTTATAGCTCCTGCCATTCTTGAATATTTTAATCAAATTGAATATTCCTTAATATCAAGAAGTTATCCGAATTTGGTCTTACCGCTCGATTCGCTCACTCTTAAAATTGAAGGACTTGTAAGAGATCTGTGTGAATATTTCGATATTACTACATTTGTTGAATACAAAGATAAAAAAGGAAATATGACTATTCGTGAGAAGGATATAAACGCCCTTTTGCACGAACAAAAAATGAATGAACTGCTTGATGAAGACGACCTAATATTACTCAAATTTTTGTTAGTTGAGAAAGCAGGATATAACTTGCGGCATAATATAGCACACGCCCTAATAAAATTTAATGATTATAGTATTGAATATATGAATCTTTTAATATTAGCGCTGCTAAGATTGGCCAAGTATCCAATTGCCAAATGAATAAAACCATGGCTGTAGACGCTCATCCGCATTAATTATTAATGTTTACTAATAATTTGAATTCACTGTCATGAGCCTCTCATTCGATTCAGGGGCCTCCAGCGATATGATTATGACTCGCCTTCCGAACCTGGGCGCAGACCCTGATGTCGTTAGGACCGCCGTTGAGTCGATGGGTTGCAGCCTGGAAATCTCAAGAGACGAAAAGCATCACATAATGGCCACGAGGGACAGGGTCCAGGTCAAGTATTCTAACCGAGGCAGCCCCACGATCGCGCCACCGAGAGGAAAGTCCCACCGTCTAAAGCATCAGATCTTCCAGCAGGATTTTGACGCCTATGCCGATCAGGATCAGGCCGCCAACGATCCCGATCCTATTCTCGAAGAAGCCGATGAAGCGGTTTCCGATGAAGACCCCGAGAAATGAGAGGGCGAAGGTCACGATACCGATCACGATGACTGGAACAATGATGGAGATGTCGAGGAAGGCGAAGGTCACGCCGACGGCTAGGGCGTCGATGCTGGTGGCGACGGCAAGGCACGAAAGGATCCGAAGGTCGAGGAGGTTTGCCGCTCGCTCGCCCGGCTCGGCGGTCATCGACTCGTGGATCATCTTTCCGCCGATGAGGACGAGGAGGATGAAGGCGATCCAGTGGTCGTACCCGGTGACGAAGTCGCTGAACTCAAGCCCTCCGAACCAACCGATGACGGGCATGAGGGCCTGAAAGCCGCCGAAGAAGAGGGCAACGATGAGGGCGCTCTTCAGCCTGTCGTGGGTAATGGTCGCCCCGCTGGTCACGGAGACCGCAAAGGCGTCCATGGAGAGGCCGAGGGCGATGAGAAGGGTGGATATGCCGTCCATGGGATCTACCAGCCGCCAATGAGACGATGGCCTATAACCCTTGCCATCGGATTCTTGGGTTCAGGGGTTTAGGAATTCATGGACTCAAGAGGTATGTCTTCGGTCATCCGCGCTTTTTGCCTCGGACCACGACGAACGATCCCCGGCCGTATCCGGGCTCTGGGGTCTCGACGGCCTTAAGATTCTCCGGCTCGGAGAAGAGCGTCTGGGCGAAGGCGAGGTCTGAAAATCCCGCCTCTTCGAGATGGTCGGCCATCTCCCCAGGGTCGAGAAAACGGGCTCCACCGTAAAAGCCGCTTGTATCTTTTGCTTCTTTCTTCGCCGTGTAGCGCTGGCCGAGTGGGCCACCCTTGTCGATGAACCCGATGACCAACGACCCGCTCGGCAAAAGGACCCTATACGCCTCCCTGAAAGCCGCGGCTCGATCTCTCAGGAGGAAGACGACCGTCACCATCAAAACCAGATCGAACTTCTCGTCACCGAAGGGAAGCTTCTCCGCAACGCCTCTGACCGGAAGAACGCCCCTTCTTCTGGCCACCTCGATCATGGAGCGGGAGAGATCCAAGCCGACGGCGACGCTGAGGGGGCTTGCAAACCTTCCGGTTCCAACCCCCACCTCAAGCCCCCTCCGGGATCGGAGCATCAGATATTCCAGCGCTCGGAGCTCCGAGAAGTATGCGGATCGGTTTCTCTCATACCACAGGTCATATCCCTCGGCCTGGTGCTCATAAGGATCGGGGTTCAAAGCCCGTCTCGCCACCTGATGCACATCCAGCTCTTCCCGTACTCGGCATCCAGGGCCTCTTCGAGGGACGAATGCCACCTTCCACCGCCGATCCTGAACACCCGATCGTCCGCCAGAAGAGCTCCGCCCTCCCGGATCTGGATCGACGCCATCGCAACGCCGCCGGAGTTCAGATCCAGCTTCGCCTGCCGTTCTGAAATTCTCTCTTCCGCTGCTGGCAGGACGGATGGGGTCTCGGCTTTGGCCTTGGAGTCGTCAGCCTCCTTTTGGTCGGCCAGTGGATTCGATATCGATTCGGCCTTGGGCGTGCCGTCAATCCTGGCGATGCTGGGGTTGTTCCCTTTGACCCTCTTCACCTCCCCCTCCTCGGTCTCAAACTCTATCATCATGGCCGTCGTCTTGATGACGACGCAGCTTTTATCACGCCCCTCTGGAGACGACCATCTAAGCCCATCCCCCACTCTCCAGCCGAATTTGTTCTCTGTCATTATCTCACCACACTCCCCAGTCGGTTCATTTTTCCGACTTATCGCGAGGCTTTGATCTGATGGCCAAAATATGTTTCGCATCGCAGCGGTCCAAAAGGTCCCAGGGCCACCCCCACCCTGACCAAAAGCCCCTTTATAGTCCGAGAATCAAGGTCAAACCATCAGGAGATCCGAATCGCAGAGGATGAGAGGATGCAGACGTTTCTACCCTACCCCGACTTCAAGAGGTCCGCCGAGGTGCTGGACAGGCAGAGGCTCGGAAAGCAGAGGTCGGAAGCCCTCGTCCTTCTGAGGATATGTCGGGACGGCAAAAGCCGCTGGAAAAATCACCCCATCGTGAAGATGTGGTCCAGAAATCCCGAGGCTCTCGCCCTCTACGGCGTCGTGATCTGCGAGGAGTGGATAAAAAAGGGATACCGGGACACCTGCAAGGAGAAGATCCTCGCCGCCAACCGAGAGATGGGGGGCGCGGATCTGGATGAACTCCGCCGGAGGTACGAGGAGAGGGATGAGGGATTTCTCCCCTGGTGGTTTGGGTCTGAAAAGCTTCACGCATCTCACCGGTCCAACCTCCTCCGAAAGGACCCGGACTACTACTCCGCCTTCGGCTGGACCGAGCCGAAGGACCTCCGCTACTTCTGGCCCGATTCGGATGAGAAAACCGGGTAGAGAAGCCGTCCCATCCTCAAAAAAAGGTAAATATCATCCGTTTGATATTCTGACCTCATGGACGCTGAAGAGATTGCCGCAAAGTGCTCGATGAAAGATCTGAGGCCGATCGCCAAGAAGTATGGAGTGAAGACCCGCTGCGTCAAGAAGATCGACGTGGTGCGTGCCCTCCCGCCGGAGGGTCTGAAGGAATTGGAGGACGCGAGCACCTGACCGCATCGAAACGAGAAGGAACACGGGGGGGCGAAGATACGGAGGCGGCCCACTCTGCCACCTAGCCTCGCCCTCTGCCCGCCTGATCTGACCATCGACCCGGGCTGGCCTATACCTATACCCCTGCCTTCCTGTAAAATACCCTCTTCGTCTTCTCCTCTGGCGGGGCAGGCCGCCGATCGGATAGACCGGAGAGATGAGAGAGGAGTTCGGGAATAAATTATAAGCAGGACGAAACTGGTTTACATGGACGTTTAAAATCCATTACATTTCTGTCCGAGAGTCCTCCGTTCTTGAATTCTTTGAATTGTACATGCCCGTTGTCTATCACCACAACGCTATAATAGCCACAGGGGTTCTTCTTCCAAGAGCCGGTATTTACGACCTTTACAGTTCTCACGTTGTTTTCTGGCGGACATTGGTAGGGTTTATGAGTATGGCCAAAGATGAGCACTTCATCTTTTTCCATCCCCAGATAGACTCCCCTGGATTCCGAACCTGCGAGCATTTCTATCATGGATCCGGCGTTGTGGCGCCCTGTGAGCCTTTCGTCAGGCTTCTCCATCATGGAGCTCAGCGCTCCCTTTACGTCTTTGGGACGCCTCTTAAGAGAGAGACTGCTTGTATGTTTCTTCACAGACGCCAACATCTTGTGGACCTTCCACCAGTTATTCAGCCGGTTCCAGAGGGTCCAGATTTCGTCGGCAGCATGTCCTATATCATCGCCACAGAGACAGAGCTGCTCGGCGAACTCCTCATAAGCGGTCTGCGATTTATAGTAAGGGTTTGCCAGGGTCTCCAGCTGGTATCCGTGTATGAAGAAGAAGCTTTTGTCGCCGCTCGAGAGGCGGACTGACTTGGCCACCGTACTGAAACGGGGTCCATCTAACAGGTTCTCCTTGAGCTTCAGCATATAGTAGTCGTGGTTGCCAACCACGTAGTGTACCTTCACCCTCATCTCGACGAGGCCCATCAGTTCAGAGAATATAGAGTTACACTCTCTCAACGCCTTTGCAAAATCGCGTCTCCAAAAATCGACGAGATCCCCTAGGAGCACCAAATCATCACCATCGCTCAGCTGGTGGGCTTTGAGGTATCTCAAAAATTTCAAAAATTGTTTGTCGTCCTCAGAAAGAAGCCCCTCCAGGTCCACATTTCGATCGTCCTCGCTATCTTTTGAAATCTCCGCCAGATGGACGTCTGAGACCACCACTATCATTCACACCATCTCCAAATAGAACAAAAAAAATAAAATAGATTCAATCCTCCACCTCATCCCCCTTTACCATCGAGTCAGATAGGTTGACCCCCGTCAGGAAGACGATCCCGTGGACGGCCCACGAGTTCAGTATCCAGGCTAGGGTGATGAAGATCGCCAACGTCTCGCCATAATGGTAATGCCAGAACCCGGCAAGGGAGCCGGCCAGCTCCATGTAGCCGCCCAAAACCAGGCTCACGATCACAAGCGAGCAGTTCCACTCTATGGAGCACCTGCTCGAGTAGAGAAGGCCCAAAACCATCATCCCCAGGTACATCAGCGCCAAAGAGGTCCCTGCGATTTCGAAATAGCCTTCCCAGACGTAGAAGGCGGCGAAGAGGAGGGAGGCCAGGACGATGGGAACTACCCGCCACTTATGTAGCTTCCTGAACATACCGAGATCGATGAGCCATTTCCTGGAGAGATCGGACAGGCCCAGGATCGAGATCATCATGACAGTCCATCCCGTGACTGTGAAGGGGATTGGTAAGGTGTTGGCGCCGCCGTAGGCCAGAACGTCTGACGATATGAGCGTTTTTTCCACCAAAAAGGCGACTGCCGCCGTCACCACGATCATGGTCAGCAGAGGCCGCGTCTTCATCCTCAAGGCCACCAGGATCGATAATCCTATGGCGATCAAATAGCTGAACTCGAAAAGGAGCGACCACCAGAGGTAGCCAGCGTAATAAAAACCTGCCAGTGATACGAGCACCACGATCAGCGCCGCAGACAGGTTTATTCGCCGACGTTTTTTATCGGATTCTGTATTTCCCTGCCCCTCCAGGCTGTCGTATACGACGTCGTTCATGAACCTTAGAAATGCCGGGGTCAGATAGCCAAATACGGGCAACCTCGCAAGATCGTATAGGAAAAAGTCCGCGCTTATGTTGAAGAAGGTCTCCCATCCGGGAAACTTCAGCACCAGTTTGGTCGCCCAGTCATAAAAGTTCTTCACCCCGGGATCGGGACGGACCCAGTTTCCATCTTTTCCGGCGACGTGCTTGTAGGGCAGTTCGTCTAAGTTGTACTTTTTGGAGCCATCGCCGAGATGACGTTCGTCTGCAATTTTGATGTGGGTCACTTCTTCCAGCGGTTTGTATCCCATCAGCTGACACGCGATCGAGTCTGCAGTCACCACATCGTTTGAGACGACTATCGTCTCGAAGTCCACGTCCTCGCAGCTGAGAGGCCCTATCCCCTCGCCTCCGATGCTACCGTCGATCACTGTAAGGTTCGGAGGGAAGGCCTTGTTTATCCAGTATATGACTTCCTCTATATCCTCCCGATGATACTTCGCTTTATCTATCTCCGGGAAGGTGCCATACATATTCTTCATGCCGAGGGTGACCGCCGTCAGGAGGTGGGTCTTCATCACGGGCACGGAAATGATGACATCGGCATCGATCGCCTCCTTGGAGACACAGTCCACCCCCACGACGCTATCCTTGCCGAAATCGAATTTTGCGATCTCGGTATCGGCCAGGTTCACAAGTCTTACGCCCTTCCTCTCGGCCCACTCCTTCCAGCCGGAAGTCGTGGCCGCTGGCCAGAACCTCGTCCAGATCATATCGGAATCCGCTATGGTGGGAACTCCGCCAGCTCCCCTCACCAGGTCCACCAGCACATCCGCGACTTTTGTGCTCGTGAAAGTCCCCTTTCTATCCGGAACTCCACCGCAGATGTTCACCTTGATCAGGACCTTGTCGTCTTTTTTGACGAAACTCTCGATGCCACCGATATCCTTTATCGCGCTCTTGACACACTCTGTGACATCATGCCCTCTTTTTACGGCGTATTTGGACTGAGACGGCCCGGTTCTGCGGCTCTTTACGTCCTGATAGGAGTAGACGACCTTGGACGGCCTCAACTTCCTCCTATCGATCTTCCAGGCGGAAGCGTAACCCGCATAGAGCCAGAACGGATAAAGCAGGAAGAGGATGATCACGATCTCCAAAGGGACATCTGATTTGTATATTCCCGTGATATTCGAGTGAAACATGAACTCAGAGGCCGTCAAGTTTGAGAAGAAGGGAAATACGCACCGTATCGCGTCGGTATACAAAAGGGTGCTGAAGATTATGAAGGTCAACGTGATGGCGACTCCGACAGCAATCTTCGATCGGCTGTCCCACTCAAGCCGTTTTCCTCCAAAATAAAGGAGGAATCCTAAGATGAATAGCAGAGGCGGATCTATCAAGAAACTCATAGCGATCTACTCTTGGGGGTTATACTTTCGCTGCAGGCCCATATAAGCTATACAAATTCATTATGTCTCGATTGAAGTCAAGCTTATATTCATATAATCTCAAATTACTTGTAGCTCCGATCGGTAACATCTAACCAACCTTCAGATGTATGGATACAGCCATCATATTTTAGATATCGTTGCTAATATCTGGCCATTTAGTGGAATATAGGTCAATCTCTGACCAAATAATTTGGCTCGATCACATCTCCCGTCTTTTTGGCATATCCTGGCTTTCCCTCATCTGAATAAAAACATTTGCACTATAAATAGGTATCCTGGGAATATTTCATGTAGATGTTTTGAATACACCAGAATATATCTCAATTAAAAATAATATATCAAAAAATATTCCCGTCATGAAATGGCAGTCTCGTATAAGACTGCAAACGCAAAATAATAGAGAGAAAGGGAGGCCGGACCTCCCGACCAGATCTGGCCTACTCCTCTCCCGCCTTCTTGTAAAAGACTCGTTTTGCCTTCCCCTCCTGCCGGGGCAGGCCGCCGATGGGGTAGACGTCTCCTTTCGGGCTGAAGCCGAGGGCCTCCTTCAGGGCCTTCTCGACAACGTAGCCCGTCGCACCGCCCTCGGCCTCGACGTTGATCCGGACGTCTCTCACGCCATCGGTCTCCTCGATGATGATCTGGTAGTTCGCCCCTACGCCTGGGATCTGCATCAGGGCCTGCTCGACCTGCTTGGGGAAGAAGTTCACCCCTTTTATGATCAGCATGTCGTCGATCCTGCCGGTGATGGGGGCGATCTTGACGTGGGTTCTGCCACAGCTGCACTCCTCTCGGCTGACGACCTTCGTCATGTCCGCCGTCCTGAACCGGATGACAGGCAAAGCCTCCCTCGTCAGGGCGGTCACGACAAGCTCTCCTGTCTCGCCGTCGTCGACGGGCTCGCCGGTCTCAGGATCGATCACCTCGACGATGTAGTGATCCTCCCATACGTGCAGCCCATCGTGGGCCGTGCAATCCATCCCCAGGGTCCCGACGCCACCAGACTCGGTCATTCCGTATATGTCGAAGGCCTCGATCCCGAGGCCTGAGGAGATCTTCTTTTTCATGGAGTCGGAAAAGACCTCGGCTCCGAAGATCCCGATATCGAGGTCCGGGAGGGACTCGTTCATCTCCTCCATCACCTCCATCAGGCGAATGCCGTAGCTGACGACGCCGGTGAGAACCCTCGTCTTGAAGTCTCTTGCAAGCCTGATCTGGCGGGCGGTGTTACCTGGACCCGCCGGGATGATGAAGAGGCCCGCGGCCCGAGCACCGTGGTACATCCCAAACCCGCCGTTGAAGAGGCCGAATAGCGGCGTGATCTGAGCGGCGTCTCCGGGCACAGCACCCGCCATCCGGTAGCAACGGGCCATGCACTCCGCCCACTGGTTCAGATCCCCGATGGTGTAGGGCATGACGACGGGCGTCCCCGTCGAGCCGCTGGACATGTGCATCTCGATGATCTTCTTCCGATCGACACAGGATAGGCCAAGCGGGTAGCTCTCCCGTAGGAGGTCTTTATTCATCAGGGGAAGCTTCGTCACGTCATCAACGGACTTTATGTCATCGGGGGAGACCCCGTGCGCATCGAAGCTCTTCCGATATAGAGCGTTCGAGGAGTAGACGTGCTTTACGATCTCTTTCAGCCGCCGGGTCTGAAGCTCTCTGATATCCTTCTGCGGTGCTGTCTCCATCTTCTCGTTCTGAAAGTTGCCCTTCCCTTTCATTCTATATTCCTTCAGATCTCAAAAGCTCTCAAGTTCAGATCCCTCTGCTTCTCCTTGACAGAGGACGCGATCGCCGCCTTCCAGGCCTCCTGGGGAAGGTCGAGCCCTCTCGACAAAGCTCCCAGAAGGACGATGTTTGTGGCCCTGATGTTTCCAAGCTCCACGGCTTTCTTTCCGGCATCGAAGTAGACGAGCCTGGGAAAGGCCCGTTTCAATCGGTCAGCCACGTCCTCCGGATAGGTGGCGGCTCCTGAGGACACCGTCACGGGAACGACCGATTGGGCGTTGACGACGGCCAGGCCGTCGGGGGCGATGTAGTGGGCGTACCGGAGGGCTTCTATTTGTTCAAGAGCGCCGAGGACGTCGGCCGTCCCCTCGGGGACCGTGGGGCTGAATACCTCGGTCCCGTAACGGACGTAAGCTATCACCGATCCGCCCCGCTGGGCCATCCCGTGAACCTCGTTCGTCTTAACCTGGTGCCCAGAGAGCATGGCGGCCTTTGCCACGATCCCGCTGGCGAGGAGGATGCCCTGGCCTCCGACCCCCACCAAAACGACGCTTTTGGTATCGCTGTCAGTCATCATTCACCCTCCTGGGCGAATATCGCGTCGTGAGAACAGACCTCCTCGCAGAGGCCACACCCGCCGCAGAGGTACCTGTTGATCTTCGGCACATCGCCATCGAACTCGATGGCGGGACAGCCGAGCTTCAGACACCTCTTGCACCCTTTGCAGATCTCCGGGTCTATCGCCCTGATGGGACCGACCTTTCTTCTCTCCCGCAGGGGACATGGCGCCACGGAGACGATGAGGGACGGCTCCTCTGTTTCCAGCTCCTCAGATATCGCTCTCTCCGTCGCCTCAAGGTCGTAGGGATTGACGGTCACCACCCGCTCAACCCCGCAGGCTCGCCCGACGTCCGCGATCGAGATCGCCTTTGTGGCATCGCCCATCAGGGTCTTTCCGGTCCCAGGATGGTCCTGATGGCCCGTCATCGCCGTCGTCCTGTTGTCGAGGACTATGATAGTCGATGAGCCCCGGTTGTAGACGATGTCGATGAGCCCCGTGATCCCCGAATGGAAGAAGGTCGAGTCGCCGACGACCCCCACCACCTTCCTTCGATCGCCGGCCTTGTCGAAGCCGTGGGCCATCGATATCCCGCCGCCCATGCAGAGGATGATGTCCATCCGATCCAGGGGCTTGAAGGCCCCGAGGCTGTAGCAGCCTATGTCCCCGGAGACGACGACGTCGTGCTTTCCGAGAGCGTAAAATACCCCCCGGTGGGGGCAGCCCGGACAGAGGACCGGCGGCCTTGCAGGAAGCCCCTCGGCAAACCTCTGGTCCAGGGGCTCTGGCTCGTGCCCTTCCATCAGAGCCCTTGAAGCGAGGAGGCGGGTGACGGATAGCTCCCCCACCCCTGAAACGAACTTTCGGCCCTGACACTCGATCCCAAGAGACCTGACGTGCTCCTCGAGAAAGTCGTCCAGCTCCTCGACGACGAGAAGCCGGTCGACGACGCCCGC
>Ga0116162_10001627_pt1 | contig 14540 bp, 11 predicted proteins | sample AD_UKC105_MetaG_FD_89875 | JGI IMG/M metagenome (GOLD analysis project Ga0116162, IMG submission 89875) | Active sludge microbial communities of municipal wastewater-treating anaerobic digesters from Hong Kong - AD_UKC105_MetaG | ecosystem: Engineered > Bioreactor > Anaerobic > Digestate... | reverse complement strand
TATCCATTTCTATACATGAGTATATTAACAATGAGAGTTATTCGACAAAAATATCTGATAATCAACTGTTTACATGTGGTAATGTAGAGTGAATTACAAAATAGTATGGGGTTGATTAGTATTATGGTTTGATCTACTATGTATATCACATATAAGACAAAGATAATCAGTTCGTTTCTCTCATTTAATAAAGTTATATACAGTTCTCGTACTTTACATATTTACAAAATCAACAAAAGTAATAATACAATTGGAGACTGTGTGAAAGTATTTTTGTACTAAAAAGAAATATCCAAAATTATACGCATATATTTTTGGATTACAACAAATGTATATTACCTTTGTATTATCATATTCTTCTAAGAACTTATAATATGGAACCAATAGTTGAAAGAATCAAGGAAATAATCCAAGCTCAGCACATGACCAATTCTGCTTTTGCACAATTTATTGATGTTAAGCAAGCCACGCTATCTCACACGTTAAGTGGGCGTAATAAAAAGCCTAGCATAGACTTAGTACAAGCTATAGCTAGTAAATGCGGTGTGTCTTTCAATTGGTTAATGGAAGGAACTGAAGAATACATGCCTAATTTTATACGCGTGTATAGAGGAATCATTCCAGAAATGATTGATGCAGATTCGCCAATGAATACTGAAGAGCAACCTTTGTGGGCACAAAATGGTTTATTTGATTCAGCTATTGATATACCTGAAGTCAATGACCATGCAGTTATAAATGACAACATATCGCCCTCATATATTCCTGATATAACCGTAGAACCAACTATTTTGTCACAAGAAGAGACGCAGCAACCTACAGCATCTCCAGAAATGCCAGTTCCACAAGTCGTTACAAAAATAGAATATAAAGAACGCCCTCCACGTAAGGTGCGCGAGATCTGTATTTACTACGACGATGGTACGTATGAATATTTTGTACCCAGAAAGTAATTCTCGTGAAATTTGACTATCTTTGCACGCGAATAAAAACCAAGTACAATTTTACATGAAGAAGATGATGCTCGATCTTACAGTTAAAAGCTGCGAGATGCTCAATGCACAGTATGTTTTGATTAAATTATCACATGAAGAGAAGTTGCCTGAAATGGGCGCTGGACAGTTTGTCGAAGTTCGTGTTGATAATTCTCCGACAACTTTTTTACGTCGTCCTATCTCAATTAACTTCGTAGATCGCGAACGCAACGAGTTATGGTTGTTAGTTCAGCTTGTGGGTGATGGAACACGCGCTATGGCACAGTGGAAGCCTGGTGACATCTGTAATTGCTTATTGCCTTTAGGGAATACATTTTCCCTCCCACTTGATAAAGAACCATCGGTGTTACTTATTGGTGGCGGAGTTGGTACAGCTCCTATGCTTTATTGGGGGGCATTGCTTAAAGCACAAGGATATAAACCTACTTTCTTATTAGGAGCTCGCAGTCGAAAAGATTTGCTTCAGTTAGATGATTTTGCTCAATACGGACCCGTGTATACAACCACAGAAGATGGTTCACATGGTGAACAAGGTTTTGTTACCCAGCATAGTATATTAAATAAGGAGACATTTCAAATGATCTACACTTGCGGCCCTAAACCGATGATGATGGCTGTAGCTCAAGTTGCCAATCGTTTAATGATACCTTGTGAAGTCAGCTTGGAGAACACAATGGCCTGCGGTGTAGGTGCTTGCTTGTGCTGTGTTGAAGATACCAAAGAGGGACATAAATGTGTGTGCACAGAAGGCCCTGTCTTTAATACCGAAGATCTAAAATGGAATAATCTATAGAGCAAACGAAAATATGACAGGAATAAACACAAAAGTAAATATTGGGGGCTTAGAACTAAAGAACCCTGTAATGACTGCATCAGGTACGTTTGGCTATGGACCTGAATTTGCTGACTTTATGGATTTAAGTCGTATTGGTGGCATTATTGTCAAAGGAACCACCTTACATCATCGTGAAGGGAATCCATATCCTCGCATGGCCGAAACACCATCTGGTATGTTGAATGCTGTAGGACTTCAAAATAAAGGTGTTCAATATTTTGCGGATCATATTTACCCAGAAATTAAAGATATAGACAGCCATATTATTGTCAATGTATCTGGTTCACAGATAGATGATTACGTAAAGACAGCAGAGATTATCAACGAACTGGATCAAATTCCAGCTATTGAACTTAACATTTCTTGTCCAAATGTCAAAGAAGGCGGTATGGCCTTTGGAGTTACTACCAAGGGAGCATCAGAAGTTGTCAAGGCTGTGCGTAAAGTCTATAATAAAACGATGATAGTCAAGTTGTCGCCAAATGTAACAGACATTACAGAAATTGCACGTGCTGTAGAGGCATCTGGCGCAGATAGTGTATCGCTTATTAATACATTATTGGGGATGGCTATTGACGCTGAAAAACGTAAACCTATCTTATCTACAGTAACAGGAGGCTTATCTGGGCCAGCTGTAAAACCAGTAGCATTGCGTATGGTATGGCAAGTCGCTCAGGCAGTTGGTGTTCCTGTAGTTGGTCTTGGAGGTATTATGAATGGTAGAGATGCAATTGAGTTTATGCTAGCCGGTGCATCGGCCATAGAACTTGGAACGGCAAACTTTATAGATCCTACGGTTTGTGTTCGTGTAGCAGATGAAATAGAAGACTATATGAAACGCCACGGATTTTCTGATGTCAACGATCTAATCGGAGCTCTTGAATTGTAAGTCAATTTACAAAGAGTTTTCTCACAATATAATAAAGCACGTTATTGAGCCAATAAAAGCCATAACGTGCTTTTTCTATATATATTGCTTTCTTGTCAATCTGTTCTACTTAACATAAAATAGGTCCTAGAACCTTTAGACCTATCTTAAATATCTTCTTATTAAAGTATCAGACAATCCCTATTATGTTAAGTAGCGCACATTTTAAAAGAAAGGAGATAAATATATATGCTAGATTCTGGTTACACAAACGTATGACGATATCCCCCACAATTCTACCATTTTAAATCATACGCATATCTAGCTCCATCTCTCACTTGGATAATACCACAATATCTGAAACCGAATCTGTTCAATAGACTCTGCATCGCTTGATTATCTGCATGAGTGTCGACTCTGAATAAAGAAATGCCTTTGTTTGAGGCAACCTGCATAGTATATTGGAAAATCTGCGCAGCCAAACCTTGACGAAGATGACTACTGCGAACAGCTATACGGTGCAAAACAACATAAGGTGCGTCATAATGCCAAGCTCCATCTATAACCTTATAATTGGGATCTTCAGAAAAACTAGCACAAAAAGTAGCGATTACTTTGTTCTTGTATAATATCACGTAGCTTTCTTTGCGAGTAATATCCTTCAATAATTGTTCACTATTTGGATAACCGTCTTGCCATTGACCAATATCAGCAGCTGCCAATCGAGCTTGTGCTTCCTGAATACAAAGCATCATTTGTGGCAGAAGCTCTTTGTTGGCCATTTGAAAAACGATTTCTTCAGTCTCTTTAGTCATATGCTCAGTTTTCATTTTATTTATCGGGAAAATATGCGTATCTTTGCGCGCAAATATAAAAACTATTTTACAAACAAACAAGTATGAACAATCAGAGATATATGATGCGCGGCGTTTCGGCCTCTAAAGAAGACGTACATAACGCGATTAAAAACATCGATAAAGGCTTGTACCCGAAAGCTTTTTGTAAGATTATTCCAGATATCCTGGGTGGAGACCCAGCATATTGTAATATCATGCATGCAGACGGTGCAGGCACTAAGTCTTCCTTAGCATATATGTATTGGAAGGAAACAGGCGATCTATCTGTATGGAAAGGGATTGCTCAAGATGCCCTCATCATGAATATTGATGATCTTTTGTGTGTTGGTGCGGTAGATAATATCTTAGTATCGTCTACGATTGGTCGTAACAAGATGCTCGTTCCAGGCGAAGTGATTAGTGCTATCATCAATGGTACAGATGAACTACTTGCTGAACTTCGAAATATGGGTGTCGGTGTATATGCCACTGGAGGAGAAACAGCCGATGTTGGTGATTTAGTACGCACTATTATTGTAGATAGTACAGTGACTTGCCGCATGAAACGTAGCGATGTTGTAGACAATGCAAATATTCAAGCAGGCGACGTCATTGTCGGTTTGAGTTCAAGTGGACAAGCCACTTACGAGAAAGAATACAATGGAGGTATGGGTAGCAACGGACTAACTTCTGCACGTCACGACGTATTTGCGCACGAGCTTGCGAAGAAATATCCGGAAAGTTACGATGCAGCCATTCCAGATGATTTGGTGTATTCAGGAGGACTAGGTTTGACTGAGTCTGTAGAAGGTTCCCCATTAGATGCTGGGAAATTAGTTCTGTCCCCTACTCGCACATATGCCCCAGTCGTAAAACGCCTTTTGGACGAATTGCGCGATCAGATTCACGGCATGGTACACTGCTCTGGAGGTGCACAAACAAAGATTCTTCATTTCTTGAACGATGGTCTGCGTGTTGTAAAAGACAATATGTTTGAGGTACCCGTGTTGTTTCAAACGATACAAGCACAAAGTGGTACAGACTGGAGTGAAATGTACAAAGTATTCAATATGGGACACCGTCTTGAAGTCTATCTTCCAGCTGCACATGCAGAACAAGTTATCGAACTATCCAAAAGCTTTGGTATTGACGCCCAAATTATCGGTCGCGTTGAAACTCAAGCACCAGATACTAATCGTTTGACGATTAACTCTGAGTTTGGAACGTTCGAATATAATTAAAAAAGACTGAGGGCATTCGCATCATATATGATTTGCACAGCCCTCTAATAATAATATTGAGACCTAAACGAAAAGAAGATGGCAAATGATCTTTTAGATAAATTGGACGGTTTGGTAAGCCGTTTTGAAGAAGTATCCACACTAATAACCGACCCCAGCGTCATAGCTGATCAGCAACGATATGTCAAGTTGACCAAAGAGTATAAAGACCTGGAAGATATTATGAGAGGTCGTCAAGACTATATCAATGCTTTGGCAGGAATTGACGAAGCTAGAGAGATCTTGGATACCGAAAAAGACGCCGATATGCGTGACATGGCCAAAGAACAACTTGCAGAATGCCAAGCCCGTATTCCAGAACTAGAAGAAGAAATCAAGATCATGTTGATCCCTAAGGATCCAGAAGACGCAAAAAATTGTGTCCTTGAAATTCGTGGTGGTACAGGTGGTGATGAAGCTGCTATCTTTGCAGGCGATCTATTCCGTATGTACACAAAATATTGTGAAACTAAGGGCTGGAAACTTGAAGTATCTAGCTGTACTGAAGGTTCATCAGGTGGATTCAAAGAAATCGTCTGCTCCGTTACTGGAACTGATGTCTACGGAACGTTGAAGTACGAATCGGGCGTACACCGAGTACAACGCGTACCGCAAACAGAGACACAAGGACGAGTACATACATCTGCGGCCTCTGTAGCCGTTATGCCAGAAGCCGATGCTTTTGAAGTAGAGATCAAGGAAGGTGAAATCAAATGGGATACTTTCCGCTCAGGTGGTGCTGGTGGACAGAATGTCAACAAAGTAGAATCGGGAGTTCGTCTACGTTATGTATGGACCAATCCTAACACCAAAGAATCAGAAGAAATTTTGATTGAATGTACCGAAACTCGTGACCAACCAAAGAATAAAGAACGTGCCCTAGCCCGTTTGCGTACCTTCATTTATGACAAAGAACATCAAAAGTATGTCGATGACATCGCTTCACGTCGTAAGTCTATCGTATCAACAGGTGACCGTTCTGCAAAGATTCGCACGTATAATTACCCACAAGGACGTATTACCGATCACCGTATCGGGTATACCATTTACAATTTAAATGCCTTTATGGAAGGTGATATACAGGATGTAATAGACCACTTGATGGTTGCCGAGAATGCAGAGCGCATGAAGGAAGCCGAATTGTAAACAATATACAGACAGACCACTTTGTTGCCTTATCACAATGAAGTGGTCTTCTTATATACACTCCATAATAAAGGATTCATCTCAAACCAACAAGAACCAACTAGTTAAAAACAAAACAAATGAACAGAGCTGAACTATTTGAACAAATTCAAAAGAAACAGAGTTTTTTATGTGTAGGACTAGATGCAGATATCAAGAAGATACCTGAACACCTACTAAACGAAGAAGATCCTATCTTTGCCTTCAACAAAGAAATAATTGATGCTACGCAAGATCTTTGTGTTGCCTATAAACCCAATACTGCTTTTTATGAAAGTCTAGGTGTACAAGGCTGGATAGCCTTAGAAAAGACAATCACATACATCAAGGAGAATTATCCAGAACAACTGGTTATAGCTGATGCCAAACGAGGTGATATTGGCAATACCAGTGCAATGTACGCACGTACTTTCTTCGAAGCACTCGATGCAGATGCCGTAACCGTTGCCCCATACATGGGTGAAGACAGCGTCTCTCCATTCTTAGGATATGCTAATAAATGGGTTATTCTATTGGCCTTGACTAGCAATAAAGGATCGGCTGATTTCCAACGTATTGAAAACAAAGAGAATGCACAACCCCTATTTGAAAGTGTGATGCGCACAGCACAAACATGGGCCAACGAAGATCAATTGATGTTTGTTGTAGGCGCTACTCAAGGCAAGGCATTTGAACAGATTCGTGCAATTGCTCCTGAGCACTTTTTGCTTGTACCTGGTGTGGGAGCACAAGGTGGTTCTCTTCAAGAAGTATGCAAGTACGGTATGACTAAACAATGCGGACTGCTTGTCAACTCTTCACGTGGTATTATCTATAAGTCCAACGGAGAAGACTTTGGTGCAGCAGCACGCCAAGCAGCTAAAGAATTGCAAGCTGAGATGGCACAAGAATTAAAGAAAATCTAACGTGTAGAGATAGTCAAAAATCTAAGGCTTAGATGTACATATTCAAGCCTTAGATTTCAACATTTCGGCCTTAAATATAAATATTCAAGGCCGAAATATTTATACCAAAAAAAGCTACAGAATACGCCATCGTATTCTGTAGCTTTTTTAGTATATAAAATGTTTGTATGTGTTCTTCTAGCACCGAATATTCAAATCCTCCAAAATCTTGCGCATGCGTTCGAACGTTGTGATTCTTGTTGGCACAAGTGGTAATCGCAATCTATTTTCAATCATACCCATAGCATGTAGCATAGCCTTCACTCCGGCAGGATTGCCATCCACAAAGAGAAGATTAAATAACTCTGTAAATCGGTGGTGAATGGTCAATGCATTCCTATAATCACCAGCAAGCGCCAAGCGTGTCATGCGTGAAAATTCACGAGGGAATGCATTACCAATAACCGAAATGACCCCCACTGCTCCCAATGTAATCAAAGGAAAAGTAATTCCATCATCTCCAGAAATCACATCAAAATTCTTAGGTTTGTTCTTAATGATTTCATCCATCTGCGTAATATCGCCAGAGGCCTCCTTGATACCAATCACATTACTAAACTCACACGCAATACGTAGTGTTGTTTCGGCCGTCATATTAACCCCCGTTCGTCCTGGCACATTATACAGAACGACAGGTTTTGGCGAAGCTTCTGCTACCGCTTTAAAATGCTGGTAAATTCCTTCTTGTGAAGGTTTATTATAGTTAGGTACTGCAGATAAAATATAATCCACTCCCGTAAAATCATCTTCTTTCAAATGCTTCACCAGTGCCTCAGTATTGTTGTCACTGGCCCCAAGTAAAATAGGCACTCGTCCGTGCACTCGTTCGATGACCACGCGTTTTATCTCTTCTTTTTCCTCCTTGTATAATGTTGGCGTCTCCGCAGTTGTGCCAAGCACACACAAGAAGTCGGCATTGTTATCCACTAAGTGATCGACCATACGCACCAATGCATCATAGTCTACACTTCCATCTGCCTTGAATGGAGTGATTAAGGCCACCCCCATACCTTTTAGTTTGCTTTGTATCATCGTTATTATCGCTATTCGCTTTAATTTGGAAGCAAAAATACTAAATCTATTTTATTTTGTCACTGTATTAGGTCCAGAAATTGCATCTCGTCAAGTATCTTTACCCCTAATTTTTGTGCTTTTTCCAGTTTCGACGGTCCCATATTAGCACCAGCTAGAATAAAACTCGTTTTTTTACTGATACTACCTACACTTTTTCCTCCGTGTTGAACAATCATATTTTTGTATTCATCTCGCGAATGTTTTTCAAACACGCCACTGATCACAATACTCATACCCGATAGCTTCTCACTTTGATTTGCCAAGACCTCTTCACTCAGTTTCATCTGAAGTCCGTACTCACGTAAACGACTGATAAGCTCCTTGTTTTGTTCATCGGCAAAGTACGTCATCACACTTTCCGCAATGCGTTCTCCGATATCATCCACGTGCACTAAGGCATCAAGGCTAGCTGCTTGCAAAGCATCCATATCTTTAAAAGCGTGTGCTAGACGCTTAGCCACTGTTTCACCAACAAAACGAATGCCCAGTCCAAATAATACCCTTTCAAAAGGCACCTCCTTACTAGCTTCTATTCCTTTGATAATATTATCAGCCGATTTATCCTTCTTCTTATCCAATTTCAAGATCTGCTCTCGAGTAATTGTGTACAAGTCCGCACAGTTGCGAATAAGTCCCTGATCAAAAAACAAATCAACCGTCTCTGGTCCTAATCCATCTACGTTCATGGCCTTACGGGATATAAAATGCTCCACTCGTCCACGCAATTGCGTGGGACATCCATTACTATTGGGACAATAATGAGCAGCTTCGCCTTCATCCCTAACAAGCGTTGTACCGCAATCAGGGCAATCTTTTATAAAATGTACCTTATCCCCTACCAATAAACGTTGGTCTTTGTCTACCCCAGTTATTTTAGGAATAATCTCGCCTCCCTTTTCCACGTAGACCATGTCGCCAATATACAAGTCCAACTGTTGAATAATATCATCGTTATGGAGCGATGCACGTTTCACTGTTGTTCCACTCAACTGCACTGGATCCAATTCTGCCACTGGAGTTATAGCCCCAGTACGTCCTACCTGATACGCCACATTATTAAGACGAGTACATGCCTTTTCGGCTTGAAATTTAAAAGCAATCGCCCATCGAGGATTCTTAGCCGTATTTCCTAAAGCTCTTTGTTGACGTCGACTATTGATTTTCAAGACGATTCCATCTGTAGCCACAGGCAAAGACTTGCGTCCTTCATCCCAATAGTGGATATACTCCATGACTTCGTCTATATTTTTGCATAAACGCATATGATCCGACACCTTAAAGCCCCACGTATGTGCTCTATTCAAACTCTCGTAGTGCCCGTCTTCATGAATATCCTCTCCAAGTATATAGTACAAGTAAGCATCAAGGCCCCGTTTAGCCACCTCACTTGATTGCTGCAACTTCAGTGCACCTGCCGCCGCATTACGTGGATTGGCCAAAAGAGCTTCCTCTTGGCGTTCACGTTCTTCATTTAATCTATTGAAAGTATCCCATGGCATCAGAATTTCCCCTCTCATCTCAAAGACATCAGGGTAAACAGCATTCGCGGGCAATTGCAAAGGAATAGTTGGAATCGTTTTGACATTATTCGTCACATCATCCCCTTGTGTGCCATCTCCACGAGTCACCGCACGTACCAACTTACCATGCTCGTAAGTAAGAGAGATAGAAGTACCATCATATTTTAATTCTGCACATATCTCAAACTCCTCGTTTAAGTCTTTTGCAGCTCGTTCAAAGAAGGCACGTACTTCTCCCTCATTATATGTATTTCCCAACGATAGCATAGGATAGCGATGCTTCACCGTCTCGAAACTATTGGATATATCGCTCCCCACACGTTGCGTAGGGCTATTTGGATCGTTATATTCAGGATGAGCTTTTTCCAGTTTCGCCAGCTCAGCAAGCTGGGCATCAAATTCCTGGTCCGACAAAGTTGGTGCATTCAGCACATAGTAATTATAATTATGTTGATGCAAGGACTCTCGCAAATCCTCTATTTTTTGTTGTATGGCGTCATCAGATGCATCTACCTGAGAAGATGTTTCTACTGGAGAGTGCTGTACATCCCCAAATAAATCGGGAAAAAGTGAGTTTGGTTTCGTCATAGCTGGTTTATTTCTATCGATATTTTCTACAAAAGTAGGCATTCTCATCGAATATTCGTACTTTTGTGCGCTATAAAAAATACTGAAAACCTATGCGTATAGATATTATCACCGTTTTGCCCGATATGTTTGAGGGCTTTTTAAACTGTTCCATCATGAAGCGCGCGCAAGACCGTGGCTTGGCCGAAATACATATTCACAACTTGCGTGATTATGCCTACGACAACTACAAGCGCGTAGACGATTACCCTTATGGTGGTTTTGCAGGTATGGTTATGAAAATTGAGCCAATAGAACGCTGCATCGAAAAACTAAAATCGGAACGTGAATATGATGAGATTATCTTCACTTCACCCGATGGAGAACAGTTTGATCAGCCTATTGCGAATAGCATGTCTTTATTGAATAATGTCATCATCCTATGTGGACACTTCAAGGGCATCGACTACCGCATCCGAGAACACTTGATTACTCGAGAGATCAGCATAGGCGACTACGTCCTCACAGGTGGCGAACTAGCCGCAGCTGTTATGGCAGACGCCGTCGTTCGATTGATTCCTGGTGTCATTGGAGACGAACAATCAGCCTTTAACGACAGCTTCCAAGACAATCTATTGGCTGCACCCGTCTATACCCGTCCAGCCAACTACAAAGGATGGGAAGTTCCCCCTATTCTACTATCTGGCCATGAAGCCAAAATTAAAGAATGGGAAATTCAGCAATCTTTAGAACGTACCAAGAGATTACGTCCCGACTTGTTGAAAGACAAAAAGAAGTAACAAGATACAATCAACCACATAAAAACAGCATGTTTCATTATTGAAAACATGCTGTTTTTTATTTTCTAGACAAATATACCCCATATTCACGACATACAAGCCCTTGCCATTCACCAGATAATTGTACTTTTGTACACATAACCAATAATACAAATATAACTATATGAAAACACCCGTACGTGTCGCTCTCTTGGGTTGGGCCATCTTCGGCAGTTTACTTTGCCCGAACAAAGTTGAAGCATCAAACTCAACGAATCAATTACCATCTTATAAACAAATGGTCATGTCCTACCCATACTATTTTGTGCAAGCTTTATTGCCAACTCAAAAGATCAATCCCCCCGTTATTGGTATAACACTTACTGGACAAGACAATACCCAAATAGAATGCATCAAAAAAGGTTCAAATCTTTTACTCATTCAGCATCATCTACAAGACGATAAACAGATGCATATAGATACTCTTGCCGTCAAAAAAGATGCGAAGTATCCCCTCTATATACAGATTGCTAGTAATAAGGAGGGACTGCAATTCGCCATCGGTAAAGGCGAACACGCACTATTAGCTTTCGGTCCAACCGTATCTCCCGATTTCTTAGGTGGACATCACGACTATATATGTACTGCTACCGAGGTACATACCATAGGGAAAGCATGGATATTGTCCATGTATCCTCAAGAAGAATCTGTCGCTACTGCCTTTCGAAACCAATATACCAGCCATATTGATATAGTAGATCTTCCTCGCACCGTCGCACAAACCCTTGTGTACCAGGAAAGCTGTTCCAAAGATGGTTTCAAGTCACGTGTGCGCACCCCACGACTCTATATATTTCATCCCAAACATCCTAAAGACATCGCACTTATTATGTGTCCAGGCGGAGGGTATTTTGGTTTGGCAATGATGCACGAGGGACTGGATATGGGCGCTTGGATGAACAAACAAGGAATCACCTACGCTGTACTAGATTATCGCCTACCCGAAGGCAACAGGGAAGTACCCATAGGAGATGGCCACGCTGCTATCCGCTACATGCGAGACCACGCAAAGGCATGGGGAATAGACTCCAAAAAAATCGGTGTAATGGGCGCCAGTGCAGGAGGCCATTTAGCCTCGACACTAGCCACACATTATACCGATATGACTCGCCCTGATTTTCAGGTCCTCTTATATCCCGTCATCACTATGGGCGATATGACCCACCAAGGATCTCGTATCAATCTATTAGGCACTCACCCAAGTTCAGCACTTGTAGACCAATACAGTAATGAGAAGCAAGTAACCCAAGACACTCCACCCGCACTCATTTTCTATTCAGATGACGACGACCTCGTGCCACCAATAAATAGCATCAATTACGATAAAGCCCTACAAACTCACGGTGTATCATCAGAGATCCACCACTTCCCCACAGGTGGTCATGGTTGGGGCTTCCGCGAAAGCTTCACTTATCATAAAGACCTTGTTGAAGCTTTCGAGAAGTGGATCCAAGCCTTTATTCAAAAGGCACCGTAATACTTAGCATGACCGAACGGCCAGGATTATAAATATTCATTGGCTTCAATGTAGAGAGATGATCGAAATAAGTCTTATCTAGCAGATTATCTGCAGAAAGACTAAGCTCAATCGGTTGTCTCTCTATATGCATTTTAGTTGATGCCTTCATCCCCCAAATCGCATACCCTGGAGTTTCTGTTTCAAATACATTTGGTTTGTCTTGGCACAAAGCAGCTAGGTTATTGATACTGATTTGATTGTTCTTGAAAAATCCAGTTGATGGCAAGTCAGCTCGCACTTCACTACGTATCTTCTGTGCAGGAATAAATGGCAAATATTCTCCACCCTTTTGTTTACCCACAACATAGGAATAAGTCGATTTAACGTGCAACCAAGGAATCATGCTAGGATGCACATGCAATCCAGCTTCGCCACCATACAATCGTGCATCATTTTGTTGATATTGATAGATGGGACTTCCCGATTCACTGAAGTTACCCGTAGATTGCACATAAATGTAGTGCTTAATATTATTATAAAAAGCGGCCACATCAAAAGTAACCAATCGTGAGTGATAGTGTGCACTCACATCAACATTTGTTGCATCTTGTGTTTCCAAATCAGCATTCCCCAATTCGATACGTGCGCCGTGACTACCATTCGAAGTCAGTTCACTTAGATTCGGAACTCTGAATGCACGTGCCACATTCAAACGCAATGTCCAATGTTCATCAGGACGATAATTGGCACTAATATCGCCAGATAGATTGTGGTATCGTCTATTCAATGCTGGTCTATATGCCGCATCATTAGCCTCACCCACAGTCTCAGTATCTACATGATACCAGTCATAACGCAATCCTCCTTGCATGTTCCAACGAGAACCAATCTTCGTTTGATACAATCCTACAAGCCCAAAGCTATTAATATCTGCATTGGGCAATAAAATTGTATTTCTATCATGAAGATTCTTATTATTTTGCCACATACCTTGCGCACCAAATATAAAACTAGATTGATCGCATACAGGCACATTCCATTTTGAATCGAGAGTATATGTTCTAAGCTTCATCTCAATTTCTGGATTGACCCCATTTGTTTGCAATTGACGATTCGATTCTTGAAATGCCCCTTTGACATTCCATTTTACACGTCCCAAATACAACGTGTTTTGGCTCGTAACCACACGTCTGCGAAGATCTTGATACCACACATCGTTATGATGACTGTTGTATGTCACCAAATTTTGCGCCGCACCGACACACATGCCCAACTGTTGATCATACTGCTCAGCAGTCAATTTAAAGACCCCAATAGGCAATGCATAGGAAAGATACCCCTTCATATTCAACTGGTTGAAACGCGTATTTTTAGCATCCTTACCATTTCCCTGGCGATAATCTTCATGCTGATTACGCTTCACACTCAATCCACCAGAGATATTCCCTTGTGTCGTATTGATTTCCGCCAAAGTATTCCACCCTTTCGTTGCACTAAAGGCCTGTGAAGTCACTCTACCTTGTACTGTTCCAACAGGAGCTAGAGGTGCAGCTACAAAATTAATAACCCCACCGATAGCATCCGAACCATACAATAAAGACGCCGGACCTTTAATGACCTCAACATGGCCAAGATTTGTATTATCCACACTCATTGGGTGATTTTCACTAAACTGGTAGTTCTCTACCTTGATGCCATCTTGAAGCACCATGATATTATTTCCCCATAATCCATGAATCACAGGTTTAGCAGGGCCATTTCCTTTCGAGATAATATCCACACCAGGCACTTGAGCCAAAGCTTGTGTCAAGTTGGGAGTAGACTGCAAATCATCTGGGCGTACAATATCAATCTTTACCGCATTTTCGTGTTGCGAAGTGATGTATCCTCCAGTGATTACTACGTCCTCGGTCTGAATCACCGACGAATGTAAAGTAATATCCCAAGTCACTACCTCCTGAGTAAGGCGTCCTTGTTTGATCAGCGTTTCATATCCTACATAAGCGTAACGTACATGTAGGTTTCGCCCCATGGGCAACTTCGTCAACGTGTATTGTCCATGAACATCAGTTGTTGTACCACGTTGTAACTCTGGGATATATACGGTAGCCCCAATCAATGCCATTCCCTTAGAGTCT
>Ga0116162_10001622_pt1 | contig 14557 bp, 14 predicted proteins | sample AD_UKC105_MetaG_FD_89875 | JGI IMG/M metagenome (GOLD analysis project Ga0116162, IMG submission 89875) | Active sludge microbial communities of municipal wastewater-treating anaerobic digesters from Hong Kong - AD_UKC105_MetaG | ecosystem: Engineered > Bioreactor > Anaerobic > Digestate... | reverse complement strand
TCCCTTCGTAAATCAGGTCGTTTGTTTCAAAGGAGATAATCATGCGAAAAAGACACATCAAAAAGGGGTCGCAATCCCTTCGTAAATCAGGTCGTTTGTTTCTGGAAACGCCCGAAGCACAAACGCTTGACGTTGACTGTCGCAATCCCTTCGTAAATCAGGTCGTTTGTTTCTCACAGGAGGATTTTCAAAATGGCTAAAGCACTTCTAAGTCGCAATCCCTTCGTAAATCAGGTCGTTTGTTTCGGTGGCCCTCCGTTTGATATAGAATACAAGAACTTGTATGTTTGTTTTCGCGAACATCTTCTTTCCCATGTCAACATTTTAAAATCACCCCTTTTCTTTTTGCCATCATATAGTCTAATGATGTGTAACTCATTACTTTTTTTCAGCAGCGCGAACCTTTTTTAGAACTTTTTTGAAAGTATCCCTATATCAATCACTTACGGAATTCAGCTTTTTTGGCGTCAGATTCATTTTTATCAGTATATGTAATATTCCCGGTCCGGATCGGTAAACTGACCCTGACCGATGATTTCCACCGTGCCTGCGCATTTTTCGCAGAGTGGGAAATATTTTACGCCGTCTGCTTTTATGACGATGATGTCTTCAATGCGAGCTTTGAGCTCCCTGAACATTTTTTGTGACACATCAACTTCAAAAATAGATTTTTGAACTCGAACTCCATAATCCAGCATTATTTTAGCCACGCGGGTCAACCGTTTTTCATCAGCAATGTCATAAGCAACAATCATGTTCATCGATTACTCTCCTTCCGTAAGCCATTGCTCAATTCTATCCGCGCAGGTTGAAGCAGTATTGTAGATTGCTACAAAATATATACGTTCAGGCTGCAAGCATGAAGCAGCTATTAGACTCATACAATCATATAGTCGAGCTGCGTGACTTTCAGGCCGGTCCCTGAGATAATAACCTTATTAATACACCGGTTGCAAATTTTGTAAATGCGGACGGAATCTTTCTTAATATCAAGATTATCCCGGCAGTAAGCACGAATACGCTGTAACGCTTCATCATCAATGTCACATTCAAAAACGGACTTTTGCGTGCGCAGTCCGAATTCTTTCAAAAACTTACGCAGATTGTTGAGCTTTTTGGGCTCCGTAATATCATAGGTGATCAAAGTTATCATTTTAAAAGCACCGGTTGATAAAATTCTGTTTCTCCCTGAATGACCTTGCGATAATGGCCGGCCTGGTAAATGATGGCGTCCGCATATGTTAACTGCCGCTCCGCAGGTGGATAATAAAATTCTGTGGCCAGTTTTTTCTCAAACGCTTCAATCACACGCTTAAATGCTTCGGGGTAAAGTTTCACCGGGTACCTGCCTTGTGTTTGTGGCGCGGTATTATCTTCCATACGCTGTTCAGGAATGTCAAAAGTCACAGAATCTGTCACCGAACCGGAAATCCATCCCATGGGGTCTTTGCTGACATCGGCTAACTGCTTTTGTGTTGTTTCTTCAACCGCTTCGTTTTCTTCCGGTCTTTCTTCATAAAAGTCATGCTGCTGCAAAATTTTCAGATTGAAAAGTGATAGAGCCAGGGTATCCGCGATTATGGACCGGAATTCTTCCATCAAATCAAGAACCAGGGAATAACGTCCGTAATCAATGGAATGGAGAAAGCCGGGGTAGGGGTCGAGGCCGGCAATCCGGACGGCAGCGTAAACCCGGTTCATCAGGAAGGTGTAAAGAAGCGATAGAATAGAGTTAACCGGATCAGTAGGCGGCCGACGTACACGTTTTGTAAAATTCTGCCTTTCGATGAAACCGGAAGAGAATGCTTCAAAATATAAGGCGCTGGCGCGTCCTTCATAACCGCGCAAGCTGTCCACTGATGTGGCTCTGGTTAAAAGCGGAATCAAGTCCTGTATCTCGCGTGCCTTGTACCCAGCCAGTTCCACATCGCGACTTCGCTTGATTCGCATGAGCAGCGTTGCCATGTTGGCCATTTTACCGCCGACGATTGCACGGGCCATCTTTACGCTGAATACAGGATCGTCCAGCAGGGCATATTGACGCTTGTGTAAAAAAACGTTGCGCGATTCCGGCGAAGCAATCCGGCCCAGATAACGCCCGTTTCTTGTCAATAAAATTGTATCAATTTCATGACGCATGATTTGTATCATGGCCTGATGCGTTATTTCGACATTGCCGAATATGACAATCTGCCTGAGTTTATAGGTAAACAATGTGTGATTGATATCATCATTTTTTTTTACAAGAAGATGCCGACCCTCCCGGACAATCTTCGCGCCCTGTGTGTTGATATATACGATCATGGTTTTCCTCCTTTCCGCGGGGAGGTGTATTCACGTGACCCCGCGGAAAGGATTATAAGAAAGACCCGACGCCCGGATCAACCACGGCAACGTTGCCGCGCCGGACGAAAAGAGAAGGCGATATGTTTTTACGATATTCGGTTGTCAAAGAACGACGGTTTCATTCCTACATTTTAGGAAAATCAAAATAATCTTTCATTTGAACAAAATCGGTAACAGTTTCCAGAATACTTTGAGCAGCGTACTCAGTAACCGGCTGTACACCATGAGCCAAGATCGATTTATTGCGCGCGCTTTGTATGTTTTTGATCTTATCCTCAAATTTAAAAAAGCGTTCACCCGCTTCGTGTCCTGTGTTTCTAAGAACGCTGAAAGTCGCCTGGAGAGGCAATTTCATCATGTCAGAATGCGGATCGCGGTATTTGCGGATGAATTCGTCGCGCAATTCCTGCGGGATTTTTGACGGTTTGACTTTGTCATTGGAACAACCGATGTGTTTTTCAAAGCAAATCTGGCCGTACAGTTCCAGTGCCCGGTATATCCTGGCTGCCGCGTCGTCAAAACGCCTGTCGTCCATCCGGCGACGTGCGTTATTGATAAGTTCCTTTACCAGGATGAAGTCAAAGTACTGCATATCCCGTGTGGCGTCAAGCAGTGTATTCAGGTAATCAATGTGTATTTGCAATTCACCTATCAGACGAATGTAATTGTCATCGGGATAATATTTTATGTATTCATTCAATCCAGTCAGACCTTTGTTTAAACAATCAAGGGCTTTCTTGTGATGAAACTGATCCCAGAATAAAAAACTATTAGCCAAGTGCCGGACAAATTTAAAAAAGAGTTCAATTTGCGGAGGCAACTCTCTCTTGCATAAATCCAAGATCTGAATGATAGAGGCGTAGCGCCGTGCATTAAATAAAGTGATAACCTGTCTTCTTTCTTCCTCGGCAAAAGCCGACCAAGGATTCATGTCGGCATACATGATTTCATGACCGTTTTGAACAATACCCAGGCCGTCCTTAGTCCGGGTATCGCCGCCGACATAATTGAAGCTGTATGTGCATCCGGCAGTGGCCAGTAAAAGTGCGGCCGACATAACTTTTGTTCCGCCCGTGTAGTCTACCATGATCTCGCTATCAGGAACGCCTGAACGAGCGGCCCTGTCCACGCAACGCCTGGCGGTTTTGTAACATTCATACAGCGAATTGGGATTTTCGGTAATTTCCGTTTCGATTTTGTCCGGTTTGTACCCTTCAACGTGAAGCACTTCTCCTAATTTCGCATTCGATTCGTGGGACGCGAAGAAAATCAGCCGCTCCGGCCGATGTTCGGTAATGCTTTTTTTCAAGGGATCGGGTGACCCGCCCAGAGATATAATTATTAATTTTGCCATGGCGAAATACCTTTTTTATAACGGTTAAATCTTTTACTCGACTTTCAGGATTTCCCAGTTGTTGCCGGTTTTGCGGACGGTGATGCGGGCCTTAACCGGTTTCTTCTTTTCAAAGAGATTCTTGTGCAAAACATCGGAAACAGCAGCTTTCAAGTTATCTCGATTACCCTTTCCCAAAAGCGAAGCGCCCGGTTTTCCCGGCATCTGCGCTGATATTTTCCCCGCGCCTCCTGCATCATAAGTTACGTGAGCACCTTCCCAGACTTCTTCGACGGGCAGAGAAGAAATGATGGTTTGTTTTTCTTTCGTTTGACTATCCGATACATTTGGAACAGAAACAATTCCTGACCTTGCCGCCATTTCCGCACGTTGTCGCTCAAGATGGGACTTCATTTCATCAGTCAAGCGGGCCATTTCAGTCCAACCAAATGGCATAAGATCACTTTTCTGGTAGCCTGTTGCCGCATCGGATGCAAGCCAGAATGTTGTCGCTTTATCTGAAAACGTTTTTTCGCCTCTTTGTTTCATAATCTTAATGTCACGATAACCTTCGACAGTCAGTGACTCGGCGCCGGAATGCCGTCCCAGACGCAGAAGAAAGGCATCATTTTTATTTTCCGTCATAAACGACGTCAATCCTGCTTCTTTGAGTTCCACGCCTTCACGTTGCTTTTCCTTTTTGTAAAAAAGTGCTGCGCTGTCGAAAACGCCTTTCTCCCTCAGCGGTACGCTGATCATTTCGCGGGCTTGCTGCGTGACGACTTGAATCGTACCAACAAAAACTGCGCCGGGTTCAATGATTTCAATGATCTGGTAAGGGCCTCTCGCTTTGAATCTGGATTCTGCGCGTTTCTTTTCATTGACGGCATATACAATTTTTGTCCTGTAATCACCGATGGGATGAAAATCTGAAACCTTCAGGAGACGAAAGGGATCATTTTCGAGCTTCTGATAGTGAAGAAGACCCTTTTCCAGAGTCTCCGATTTTTTCCGGTCACGACGATCAAGAGTGATTCTTTCCTTCTTTGTGGCTTCGTTGAGATAGGCCGTCCGCAGAGCTCCTTTGATGGCGCTGCCGGGAAGATAGGGCTTTTGCGAATTCGGATTAAAAGATGTCCTCGCAATCGAAAACTGATTCATCTCCTTTTGAAAATCCCGGAAGCTTTTGGATAAGCAATCTTTATAATGTTTCACGAACCCCTTGCTAAGATGGACGGTTGCGCCGTCAAAGGACTGGTTTTTCATGAATTTGTAGAGCTCGAAGATAGATTCGATGGTGCCTTTCGCGCAGATTGCGGCATACTGCGCCCTTGTGCGCTCATTGAGGCTCTTGAAGAAATCAAGGGGATCAAAGGCGCTTAACGTTTGCGCCTGTTCCTTGACGATGAATCCCAATGGCTCATAAACGTCATCGCAACCGATATGCACCGGCGAAAGGATTTTTATGTAAAATGTATTTGATTCGTTCATGGTTATTTCTCCAGTTTAAAAGGCAGATAAATCGAATAGCCCTGCGAGATAGCCCCGGGTAAAACTTTGGAAATGCCACCCGCAGGGCGCCCCAGATAGGGCTTTGAAAAAACAGACCTATCCGATGGAATTAAAATTGCTCCTTCATCGAGCATAATGACGGGGTTTTTGAAGGGGTTCTTCGATGCCGCCAGGGTGTCGCCGTGCCGCCCGAAGCGGGTGAATGGCGTAAACCAACATTCCTTGTAAAGTCCGATCTCGGGAAGAACCGGCGCCAGGTTATAGCAGGCGTCAGACTCCGCTGTATCGGGCAACGCTTTCTCTTCGCATTCCCCCAGCGAAAACTTCCCCGCGCCCGTCGAAGCGTTTCTACCGTATCCAACACGGCCAATTCTTTCCATCGCCGCTTGCAGCCGGTCCATATCCGTCGCTTCTTCATCAACAAGGATGAAAATGGCCAACTCTGTTTCTGGGTAATAGAAATCCGCTGCTTCCGAATGCGGCGCAAACATCCCGCTGCCGGTGGTCATGGTCAAACGGTTTATGGTGTTATGCGGCTGAATAAATTCAGACATAAACGCCCTGTCAGCCTTCCTGCGCATTATTTTTCTTGATTCGCCGGACAGATCGTTGAATAAATACGCCAGCAGTTCTTTGTCCGTGATGAAAGCGTCGGTCTTTATGGAGAGATGAAAATCTTCCGGGACAAGAAACCACTTTTTTTTCAAGTTCTCTTTTTTTTGTTCATGCGCCTTTCTACAATTATTCTGCGTTGCCTGAAAAAGACGGCCAGGCGGATAATCGGGGCGTTTCATGGCATAAAACCACTTGCCGTCTTTTCTGATTTTCAGCCAGGCGGATGAACAAACGACAAAGGGCCGCTCCGCGTAGCAATCAATCCAACGATCCAAGCCACCTTCCAGCAAATTCTTGTCATATGCGGTCTGCCAGCAGATATGGCCGAAGATCGTGTCGCCTTTTAGCGGCGTACCAAAACCGCTTTCCGGTTTAATAATGACCTCGTAGAGTTTCACGGTTATTTTCCTCCATTGGAAAAAGGCTTTCTGTCTTTGAATTTTTCGTTTAGCGCTTCATCATCAAACTGAAACTCAATGCGTCCATAGCCACGCGAGCCGCTGCCGCCCAAAGCGTCCATCTCTAAAAGTTTGAGGCCGTCGAGAAGATACTCAAAAAGATCTTCCTCATTTTCACCCAATAACTTCAAGGTTGCTGAAAAATCAAATTGCGCGCCCTCAACCACGCGCTCCGTAAATCTGGGATTTCTCGCGGTTCCTTCAATGCGATTAATGGAATTTTCCGATTTGACTTCAAAGAGATCCCAACGGTTTTGCCTGGCCATAGCCTTCCAGTCCGCATTCATCGGACAATCGGCAAAGGAAACGCGAGTGGGTCCCAACTGAAGGTCGGCTGAGCCATCGGAATCAGCGCCGCTGGTGCCGAATATTTTCAGGATTTTTATGCATTTGTTTTTCTGTTCGTCTTTTATTCCCCTCAGGGTTTTTATCTGAACGGGCTCACCTTTTGTATCCACCATCAGGCCACTTTCCATTTCCAAAAGCGAACGAACTTTGCCTTTCAGGGAAGATCCCGGAATATAGGGTTCCTGAGTATGCGGATGCTTGAGGACTGGATTGTCCGTGCCGCCAATATGCATTTCCGTGTCACCCGCGCCGATGTGGAGACCGCTTTTGAGAATGATCCTGCCTTTGATTTCTTTTATATCCGTAAGCTGCATGTGTACTTCCTCCTATTCGTATTTCCGGTAAAAACCCATAAATGATTCAAAAAAGTTGGCAAACACATCGAGGTCTGCCGGTTTCTGCACCTGTGCGATACAATCTTTTAAAAGATTGACAAAATCATTCGTCACCAACTTGTTTCTTCCGTTGGCATAGGCGGCTTTTGCGATCAGCATATTGATGTATGGAAGGACCGCATCCCAATCGTCCGGATTGCTCTTGACATTACCGTTGAGGCGAACAACCTCGTCATAAAACTTGCGAATCTGCGTGCGTTTGTTGTGATCCAATCGTACCCTGCCGTCCCTCGTCTGTGTCTGACCGGATGCAGCAATATCAGCGGCAGTCTTTTCTGCAAAATCAGAAAATAGTTTTGGCTCAATAATCCCTTTCGCTTTATCCTTGTAAAAAACAATTTTATTCATACATCGCCTCCTTATCGATTGTTGTATAAAATGTCCCAAATAGATATTTTCAGGTTGCTTCCGTGTTCAGAAATCCAACCCGCCATTTTTTCAAATTCTTTCTTCGCCGCTTTCCTTTTGGCTTCGTCTTTGATGTTTTTGCCGATGTTTCGTTCGGCATTGTAGCTGAACAGAGCGCGCCACTTTAGGGCTTCCATATCTTCCAAATGAATCTCTTTGTCACCCAAAAGCGCTTGCTCCTCGGCCGCCATCGCAATGAATCGGTTCATTCGATAAAGCATGGCGTTGTTGATTAATTTTTCATTCCGCCATGTCTCAATCGTTTTCATAATCTCATGCAATTGGGCAAATTTGTCCCATGTTACTGTTTCACCGAAAACGGTCAGGCGGTTACGGTTGCCCGCTTTATCACCCGCCTTGGATAAAGCAAGCGCTGTTTCCGCATCCGCCGCCATCTTGCCCAGCGGCGTGTTGGCTTTCTGGATGCTGATCCCGGCTGAAAAGTGCACCTCTGGGTTCCAGCACACATACTCGGAAAAACGATCTTTCAGATATTCCGACAAATCCAGCATCCGGTTCCAGGGACCGATCAGAAAAAGGTCGTCGCCACCGGCAAACACCGTGTAGATTTCGCGAAACAATGGATTGGTTTTTAATAGATGCGGCAAGTAAACGACAAAGAAGAAATTCATTTGTCGGCTCAAGGTTGCAAGCCTTGAGATGGTAAAGTTCTTTTCACTGATTCCGCAAGATATCAGCATGCCAAGTTGATCAACGTCGGCTTTCAGCACGCCTAATGCCTGAATGCCCTTGAAGCTGCGTGACCCCTCGTCAGCAGGGTTCATGGCTTTACAGGCGAGATGCGTGAATGTTTTCGGCCTGCCTTCTGCAATATCTTCTATCAGTTCTTCTTTCCTGCTTTCGGCTTTCCGACCTTCCAGAATACGGTCGTCATACAGATCCTCTTTCCCATAAACAGGAACGTACCCATTAATGAATCGCGCGGTAACCTCTCTGGAAATCGTTCCCGCCTCATCGATGGATATGTCCCAGTATTTCAGCAATTGACCTTCTCTGGCCAGTTTGTTGAGTCCGCCGTCCACAAACGCAACCTGGTATTTTCCGAAAAATGGTTCGATCAGCTTAACATCGCCGCCTTTAATATCCGCTTCGACGGTGGTGATTGCGATCCGTGATTTTTTAACAATGTTTTCACCCAGAAAGATGTGATCACGACAAATGCCGCACATCGATTTGTCTTCTTTGTTTTTTTTGAATGTCTCTGCCTCCTTGCTGGACGGTCTTTTTCCGCAATACGGACAAAGGGGCGGGTTCAATCTGTTGTCAAACGAGTCAAGAAATCCACTGACAACACCCGCGTATTTATCGGGATTGAACTTTTTGTATTTATTGGCGCCCATCTCGTCAGATAAGCGTTCATATAATTGTTGAAAGCGTCCCGCTTCAAAGTCTTTAGGCGAGGCATCTATGTTGGAAATCCCAAAGGAATTAATACCCAGCGTCTTCTGAATCAGCCAGTCATTAACGCGCTCGCGGATAGCGGCCACGGCGTCTTTTACTTTCTTCGTATTTGGCGCAAGAATGGTAAATTTTCCAGCTGCGTTGAGCAAAACGGCGGCGGGCGGCAGGTCTGTTTCCCTGCAAATCATGTCAGCGGTTAATTCACACAGAAGGGATACGGCAAATGATCGGCCGCGCAAGATTTTTGAACGGTGTTTTCCCGCTTCCCCACTGTCGCTGAAGATGAAATCCTGTATTCCGTAAAAATCGCCCCCGATCAAACAAAACTTCTGCTTGTCCGAATCTCGAATCGCATCGATATTCATACTGTCTGTTTCGCAATGGTAAAGATACAAAGCAGCAGAAAGAGCGGCAACAGACTTGGAATGATCGAACAGTGACACATCCGGCACTAGCTTGCCCGCACGGGCAGCCGGAATCATGGACGTGTAGATCAGAAGAAGGTTTTCCAGATGCTCAAACCATAGTGTAATGCTTTCGTCTTTGTGCAGTAATTTCTCCAGTGAAGCGACAAAATCGTCAAACAGGTTTTTATAGTCATCTTTCGCCTGCGATTCATTAACTGCATCGCTACATGGAAAGATGTTCTTCGGATTGAGCGCCTTGAGTGGATAGTGATATTTCCTGGCGGCAGCCGCCCGTTCATCATCATATAATAAATTTTCAAAAATCGGTAACAGGCGCGTCTGCCGATAGTCCTTCCAGGCAATCACCTGGTTGTATTCGTCAAATGTGGCACGATCCCAGCCGCTGCTTAAGCGATCCGCCGTGGCAATGATCCATTGCAAATGGGTTTCAGGTTTATGGTGTCCCGCCGCCAAATTGATGAATGGATCTTCGAGTCCCCAGTTTGCCTTGTTGAATTCTCTGGGCAATAACTTTTCAATGTGATCAATAAAAGCCGCCGTATAAACCGCATGCTCATGCGTGAAGTGATCACGGTAAAATGGCTGATAGAGCTGTCGGTTATTGTTGATAAATTCCGGATCGGCAAACATGCCTTCCTGCGCAAACTTCCCGATGTCGTGCAGCAGTCCGGCCAAGGCCACTTTCAAAACGGTATCATTCATAAAATATCCTCCTCGGGCTTCTTTGCTTTCGCTTATAGCAATCTTCCTTTTATTCTTTCCAGTGCGGCAACGTTGCCGCAGCGGACGCCTATCAGATAATTATGCATATTTTCTCCCGCTCCAGCGCAATGCCGTAGCGCGTGTCGGGTCTTTTGCCTATGGCCGCAACGGCCAGAAGGTCTGCCGCCTGCGCGCCGAATGCTTTTTGAATGTCCTTGCGAATTTTGCTCACATAGGTCCGCAGTTCCTCAATTTCTAGGGCGCAAATGCCTTTGTGATCGACTGCGCCGCCAAGCCGGTGGTAAAAACCAGTGATGGCGTTTTGTTCTTCGCTGATTTGCCGGTAGTCCAGATAACAGGCCGTGCAATTGCGGCAGCTTGTCCGCAACCGGCTGCATTGCTGTTTCTGCAAGGCCAGAAAAGCATACAGCGCCAAGCGTGAGGGCATCATTTTAAGCTCCGCTTTTTTATAGAGAATTTTGCCTTGCCGTAAATCGATGATGAGCGGCTGTTTCTTTTCGCGGATTAGGTGGCGGAAAAGCTGTGCCGGGGTTTGGACACGGCCGGTTTTTCCGTCTTTTGTTGCTTTCCGTAATGAAATGAAGGGAATCGGCACGAGCGTGACTTTGGCATAAGAGGTATCCTTGAAGATTTTCTGCCCCTGTGCGTCGCGAAGCTCCAGCACGACGGGTTTGACGGGCGGGTAGAAAAAATCACGGTGTCCCTCATATTCCGGCGAGACGAGCACATGGTAAATCCGGTCCTGCGGGCGGGCGTACATCTGGGCGGCCACCATCAGGCAGGCGCTCATGGTTTTGCGCCCTCCGGCGATGGAGAAAAAAACGGCGTCTTGCGAATTTTTTGTCAACCGGTACGCCAGCGTCAGGCACATTTTGAGCAGGATTTCGTTTTCCTCTTCTCCGGTAATATCGGTGATGGAAGTTCCCTTGATGTCGCGAAGCACATGGATGGTATCGGCTGAGAAATGGATGGACGTAGGGTCAATACCGTATTCTTTGATGTAGCGGAAGTATTGGCCGTCATCAGGTGCCAGCAGTTGGGTGACAATGGCGTCTCTTCCGATTCTTGTGGCGATTACATGGATTTCATCAATGGCAACGCCGTCTTGATGCAGGGCATAAAGCGTTTCGGTGATCACCTGCGGGCTCAGACCCGCTATGGCAAGCAGAATGTTTGACATGCATTACACCTTCCCGATGTTTTTCCGAAAAAAATGCTTTACTTATTTTTGTATGACTTTAATTTTTCCCAATCCGAATGTTGTAGCCTTGCCCAGATGCGCCAACTCGCAAAATCTCAAAAGCGGCAGATACTCTCCCGTTACACCTGCATAATTTATTTTTCCAACCATGCCACCCATCATCATGGCCTGTTCCTGCCGGTTGGAGTAACGCCGCCAGTCGTACCAGCCGATATGAGATTCTGCCACGGCGATTTCTTTGGCGCGGGTGACAAGCCCACGATAGTCCAAAACAGGCTCGCCTTCGCCGTGGTACGCAAACAGCGATGAAATCCTTCTGAGGATCGCTCTAGTCAAAACATCAAACGAAAGGTCGGCATTTAGACCGTTTTGATATTTTAAACGGAGCGGCGTGATCAATTCCAACTCGATGTCAAACAGACCATCTTCAAGCGTTTCCGCAAATGTCTGGGCGCTTAATGTGCTTGTTGCGCTATGCTTTTTGATTTTGCCGTCTGTTTTTGAATAAATGATTTTATTGTCTGAACGAACTTCCCTGAGTGTAAACGCTGCGCTTTTCCCATTTACGCGCTTACCGATGCCGATACTGCCGATCTGTTCGAATGCGTAAATGAAGTAAGCAAGATTTTTGCAGGCATCGCCGAACAAAATCAGTGAGAAATCAAGGGAATCTCCCTGTAGATAGCGCGTTTTGGAATCATCCGGCGGTTCGATAACATAAGGATGGGGCGGCTGAGAAATTCTCTTGCGTCCGGATGTTTCGTTGACTGTTAAGGGTATTTCAAAGACTGTGGGATAAATACAACGGTCGGCTAGGAGACATTCCGTGCAGTCCTGCTTTTTTAGCGCGCAGACCACTTTCTTCAGGGCATGCCCGAATATTCCACGGAGCGTTGAACCTTTGTAGGGCGGTAAAACGGCATCATCTTCGATTAAACAGGAAAAAACGTATCGGCCATAATCCATGATTCTCAAGCATCCTAAATTGTTTAAGTATATCTCTTCTATGCTTTTATTCTTTGTCGTGCAGGATTCAGGTAGAACCTTTCCTTCTTTCTGCTTTTGTTACTCCAGCGCTTTTAAATCCAGCCCTTCAATCTCCTGAAGTGTTTTTCCGGCAATTCCCTGGAGATCACCATACATGCCAACCGTTGCCTGCATGACCCGTTCAATCTGCTCATCGCGTTTGGCCCATTGTTTCATGATAACTTTTTTCTCTTTGTCGAGGTCTTCCTGCATGGATGAAAACGCCTCGACAATAGCCTGCACACGTTGACGAAAACGCGGACCTGTAAGGTATTGATAAACCAATTCCATCTTGGTTTGTTGACCTTCGGAAGCCTGACGTGCCGCCGCAATCTCGATCAAGGATTGGCGCAGTGACAAGGCAACCGGCAGCGCCGCTCTTGGATGCGTTACCCATACGCCATCTACCAGATCAAATGTTTCTATTTCTTTTGGAAGAGTTTGGCTGACGATCACTGCAATTTCCGCTTTCGCCATCCGCTGATCTTCACGCAATTTTACCAACCAGCCATCGCTCCAGTTCTTGGTGCGTTTGGATTCCCAGATAATTGTGCCGCAAGCCAATCCCATCGGACCGACAACACATTGCAGAACATCGCCGCCATGTTCACCTTTTGGAACCGGCATGATGCTGTCATGAGGAAATTTAGCTTTCAACAATGATTCCAGTTCTAATTCTTGTACTTCTCCTTGAAGCTGTTGCGAACCTTGTTCGGCCTTACGCTTGAGTTCCTCTATTTGCTTCTGCATGGATGATATGGTTTGTTCCTTCTCCATGACTTTAAGCTTAAGCTGTTCTTCAGCTTCTTTCCTGGCTTGCTCGCGTGTCGTATCGAGTTTTTCTTGGATTCGTTTCTCAATGGTTAGTTCCATTTCACGTTTAGCATCATCCAACTCACGCTGTTTTCGAATGAGTTCGACTTGCGCCTTTTGAGCTTCAACAAGTTTTTCACCTTGCTGATTTAAAGCATTTTTCAAATCTTCCAATTCAGTAGATTTTTGTTCAAGGTCCGTCGCTACCGCAAGCCGTGCTTTTTTGGCCTCTTCTGTTACAATTTGCGCACGTTCCAGTTTTACTTTTTCTGCAACCTGTTCATCGATTGCTTCCTTAGCCTTGGAAAGTGCTTCTTCTTTTTCGCGCATGGCTGTTTCGCGCTTGGCAATATCGGCATCCTTCTGGCTCAAGCGTTTTTCATATTCTTTGCGAGTTGTCTCAATAAGAGGCGCTGCCAGGGATTCAGTAAGCTTGATTTCAGTTTTACAGTTGGGACAGGTTATCGTGGGTTCCGTCATTTCCTTGCTCCAGTTTCAACAATTTCTCAAAAACCGCATTTCGTTCATCAAATCTTTTAGCCATGACTCCATTCATATCTTACCCGCAGGTCATTGTCATATTGCGGCTGGATTAAATTTTCATGCTGTAATCGTCCCACAACAATACCGGTATGAATGCCAATCTTGCTTGCAAAATCGGCGATGTCGTGTTTATGGAAAGATCCTTTTCTCATAAACTGCGTGCAAGCCTCGCGCGGTATCAGCGTATTGGAAGCAAAATCGTCGGCTTCTTTCTCGATCTTATCTTCCTCATTATTTTCCAAAATGACGCCTTGCTTACTATGCAGTAGAATATGACCAATCTCATGAAAGAGGCTGAACCAGAATATGTCGGCCCATTTTCCACGGATGGTCAGCATTAAAACAGCTTTTTCCCGACCCAGCCAAAATGTTGCGCCATGCGTCATGGTTTTGGAAAAGTGGGGGCAAATGACAAGCGCGATACCACAGTCCGCCAGCGCAGATATAAGCTGCTGTTGAAAAGTTTCCGGCTGTTGAAGTGTAAAAGAACGGAGCGTTGGAAGCAGAGCATGAAGCCGGTCTTTGTTGTATGAAGAACAAGTTATTTTCTGCGCTCTTCTTTCGCCCATCCGCAGCCATGCGGCCACTGCTTCGGGAGTTCGTTCACCTCTGGTAGCTTTGCCGCAGCGAAAGGCGGGCTTGTAGCGCTGCAGTTCCGGGATGCTAAACAGAGACACGACACCAAAAAAAACGTGTAAGGCCTTCACTTTTTCAACAGGACTTTTTTGCTTTTCTATTTCACCGGCCTTCACCAGTTCATTATAGGGATATTTGGCCACCAGCTCGATTTCTTCTTTTAAATGCTCTTCTTCTTCGGCTCGTTCCTGCTTGGCCAACGTGAGACGATATTCAGCTTCAAGTCCCGTCCAAATATGCGCCGGAACGCCGACGACTTTTTCAAGTTGGAGAGCGGTTTCCGGCGTAATTGCTTTTTCTCCCTTAAAGATAGGACTTAGTTTGGTTGCCGGACGCCCCATCCGCTGCGC
>Ga0116162_10001613_pt1 | contig 14603 bp, 8 predicted proteins | sample AD_UKC105_MetaG_FD_89875 | JGI IMG/M metagenome (GOLD analysis project Ga0116162, IMG submission 89875) | Active sludge microbial communities of municipal wastewater-treating anaerobic digesters from Hong Kong - AD_UKC105_MetaG | ecosystem: Engineered > Bioreactor > Anaerobic > Digestate... | reverse complement strand
GGGGTTATATCAATGGTCCCGTCATCATTTCCGAAGCAGGTAATGTCGGTAGAAACAACAGAAACGTCGAGGGGTATTGGTTCTGATACAGTTTGTGTGGGGAATATCATGACGCATCCCAGGGCATCGGTTACAGTGAGGGTATAATCGGCAGCCGACAGGCCGGTGATATCCTGGTCGATGAGGTTGGTATAACCGTTTGATCCGGACCAGCTGACGGAATAAGGAGGAACACCTCCGCCGAGGGTAACATCGATGGCTCCGTCGGCACCACCGTTACAGCTCAGGTTGGTTACTGAGAACGATGCAGTGAGTACCGGGTTTTCATTCACCACGATATTGGTGAAGTTCTGGCTGCAGCCGTTTGCATCAGAAACGGTTACGTTATATGTTCCGGCATACAGTCCGGTAATATCTTCATTGGTTGAGGTAAATCCTGAAGGACCTGTCCATGCAAAGCTATACGGTGGTGTTCCACCGGCAGGAGAGAGGTCGATCTCGCCAGTATTGTCACCGTTGCAATCCACATCCACCACGGTGTTGGTAGCGGTGATGGCCGTTGGCTGGTCGATGGTCACCAGGTTATCGAATATCTTAACGCAGGTATTTGCATCGGTGATCTGGAGGTCGTAGGTATCTGCCACCAGGTCTGCAGGATCGGCAAGTGTGCTTGAATGTCCTGTGCCATCACCTGTCCAGAGGTATGAATATCCGGGTGTTCCGTTAGAAGCGGTGATCTGGGCTGTACCGTCGTTACCTCCAAAGCAGGATACATCGGTGAAGCCGTCCACCACTACGGTGATATCATTGGGTTGTGTTATGGTCACCAGGTTGGGGAACAATTGCACACATCCGTTGGCGTCGGTTACCTGGAGTGAATACACATCGGCGGGCATCCCCACGGGATCTTCATCGGTGGATGTGTAAGGACCAACAGCAGCCGTCCAGAGGAAGGTATAGGCTCCAGTACCTCCGGATACATTAATGGTTGCAGCACCATCTGAACCACCGAAGCAGCTGACGGGCGTGGTGCTTGCCAGGGCAACGGAGATGGCTGTAGGTTCGGATACGGTCTGTGTGGGGAATATCATGACGCATCCCAGCGCATCGGTTACAGTGAGGGTGTAGTCGGCAGCCGACAGGCCGGTGATATCCTGGTCGATGAGGTTGATATAACCGTTTGATCCGGACCAGCTGACCGAGTATGGAGCAACGCCTCCACCCAGGGTAACATCGATGGCCCCATCGGCACCACCGTTACAGCTTAAATTCGTTACTGAGAATGATGCGGTAAGAATTGAGTTTTCGCTGACTGTTATGGTAGGAAATACCTGGCTGCATCCGTTGGCATCACCAACTGTCAGGTCGTAATCTCCGGCATAAAGACCAGTCAGATCTTCACTGGATGAAGTAAATCCGGAAGGTCCGGTCCATCCAAAGGAATAGGGAGGAGTGCCTCCTGCCGGTGTGATGGATATTTCTCCGGTATTGTCGCCGAAACAATCCACATCTATGACTGAACTTGCGGACAAAGTAATGGGAAGAGGTACATCAATAAAAATATTATTTGCAGCGTCGGAACTGGGACAGGTAGCATGAGTTACAGACACATCGTAGGTGCCTGTTGGCAGGGCATCAAAAAAACCTGTTCCATTGCTGGCTCCAACCGGACCGGTAAGTGTATAGATCAGGTTTCCGTCTTCTCCACTTGCAGTAATAGTGATGGTTCCATCATCGATGCCTGCACAATTTATATCTGTAGTGCTTACATTTGAAATACTAATCGGGTCAGATCCCCTTACATTGGCATAGAAGAAAAGGTCCTGTGTGCCTGCAATAAGATCCTGTACGTAGATGAAGTAATTATCTCTTTTTTCAAGTCCGGTGAAAGTATAGGAACGATCAGGGATATATCCGCTGGAAATCACTGAACTTCCGATCAATATATAATTCAAATTACCGCTACCGCCAGAAACTTCAACATAAATAGCTCCATCTGCAGTACCGCCGCAAGATACAGGTGTTATAACCGTATCAACCAGGACGATATCCTGTGCTTTGATCCCCGCTGAGAGCAAGAACAGGATGACTAAGAAGTATATTTTTTTACCCATTTTATACCAACCAATTGTCAGTTTGCACTAAACTTCCGCGCTAACTTTCTTATACGGCCTGAATTTTTGTAAAGTTCCACGTATATAGTTAATTAGCATAATTATTCTTCTAATTTAGAACATTTCTAAATAACACCTCAATTGCTCTGTCTTCAACTGTTTCGGCCCGATTCCAATTCTGCCAGGTACTTTTTACTAATTTGCCTTACCGGGTATTGAGCGGCAATAAACCCGATGATCAGAACGGTTATCCAGACAATTAACACGTCGGTTCCCTGTAAATCAACAGGATAGGCATCAATTACAAAGGTGCCGTTTCCTGAAAGTTTCAGCAATTCAAATTTGTCCTGGATCCAGCTAATCAAGGATCCGAGCAGGATTCCGATTACTGAACCGGAGATACTGATCAGCCAGCCTTCCAGCAGGAAGATCCTTGATATCAGTTTTGGCCCTGCTCCCATGTTGCGCAGACTGATAATATCTGCTTTTTTATCTATTATCAACATGCTCAGGGAGCCAATAATATTGAAAGACGCAATAATCAATATAAATGTCAGAATGAGGAAGATGGCCCACTTCTCCGATTTCATTACTCTGTAAAACAGTTCATTCTGCTCTTCCCTGTTCTGAACCCGGAATTCGGGTCCCAGTATCGTTTGAATAGCTTCTTCAGTCTGTTTCAGGCTATAATCCGGATTCAGTTTCAACTCGAGAGCTGATACTTCGTTGTTTGAGTATTCCAGCAAGTTGCGCACAAAATCTATGGGGACAATGATGTATTTTGAGTCATAGTCCTGTTCAATGGAAAATATACCGGAGGGGTGCAGGTAATTCCTGCGAAATGCATCATCAGGATTTGCAAGGTTGATTGTTCCCAGGCGTTTGGGCATATAGACAAAAAGAGGTGTAATAAAATTCAGACCAATTTGTAGGCTGTATGCTATTCCCTCTCCAACCACTGCATAATTCCGGCTTCCTTCTTTCAGTTTCATTTCCCCGTCGTATACCATCGAATCTATTCCGGTTACCTGGATAAATGACTCATCTGCGCCTTTTATAGTTGCAATATGCTGGTGATCTCCATACTCCAGCAACGCATTTTCTTCAAGAATTTGTGCCATCACAGCCACTCCGGGCAGTTCTTTTACCCTGTCGATTCTTTCATCGGGCACAAAAACCTTTCCCTCGACGGCAGTTATTTTTATGTCCGGATCAAAGGAATTGAACAGGGATTTTACTACCTCATCAAAGCCATTGAACACCGACAGAATTACCACCAGGGCCATAGTCCCAACACCAACGCCCAGCATGGAGATACCCGAAATAATATTTATGGCATTCTGACTTTTCTTTGCGAAAAGATATCTCCGTGCAATATAGAGGGCAAATCTCATTTAATGGCTTTAACGATCAATCCTGTTCCTGTTTTATGGTGAATGTTCACATCAGCCAGGTTCAGGAAAAAGCTGATGGGGTATGCTATCAGGTAATAAACAGGTAACAGTATCAGCAGGACCTTACTCTTATTTGCCATCAGTATGGGCCATTTCATTGAAAGTTTCCATGAAATTTTGCCTGGTTTACCATAGGAGTACCTGGTTTCAATTGTTGAGAATCCTGCCTTTTTCAGTTTTTCTTCAATTTCACCGATTCCATAACCATCCCTGACATGTTCTTCGATGAATGAGTCTTCGTGATCGTGATGCACATCGCTACCTCCCTGGTCGGAAGGAGTAGAGATCAGGAGGATACCGCCTTTTTTCATACTCTTTGCCAGGTTGGTCATTACACCGATATCATCTTCAATATGTTCCATCACATCCACTGATAGCACCAGGTCGTATTGTTCCGGGGAATCAAATGCGGTAAGATCAGCATATTCGAATGTAACCCTATCGGATTTACCAATCTTTTGGAAAAAGGCATTGCAATCGTCAATTTGTTCCTGCTTCACATCCACAGCCGTAATAGTGGCGTGGGGAAATTGAAGAGCCATGGTGAAGTCATACTGGCCAAATCCCGAACCTGCATCCAGGATTTTCAGTGTTGGGGGAAGACCTTTTTTCACCTTTCGCAACTCTTTCCGAATATGCCAGGACCTCAGCAACAGTAAATTGAGCAGATGGTAAAACAGTTTTCTCAGAAAAGGAGTACGGTTGAACACACTGCCCAAACTTCTCTTTACAGGATCATACTTCATTCGTCCTCTTTAAGTAGATTATCAATATTTTCTATATAGTCCAGGGAATCATCAAGGTAATAGACAAACTCAGGAACAATGCGTAACTGGTTTTTTACCTTCCTTCCAATATAATTCCTTACGGCTGCATTATGACTGCGTATTATTTCCAGTGCTTCCCCGGAGTTTTCCGAAGGGAAGATGCTCAGATAGGCCTTTGCAACCCCAAGGTCTGGGCTGATCCTGACCTGGGTAACGGTAATCATTTTCCCGGCTACCAGATCCCGTTGATGCTGCTGAAAATAAGTACCCAGCTCTTTTTGCAGCAACCTTCCTACTTTTTGCTGCCTGGTTGATTCCATATGTTTATACTTTATCGTGAAAAATTACAAAAATATGCCACCGGAACTTCAGTGTTTTATTAACAATTCCGGATTCACAAAGGATGCAAAAGTAGTTAAATTTGCAGGAACCAACCAAGTTAAGGGGCTGCCCGGGCAGAATTGCCGGTGATCCCGTACAAAGGGTATTGCTCGTTATGTGGCAAGAATTAATTCCGGATATATTTTTCTATCTTCCTTGCTATGGATTGTGGAAGAAAATTTATATCAATTCTGTATGATATATTTGCACTCCCTGTTTTAGATGGTTAGTTTTGTATCCAATTTTTAATTATTTATGGAAACCGTATTAAGTGGGATTCGCTCTACCGGAAACCTGCACCTGGGAAATTACTTTGGTGCCGTCCGCAATTTCGTGAAAATGCAGCACGAATACAATTGCTATTTTTTTATTGCAGATATTCATTCATTGACTACCCATCCCAAGCCTGAGAACCTGCACGATAATATCAGGAAGGTGTTGTCGGAATACCTGGGTTGCGGAATAGATCCGGAAGTGGCAACAATATATATTCAGAGTGATGTGCCTGAGATATCGGAATTATATCTTCTCCTGAATATGAATGCATACATTGGAGAACTGGAAAGGACTACCACGTTCAAGGAGAAAGTAAGAAAGCAGCCGGAGAACGTAAATGCAGGATTACTGACTTACCCGGTGCTGATGTGTGCTGATATTATCATCCATAATGCCAATAAGGTACCGGTGGGAAAAGACCAGGAACAAAACCTGGTAATGGCCCGGAAATTTGCCAAGCGTTTCAATCATATTTACGGGGTGGAATATTTTACCCTTCCGGAGCCTTTCAATTTCGGCAATGACCTGGTTAAAGTTCCCGGCCTGGATGGAACGGGGAAAATGGGAAAATCCGATGGAAACGGGATTTACCTTATTGATGATCCCAAAGAAATCAGGAAAAAGGTTATGCGGGCTGTAACTGATGCCGGGCCAACCGTTCCAAACTCTCCCAAGCCTGAGCCTATTCAGAACTTATTCTACCTGATGGATCTCTTATCAGACAAAGATACAGTGGCACATTTCGAAGAAGCCTATAATAACTGTGCCATCCGGTATGGTGATATGAAAAAGCAACTGGCGGAAGATATTATCCGATTTACAACTCCGTTACGCGAGAAAATACTGGATATTTATCACGATGATGTCTATCTGCGGAAAGTTGTTACAGAAGGAGCAGAGAAAGCAAGGGCCAGCGCATCAAAAACACTGAGGGAAGTCAGGGAGATAATAGGATATAAATCCTTCTAAAAATAAAAAGCCCGCCTCAGGTGAGACGGACCGTGCCCCGAATTCTGTCAGGTATATGCTTGGATGAACTGTCACTGTAATAAAGACAAATTCTGTGCCAAAACAGTTGCGTCCGGCTTTAATATAACCCACAAAATATGTTCTATAACATAATTAACTGATTCTCCAGTCAATTTCAGGAATTCCGTGTTTTCTGAGATAGTCGTTTGCCCCGGAGAAATGCCTGCAGCCGGTGAAACCGTTGTAAGCTGAAAGAGGAGAAGGATGAGCGGCTTTTAAAACCAGGTGTTTGCCGGTATCTATCAGGCTTTCTTTCGCCTGGGCATATCTTCCCCAAAGCAAAAAGACCACATGTTCGCGTTGCTCCGAAATAGTAGTGATCACTTTATTGGTAAATATTTCCCAGCCCCTGTTCTGGTGGGATCCGGCATTTGAAGCACGTACTGTCAGGGTCGCATTGAGAAGCATAACTCCCTGTGTTGCCCATGCTTCCAGGTTCCCGTGTTTTGGAACGGGGATTCCCAGGTCCGCTTCGATTTCTTTAAAAATATTCACCAGTGAAGGCGGAGCCTGGATACCTTCCGGTACTGAAAAACACAAACCATGTGCCTGGCCTGGCCCGTGATACGGATCCTGTCCCAGTATCACCACTTTTACATTGGGTAAGGGAGTTGAATTGAAAGCGTTGAAAATCAATGGTCCCGGGGGATAAACCGTATGAACCCTTCGTTCTTCCACAAGAAAAGATTTCAAGGATGCAAAGTATTCGGACTGGAATTCTTCCCAGAGTACTTTTTTCCAGCTTTCTTCAATCGTCGGTGTAATTTCAGCCATAGGCATTAGCAATTTAAAAGGTTGTTCTCAGTTTTACAAGGTAATTTCTACCTGGAGCGCTTACTCCCGATGCATAGGTCTTATAAAACTGGTCCAGGATATTTTCGATCGAAAACTGGAGTGACAGGTGGTCAGAAATATTGTACCTGGTATTGATATTCAGAGTCCACCAGGAGGGAAAACCAAAGACGGTGGCTTCTCCTTCATTATCCTCTCCGTAGGGTGAAAAATCGGAAGTGAATTTCCAGCCATTGTAGTGTACATAGCTTTCAAAAGACAGTTTATTGTTATGGTATGCAATACTCACCCTGCCAAAAACCGGGGGAATATGACCCAGCGGAACGTCATCTGTAATATTCCGGCCTTTTGTATAATTCAGGGAGCCTTTCATGCGGATATGCTCCGTGAACTCGGAAACCAGGTTCAGTGAAGTTCCCCAGATACCGGCCAGTAAAGCATTATAATTGGCGGTTATCCTGTACAGGTCCCCGTCATAAAGCATTGAATCGCTGCCGTTCAGTTGAAAATCGGTTCGTACAATGGCATTGGTAAGCAATGAATAGTACACAACAGCATCCAGCTTCAGAAATCCTTCTATTTCCCTGCTGATTCCAAGTTCCCCGTTGTAAGTATATTCTGGTTTTATATCCGGATTCGGGATTATTATATATTCGTCCTTGGCCCTGATCTTACCGTAATCATCCACATTGGGATTTCTGTATCCGGTGGAAAGGATGGTGTTGATCTGCCATTCGGGGGTTGGGTGATATACCAAACTCAGGCTGCCGGTAAAGGCTCCGTTTGAGATCTGTGTGTTTTCAAATGGCAGGAGAGGATTATTGAAAATGGAACTCAGGTAGGAATAGTTGTACCGAATGCCTCCATTCATTATAAGAGATTCGCCGAACATCTTCTTTACACTGGCATAGAGAGAGGTTGATAGCGTTTGACTTCCTCCTGCAGGATACCTGGTTTCTGCTGCTGTTCTGGCAAGGCTGCTTATGTCCTCATAATATGCTAGTGATCCCAGGTAGTTATAGATAAGATCGTAACCATAATTTATACGTAGTCCATTTTCCAGGATTTTAAGCAGGTCGAGGTTCAGGCTAGCCACATGAACATCCTCCTTTTGCCACAGTCTTTCAGGATTTTGAAATTTCCTGGAATACCTGTCCTCATCAATTCTCTGATAGGCAATAATGGAAGTTGCATTGGTAAAGTAGCGGTTGTCTTTCCTGTTCACATTCTTCAGGGCGATCATGAGGCGGTTTTGCGGACCATATCCATATTCTGCATATTTCAGGTAGCCATCTGCTGTATAATCGTTGAGAAAATCAAGACGGTCGATTTCAGACGAGGTTGAATACTGGATATTCAGAATCCAATCAACATAGTCAGACGGGGTATATAGTATTTTCTGCAATACATCCAGTTGACTGTAAGCTGTATATTGTTGCAGGTTTTCATCTGCATTTACCAGCATGCTATCCTTTCCGTCAATGTATGAAATGTAATTTGGGGTTTTTCCCCAATCGCCGTAAAACAGGTTCCTGTTCTTTCCCATGCGGATCAGGCCAAAATCCTTATAAGAGATTCCTGTGAGGGAGGCAATCTGATCTCCTCCCACATTCAGTAAAAGACTTCCCTCTTTTCCTGAATTTGCTGATGAAAATCCTGCATAGGCTTCACCGGCAACTGTTTTGTTTTCTTCTCCGGAAAGTTCGGGGTTCCGTGTGTAATAATGAATTACACCTCCCAGGGCATCACTTCCGTAGATCAGGGAACTTGGCCCGAACATCACTTCCGTACGTTCAAGGGTGGCATTATCCACAGTTATGGCATTCTGCAGGTGACCGCTCCTGTAAATCGCATTGTTCATGCGTACACCGTCAACCACCAGGAGGATTTTATTCGCTTCGAATCCTCTCAGTACCGGGCTGCCTCCCCCGGCCTGTGTTTTCTGGATGATAATATTGCCGGTTTCAAGCAAAATATCTGCAGCATTCTGTGCCATATTATTTGTTAGATCCTCTTTTTCCATGACACTGACAGAATATGGCAATGCATTTCTGCTCTCCCTGGACTTACTGGCAGATATTACATATTCGTCGATCATAATATTCCTCCTGGTCATTGTTACATACAGGCTGTCGGCAACAGCTATGTATGGACAGATGCGGGTATTATATGAAGGATGCTGGAAGACCAGGGTGTCTGTTTTTACAAATGAAACCATACCGGTGAATCCGGTACTGTCGGTAATAGAAGCTCTTTCCCGGGACAGGTTGTAAACAGCCACATTTTCAATTGGTTTCCCGGTTTTTTCAGAAACTACCCTGATTTGTTGACTGAATACAGGACAGGTAAAAATCAGTAGAAAAACAGCGATTGAAATCCGCATTTTAATTGTGAAGTTTAGGTATTCAAAGTAACAAAAAATATACCAACCCGTGAATTGAACCTGTTTCCGGAATACCTGTTGTGATGACATTGGAATTGATTCATTGTTAGTAAGTTCTCACAGGACTCCCTCCCCTTTTTAATATTTTTGATTTTAAAGCATCATTTATGTTGAAAAGGATTCTGATCGGGGGCGTTTTTGCCATTGTTGTCGCAGGCTTATTTATAGTGTTAATTTTCAAGAAGGGGGATCTTAAGCAGTATGCTGCCATAGCAGATGCAGTTCCTGCAAATGCCATAGTTTTTGTAGACAGGGCTGATTACGCATTTTTTGCCGAGGAACAGACATCCGTAAACGCACTATGGTCAGAGCTGAAAGTTCTACCGGAAATCTCTGAAATCGACACCTTAAAAACCCTTCTTTCCCGGAAATTAGAGGGGATGCCTGTTCTTCGGGACTGTATGCGCGAGGAAGGGATTAGTTTTTCTCTGCATTTACTGGGGAAGGATAAGCTCTCCGCATTGTTTTATGTTCCACTGGGTGAGAAATATTCGGAGCAGGAAATCAAGAATGAGATCGTTTCCCAGCTGGGAAGAGATGCTATTCTCAACGATAGAAAGTATGAAGCGGTAGAACTTACAGATGTTTCACTGGCAAATACATCCCTGGTCCGCAGTTTTTCATTTGCTGTAAAAGATGGCCTGTTAATTGTGAGCACATCTTCTCTACAGGTAGAAAATGCCATCAGGACGCTGCATTCCGGCGGCGGCATTTCAAACTGTAAAGGCTTTAAAATTGTAGAATCTACAGCCGGAAAATATGTCCATGCGAATATTTATTTGAACTACAGGTACCTTGACAACATTTTCTACCCGGTGATAAAGCCCGGAGCACAGAAGAGTATCCTGCCTCTCTCTGAAGTTGCCGACTGGGGTGAATTTGACCTGGATATGCAGGATAATATTCTGGTATTAAATGGAATGACCTATTCGGGAGATTCTATTCCTGGTTTGCTTGGACTGTTAAGTGATCAGGATCCGGTCCGACATGAAGCATCGGAGTGTGTTCCCTCAAATGCAACAGCTTACACCGCGTTGGGTTTAAGCAACGTAAAAAGCTTCCAGCATCAACTCATCCAGCTTATGGAATTAAGAGGGGAGTCCGGGGCTTTTAAAAGCGAAGAGAAAAAATATAACCAGATTCTGGCTGTATCCCCACTCTCCGAATTACTCGGAATGCTTAACGGTGAGATAATTAGGTTCACAATTAACAATAACCTTCCCGGAGAGTTTGATGAACTCATTGCAATCAGGATCAGGAGCAAATCTGAAACACTTTCGGTGTTGGAAGGGTGGGTATCACGTTTTGCAGGGGAGAATAATCACGACCCGGCCTCATTTATGGACAGGTTTAAACTGGATGATCAGACGAGTTTCACGATTTACGATTTTCCTGAACCCCTTTACCGGGGAACGATACTGGAAGCCTATTTTAAAAAATCATTTGCTGTCTTTGATAATTACGTATTTTTTGCTGATTCTCACGAAGCGATTTCAAGGACCATTTATCAGAATGTGCTGCATAAAACACTGGCAAATGAAGGCTATTATGAAGAAACCAGTCATTTAATCTCTTCAAAATCGAACCTGACAGTATATATTAAGCCGGGAGCTTTTCTTGAGCAGATTGCACCGAATATGACTGATTTTGCAACGGGTTCAGTTAAGAAACTGGATAACACCCTGCAAAAAATTTCAGGACTGGTGATCCAATTCTCGTCTGAGGATAATATATTCTATGGAAGCATAGGTCTGAAATACTCTTCAACCATCCGTGAGAAGGCGCTGACGGTCTGGGAAAGCCTGCTGGATACAGTTGCTATAACCAAGCCAGTCCTGGTGGTGAATCACAACACCTCGGAAAAGGAAATTTTTGTTCAGGATGCAAACTATTCGGCTTATTTACTGAATGGTACGGGCCGGGTACTCTGGAAAATTAAGCTGGATGGACCTATTCTCAGCGACATTATCCAGGTGGATTATTACAGGAATGGAAAACTGCAGTATCTTTTTAGTACACCACAGTCTATTCACCTGATTGACCGAAATGGAAACAATGTTGAGCGCTATCCCGTAAAATTGAGATCGGATGCAACCAATGGGGTGGTATTATTTGACTATGATAATACCAGGGACTACCGAATGTTTATCGCCTGTGATGACAGGAAAGTGTATGCGTATGATCTTGAGGGGAATATTGTTCCTGGATGGGATTTTAGAAAGAGCGAAGGAAAAGTGACAAAGCCGGTGCAACATTTCAGGATAAAAGATAAAGATTATATTATTTTTTCCGATGAAATAAGGCCCTATATACTTGACAGGAGAGGAAAAGAGAGGGTGAAATTAAAAGATCGGGTAGCTGTCTCCGGGCAGAACATTTTTTACCTTGATATGAATATTTCCGGAGATGGGCCTCGCTTTATTAGTACCGACACCAGCGGAACAGTAGTAGGGATAAATCTGGATGGAGTTGTTTCTTCCATACTGCCCTACAAGGCTTCACCCGGTCACTTGTTCAGGCTGAAGGACATGGACAGGGATGGTAAGCCAGATTGTCTCTTTGCAAATGAAAACTTGCTGGATGTTGTTGATTTAAAAGGTAAAAGACTTTTTTCATATAAATTAAAAGACGATATTAGTACGTTACCCGATATATACGAGTTTTCTTCCAGCGATCTTAAAATTGGCCTGGTTGATCCCGATAAGAATTTGATCTACCTTCTTAATTCTGACGGTAGCCTTTATGAAGGCTTTCCTCTGGAAGGATCGGGAAGGTTCAGTATCGGATATTTTGCAGGTTCTGACAGCAGGTTTAACCTGATTGTAGGGAGTCAGAATGGATTTTTATACAATTATTCAATTGAATAGCCATGAGAAGTAAGCATTTAGGAATTTTAGCAATATCAGTGTTTGTTACACTGATGACATGGTCCTGTGAAGGATACCTGGATCAGTTCAGTACAGACAGGCTCTCAACAAGGGTTGAACTCACCCCTTCAGTTGCAATGCCTGTAGCCTACGGGAGCTTTAGTATACAGGATATCCTTGAGTCCCTGAATGACTCTGCAGGCCTGGTATCTCTGACAGAAGATAGTTTAATCTATATCTTTTTCCGGGATACGGCTTTTACATTTTATGCAAATGAAATCGTGGATATACCTGATCATGTGGGTTCAGAGACGTATATACAGTCTGATATTAATATTACACAGTGGGTGGATCTGCCGATTGGAGATCATTATATTTTCCACAAGACAGAGCAGATGAATTTCGAAATAGAGCAGGGCGACCGTATTGATAGTGTCATTATTAAATCCGGATTTCTGAACCTGAAGGCATTCAGTGAGTTCAAGCATGCCGGAATCCTCACAGTTACTTCAAGCAATATCTATGATCCTCAAGGGGATTCACTTGATCTGACATTTACGATCAGTGATACCCTGGGTTTATTTTCGAACACGGATATATATCCTCTTGATGGATATAAAATGACGGTTGAAGAGGTGGATGATAGTGCGAAGGTAATCGTTCACCTGTCACTTGATCTTACTAAATCCCATGCCGGTATTGCAGTGGATGAAAGGGCAGGAATCAGGATGACATTCACGAACCTTGAATTTCAGTCGATATTCGGGAAAATCAGCAAGCGTGATGTTACGGATGTGGACGAACAGATAGATATTGAGTTCTTCGATAATATTGTGGAGGTGCCCGAATTTTACCTGGCCGATCCCCAATTCAATATTGGTGTACATAATTCATTCGGAATTCCGTTATCCATTGAAATAACGGATTTTACAGCCCGTTCTCACCGGGATGGTTCTTTATTGGATCTACAGTTCTACAACGATACGATGAATCCATTTACCATTGTTGCCCCCACTGTGGAGCAAATTGGTCAGACAATAACCAGGTGGAGAAAATTTAATAAATCTACCTGCAATATTGCAGATCTTATATCCAGTGTGCCGGACCGGATTGATTTTAGTATATCAGCCACTACCGGGAGTGATTCACTTTCAACCGAACAGAACTTCCTTCTGGATACCAGCAAGGTTGTTTTGGAGGCTGAAGTATACCTGCCACTCTGGTTAAGTACGAAAGGATATACATTGAAGGATACGCTTGATTTTGCATTTGACAGTCTGATGGCCGACCTGGATTTTATTGATCGTATACACCTGCGCCTCCGCACCACGAATGAATGGCCGCTGGAAGTACTCTGGCAGCTGTATTTCATGGATAATAATTATGTTGCCGTAGATTCTCTCTTTGAAGGAGAGGTTCCATTAATTGAAGCCGCTCCTGTTAATGCAGAAGGAGAGGTGGATGAGACCGCGCTTGAAATGTATGAGTTGAATGTGGAGATGGATCATGATCGATTGCAGAAAGTAAAAGATGCGACCATGCTTATGCTGGTAGCCACCGCCAGAACATCAGGTGACGGCGTTCCGACGGTTAAGTTTTACAGTCATTATATGCTGGATTATCAGCTTTCGGTTTCGGCCGACTTTAAGATTACGGACGCCATGTTTAATTCTGAAGAATAGCTCAGTTAAACCCGGAATACTATTATGAAAAAAGCAGAACGAATTGTAGCTATTGGGATCCTCCTGGCAGGATTGCTTCTCCCGGTATCAGGCCAATTACCCAATACTATGTACTTCATGCCCGGAGTACCACAGTCGAACAAAATTAATCCGGCCATTCACCCGGGATGTAATTTTTATCTCGGTCTACCTGGAGCGGCTCCGCTCCGGTTCCAGATAACATCGAGTTCGGTTTCATATTCCGACTTCATCTATTATAATGAAGAACTGGATTCATTGATAACACCGCTGCACCCGCTGGGGGATAAGCAGGGATTCCTTGATAACCTGATGGACAAAAATTTCTTCCAGACAGAAGAGAGTGTTTCACTGGCTTCCATCGGATTTACTTCCGGCAAAAATTTTATTACCCTCGATATGAATATGAGGGTGGATGCAACGGTATATTATCCACGGGGTTTATTTCAACTTTTGTTTGAAGGCTTGCCGGATGGGAGTACCACAAGCCTGGGAGGTTTCGGTGCGGATGTAACAGTATTTAATGAATTTGGACTGGGAATTTCCCGCAAGGACTTTCTTATTCCGAATCTGGATTTTGGTGTGAGAGGAAAAGTGTTGTTCGGCCTGGCAAATATGACCACTAAGAGCTCGGTATTGGACCTCGAGACGTCCATGGACGAATGGCGACTCAGTTCCCAGATGGATATAGCAGTATCAACACTTCCCATTCTTGTAGACCTGGAGAATTATGTCTTTGACCCGGATAATCCGGAACCTCCCACCCTGGGATATGAGGAT
>Ga0116162_10001610_pt1 | contig 14612 bp, 18 predicted proteins | sample AD_UKC105_MetaG_FD_89875 | JGI IMG/M metagenome (GOLD analysis project Ga0116162, IMG submission 89875) | Active sludge microbial communities of municipal wastewater-treating anaerobic digesters from Hong Kong - AD_UKC105_MetaG | ecosystem: Engineered > Bioreactor > Anaerobic > Digestate... | reverse complement strand
TTTAGCAAAGTCCAAATTACCCCGAATAATGGCAGCGGAAAATCGATGGCAATCAAGTAGGGCTGTATAAACCATGCATAGGTAAGTGTTGCGGCGCCTATTAACGACGAAAAGAAAATGAAATAACGAAGTTGTTTAAAATCGACCAATGAATATTTTACAACTTTTAAAATGTCTTTCATACCAGCAACGCGGTTGTGTAAACTGTATTGGGGCTCAATTAGCGTTAGTGCAGCCGGAATTGCTGCTGCCGAAATGCCTACCTGAAAGAAAAATGGCGTTCGTAAGCTGATTGTAGCCAGCAATCCGCCCAAAATGCCGGCAATGGCTTCCGAAAAATTGCCAACCGATGTAACCCTTCCTTCGTATTTGAGGTAGCTTTTTTCACGCTTTTGGCTTTTTAATGTATCGTAAAGCATGGCCGAGTCGGAGCCCGAAATAAAACTTTGTCCTATGCCCAAAATCAATTCGGCAATCATAAACTGCCAAAAGGCGAACGAGAACGAATAAAGCGAAAATCCTAAAGTAGAGAGTATTGCGCCTGTAATGAGTGTTTTTTTGCGCCCCCAAACATCACCAAAATAACCCGAAGGAATTTCAAGCGCCAACATGCCAACCGAATAAACCGACTTTAAAAGAAAAATTTGGGTCATCGATAAGCCGTTATCCTGATAAAACAGCACCACAATAGGCATTATTAACGAAAACCACTTGGCTGTTTTGATTACATAAAGCTTGAAAATGTTGTTCGCGATTCCCTTTTTGAGCATTTCGCAAAAATAAATAAAAAATATTGGCCTGATTATTGGAAAGCAGAAACCATTATTAACTTTTTAAATCTTTTCAGCCATGAAACGAACTTATTTTCAGAAAAACCTAAATCGTACCGCAGGTGCAGTTAAAACAAGTAATCAAATTTCAAAAACTTTTTTGGCAATTTTTGCTGCTTTGCTCGTGTTTTCGTCATGCGTTGGCCCACGTGGGTTCGACGGCCTCGATGGTAAAGATGGTCGTGATGGCCTCGACGGAATTGACGGACGCGATGGTCGTGATGGAATTGCTAATGTTGGCGCAGTAATTTACGATGTTGATGCTTCGTCGTGGTTTGGTAACATCGATGGTTACTCTACCGTTCTCGATGTTCCCGAAATTACCAATTACGTTTATGAAAACGGAGCAGTGTTGGTTTACGTTCTGCAAAACGAAGGCACCGACAATCAGCACTTTAATCAGTTGCCCTATACTTGGTTGAACAACACTTATACCGAGTACATGGATTTTAACGCTTTTGTAGGCAGTATTGAAATTATTTTACGTTGGGTCGATAACGGAGTAAACAACACCGAAGCTCCAACAGGGCCTTATGCTTTCAAGGTAATTGTTATTGAAGGTACTCCGTTGGCAGTACTTGAAGCCAGTGTCGATATTAGTAATCCCGAAGCAGTGATGTCTTTCTTCCAATAAGAAAATAATACAATTTTAAAATACTAAAAATATTAGTATAATTTGATCGTTCTCATCATTTTTTCTCTTTCTATTTTGTAACTTTGCGTTACTTTGGCTAAAAATAATAGTTTAGCAATTTATTGGTTTGGCTAATTGTTGGGCATAGTTGATTAAAGGGAGGAAGGATGAGAACGATTGCTTTATTTACAGATGTAGTTTTGGATATTTACCGCGCCTCGGTAGCTACTGCTTTGGCTGTGCCCCTGGCCGATGGCGGAATAAGAGCCGGCTTTCCTTCGCCTGCGCAGGACTTTCTCGATTTGTCGATCGATTTAAACAAGGAGCTGGTGCACAACCCTTCGGCTACTTTTTTTGGGCGCGTTAAGGGCGAGTCGATGCGCGATGCCGGCATTAACGATGGCGATTTGGTTATTATAGATAAAAGTTTGCCTCCCCGCGATGGCAAAATTGCCGTGTGTTACCTCGATGGCGAATTTACAATGAAACGTATAAAAACCGAAAAGGACTGCTGCTGGTTAATGCCGGCCAATGCCGATTTTAAACCCATAAAAGTTACGCCCGATAACGATTTTGTGATTTGGGGAATTGTTGTACATGTAATTAAAAGTTTTTAATATCACAATAAGCCAATATTCCACTTCTCCAATATTCCATTATTTCGTTTCTTTCTCAATTCGCCGTTTGCCAATATTTGTAAATCGGTTTCTTATTTAACGTTTATTTTCTTTAATTTTATGGCTCATATTCGAAATACTACAATTACAAACGAAGTATTTAATTCGTAATTTTTAATCGATAAAATTAAAGTAAAATGATTAAATCAATATTTATCAAATGTTTAGAGCTAAGGCGCTTTAAGACAGTGTTTTTGGCTTATATGTTTGTAGCATTAAGCGCTTTCTCTCTTTTTGTTGGATGCACTAATGTTAAAGATCAACAGCAATGGGTAGGAACTTGGGTTACAGCGCAACAGCTGGTTGAGCCGCACAATAACCCTCCCGAACCTGGGTTAAGCAATAATACCTTGCGGCAGGTTTTACGTGTTTCGATTGGCGGCGACAGCCTGAGAGTGCGTTTTTCGAACGAATACAGCCAAAGTGCCGTAACATTAAAACAAGTACAAATAGCCTTGTCGCTTGGCCAAAGTGCTATTGACGAAAGCACTGCAAAAACATTACTTTTCAATAATAAGTCTGAAGTTACCATGCAGCCCGGAACCGCAGTAACATCCGATGCTTTGGCATTTGCCCTTACACCACGAGCCGATGTAGCTGTTACTATTTTCTTTGGCGAAACATCGGCCGATGTAACAGGTCACCCTGGCTCACGAACAACTTCGTATTTAATTGAAGGTGACCAAACAAATAAAGCTGAACTTATCGATGCTGTTAAAACCGATCATTGGTATGTAATAAGCGGTATCGATGTGAAAGCTCCTTCCGATGCTGGCGCTGTGGCAATTTTGGGCAATTCTATAACCGACGGTCGTGGCTCGGGTACCAACAAGCAAAATCGTTGGCCCGATATTCTTTCCGAAAGTTTGCTGGCTAACCCCGCTACACAAATGGTTGGGGTGTTAAACCAGGGTATTGGCGGCAATTGTGTGCTCAAACAGTGCCTTGGTCCTTCGGCTCTTAATCGTTTCGAAAGCGATGTGCTTAATCAGCATGGCGTGCGTTGGCTAATTGTGCTCGAAGGGGTGAACGACCTTGGTCAAACACGCGACAGTGCACATGCTATGCGGGTAGCCGACGACCTTATTGCTGCTTACGAATCGATGATTGTACAAGCCCATCAACGCCAGATAAAAGTTTATGGTGCTACTATTTTGCCTTTCGGAAAATCGTTTTATTATGCCGACTTTAGAGAGCCGGCTCGCCAAAAAGTGAACAATTGGGTACGTAATAGCCAACAGTTCGATGCAGTTATCGATTTCGATAAACTGATGCGCGACCCCAACGATACCATTGTTCTGTTGCCAAATGTGCATTCGGGCGATTTTCTTCACCCTAATGAAGCAGGTTATCAGTTAATGGGTCAGTCAATCGATTTAAGTTTATTTGAGTAGCTTGAAATGAGTGGGTTGCGAAAGGGTTATAGCCGATTTTTTGGTATTTTCTACGATAAGTTCATGTATTCTCTTGAACAGAAATATTTAATGCAACGTAGAAAAAAACTGCTTTCAGGGCTAAAAGGAAAAATTTTGGAGGTTGGTGTTGGCACCGGCATCAACCTTCAATTCTACAGTCAAAACGATATTGAGATTACTGGTATTGAGCCATCGCCCCACATGTTGTCGCAAGCTGTTAAAAAGAGGGATTTGTTGTTATTGCCCGATCGGATCAACTTGCACGAAATTGGTTGTGGTTACCCCGAAATGCAAAATCTTATACAACCAGCATCACTCGATGTTGTGGTTTGCACTTTAGTGTTATGTACAATACCTGATATTCAACTTGCGCTCGATAGATTTGTTGAGTGGTTAAAGCCTGGAGGAAAACTTATTATTTTAGAACACATACGATCGCACAATTCCTTAAAAGCAAAAATTCAGGATGTAATTAATCCTTTATGGGAAAAACTGGCCGATGGCTGTCAACTTAATCGGCCAACCGATAAAATACTTGCCAGTTCGGGATTACTAAAATCAAATGAAGAATATTTCAAAATAGCAATCCCTTTTTATCAGGCAGAATATACCAAACCATTTAATTAGTATATCTTTTTGAGGGTGTTGTTGATATAAAATTTTCATTAAAAAGATATTTCGTTTCACTGTTGTCCGGCAAAAATTTTAAAACATATAAATTGACTATATTTCATGAGCTAACATGTTGATTATCATGATGGGCTAAAGCCCCTTTTCAAAGATGCGATTTATAACCCCAGCCTTAAGGCTGGGGTTAGTATAGTTCCAATTAACAAGGGCTTTAGCCCAATAGTTATAATTTTACCGGACAATACTGATTTTGTTTGTAATTTATACAATATTATTAATTTATGGCAGCAAGTATTTACACCGAAAAAATGGTGCAGCCTAACGAACAAATGTTAATTGCCGATTTGGCGGCGACTAAAAAAATATTCGATGAATTGGCTTGGTACATCGAAAAAAAATATGGAGCTTATAAGCCCGAGTGGAAGTTTTACAGCCAAAAGTCGGGTTGGATTATGAAAATGTATAGCAAAAAACGCAATGTGCTGTTTGTAATTCCTTGTAACGGCTTTTTCAGGGTTTCGTTTACATTTGGCGAAAAAGCATTTGAGCAAATTTTGCTTGGTAATTTTTCAGAATTCGTAAAACGTTTATTGCTTGAAGCTCCGAAATATGCCGAAGGGCGCTCTATAATGCTTGAAGTAAAAAATGAGGACGATTTTGATACAGTGGTTAATTTGATTGATGTGAAAATGTTAAACTAAATATCAGGAAATGAGGCGTTTGTTGTTTGTGTTGTTTTTTGTATTGCCAATATGCATTTATGCTCAGTTTGATACAGGCCTAAAATTACGGATTACGCCAATAACATTGCTCGACTATACTCCCAGGTTACGTGTTGGTATTGAATATTCCAATCAAACAAAATGGCAATACGGGCTCGATTTTGGAATCGGAAATCCAACTTTAAACAAGTGGCGGCTCGATGGTATGGTTTGGGAAAAAGATTACTCTTTTTTTGAAATCAGGCCCGAAATAAAATATGTTTATCGTAAAAGCACCTGTTTCTTGCTGTATTGTTCGGCTGAACTGTTTTATTTACAATTGATTGATCACCTGCTGTCGGGTAATTATCAGAAAGATAATCGGCATTTTGTTATTTACGACGAGGCTGACTTTAAAAAGCAGAAAACAGGCATACATTTAAAAACCGGAGCCGATTTTAATGTTTTTAAGCGCTTTTATTTCGATGTTTATGGCGGTATTGGCTTTGCTAACCGAACAATAGCCTATGCCAATGTTGTTAATCCCATTGAAAATGAAGGGTTCTTGTTCGTTGAATGGTATCCTCAACCATATCTTTTTGAAGGGCAAGACCTAATTCTACATTTTACAGCCGGTTTCAGGATCAGTTATTTGCTTTGGAAGAACAAAAATTAATACAATGAACAGTACTAATCGTAATACCATTTGGCAGGTCGATGCCTTTACTCAAGAACCTTATAAGGGCAATCCGGCCGGGGTAATGATCGTTGACCACGATTTTAGCGAAATTAAAATGCAGCAAATTGCTGCCGAAATGAATTTATCCGAAACGGCATTCCTCATTCCCGAGGCCGATTATTTCGTGATCAGGTATTTTACCCCTACCAACGAGGTCGATTTGTGTGGCCATGCCAGCTTGGCAAGCGCTCACATTATTTTCGAAACTGGCCTGCGGAACCAGCATGAAACGGTTTTGCTAAAAGCCAAAGGGGCCGATTTGCAAATTTCAACGAATGGCGAATTCATCAAAATGGTGTTTCCGCGTTACGATTTACACCCAATTGAAACACCGCTCCAATTTAGCCGTATTTTGGGTTTTGAGCCTGTTGAAATTTTTTCGAGCAATTACGATTGGGTAGTTGCTGTAGCCGAAAACGAAACTGATATTTTGAATGCAGCCCCCGATTTCGGAAAGTTGAAAAGCACCCCGTTTGCCAATTTAATGATTACAGCCCAAAGCCGTTCGTACCCTGCCGATTTTGTGGTGCGCTGCTTTGCCCCCAACGATGGCATTAACGAAGACCCGGTAACCGGTTCAGCACACTGTGCTTTAACTCCTATGTGGGCAAATAAGCTTGGTAAAACCGAGTTGGATTCGATGCAGCTTTCAGCACGAACCGGTAAACTAAAAGTGAGGCTTAACAATAATAAAGTGGAGATAATGGGCAAGGCAATCACTGTATTCGAAGCTAAATTAAAGGAGGTATGAAGAATAAAGCATATAAATTAGTTGAAAAGGGCGCTCATGGATCAAGAATTAATTTAACGTTTGACTATGCTATTATGGTGCTTATTGTGCTCAACCTAATAGCAATAATTCTTGAAAGTTTTCCTAAAATCAATAATTCAATTAGTGGGTTTCTAAAGGTATTTGAAATTGTTACCGTAGTTATCTTTACCATCGAATATATTTTACGAATTTATGTTTCAGATCTTACTCATCCTGCTAAAAGTCGTTATCGATCAATACTTAAGTTTGTTTTCTCGATTTACGGATTAATTGACTTAATTGCGATAATTCCTTTTTATTTGCCATTTATTTTAGTTATCGATTTAAGGTTTATTCGAATATTACGCTTATTCCGCTTTTTTCGCATACTTAAAATTAACAGGTATAATAAATCATTAAAGTTGATATGGTCGGTAATAAAAGAAAAGAAACATGAACTGGCTATTACCGGTTTTGTAACTTTGTTAACATTGCTTATTGCTTCATTTTTAATGTATTATATTGAGGGCGAAGCACAGCCGGATAAATTTCCAAATATAATTGCAAGCTTTTGGTGGGCAATTGCAACCTTAACAACAGTTGGTTATGGCGATGTATACCCGATTACAGGTCTCGGAAAGTTTGTGAGTGGCGTAATAGCTGTTTTGGGAATTGGTTTAGTTGCTTTACCTACGGGTTTGATAAGTGCCGGTTTTATTGAAAAAATAAATAAACCTGTAAGGAAAGTTAAAAAGTGTCCGCATTGTGGGCATGATATTGATATGTAAAAACCAGAAAACAATTCACCCTTTGAGTATTTTCATCCAAATTTAGCTAAAAATAGAGGCTGTTCCGTCCAAATTTAGCTAAATATAGACGTTTGATCGGCTAATTTACGTAAATATGGATTTTTAAATTGATTGACTTAAGAGCGGGATGGAAGCCTTTTTGCTTACGAATTCAAATGGACCAAATCGAAAGTAAAAATACCGAAAGGTTTTGCTCAGGCCTATCCCGATGCTTCGTTTAAGGTGATTACAAAAGATAATTTCCTTGAGTTTCTTGTTGTCAGATAGTTAATTCCGTCAACGATCCTGCAGCCTCTGTAATAATGCGAGAAACTTCCGAATTGCTGTCGTATTCAATCACTGTTTTGCCTTCGAGCATGGCATTGGTAAAAATGGGGTCGAAGGGTATTTTGCCCAAAAGCGGAATTTTTTGTTTGCTCAGGAATGCTTCTGTTTCTTCGGTTACTTCGTGGTTCAAGTCGTACTTATTGATAATGGCCGATAGCGGTATATTGAAGCCATTTACCAACTCAACTACGCGTTTGGCATCGTGAAGGCCCGATAGTGTGGCCTCTATTATCAACAACACATGTTTGGTACCGGTAACCGACGAAATGGCCGTGCAGCCAACTCCCGGAGGGCCATCGTTTATTACCAGTGTATTGTTTTGGGCTTTTGCTGTTTCGCGTGCTTTTTCCCTTATGAGTGCTACCAGTTTGCCCGAATTTTCTTCGCCCGGCGCCATTTGTGCGTGTACCAACTTGCCAAAACGTGTTTTTGAAATAAACCAATGGTTTCGGGTGCTCTGTTCGGTTGTGATGGCGTCATCGGGACAAACACGTTCGCACAAACGGCAACCTTCGCATTGAAATGCGTTTACTACGTATTTACCTTTGCTTGGGTGGATGGCGCCAAAACGGCACTTTTCGAAACAAATTCCGCATGCAGTGCACTGCTCAGGGTGGATGGTAGCCACTCTTGCCCCCAAAAAAGTATGTGTGCTTTCAATTTCGGGTTGTAGCAAAAGGTGAAGGTCGGCTGCATCAACATCGTTGTCGCAAAATACAGTATTGTCGATTACCGATGCTAATGCAGCAGTGATCGATGTTTTGCCTGTTCCACCTTTTCCGCTTAAAATGGTAATTTCTTTGATCATTTTTGAATACTTAAAAGTTTCGATGCGATTAAGGCATACGTTTTAGAAAGGTTTTCGGGCATTTCTTCTAAAATTTTTCCTTTTGAGTAGCTTTCGGCATAAGCTTTCGAGAATGGTATCTCTCCTAAAATTTCGATCCCTTCAGCTTGGGCAAACTCATGAATCGAATTGTTGCCCGAACCGGCTTTGTTGATCACTATTCCAAACGGGAGCGACATTTCGCGAACCAAGGTGATCATCAGTTTTAAGTCGTGAAAGCCAAAAGGCGTAGGTTCGGTAACCAGTACCACGTAGTCAACATCCGAAATGGTCTCAACTACAGGGCAACTTGTTCCGGGTGGTGCATCGAAAAGGGTAGTGCCGGTAAAATTTTCGGCTTTTTTCTTCACCTCTTTAACCATTAGGGTTTGCATGGCTGAGCCAACTTTTAAACGTCCTTCGATAAGCGGGTGCTGGTAATTGGTTGGGTAGGTATTAATTATGCCAACCTGGTGAGGGCGTTCGTTTATTGCTCCAAACTGGCAAGCTTCAAGGCAAGCTCCGCACGAGTGGCAAAGTTGTTTTGAAACTTCGGCATGCTTTAATCCTGGAATAACAGATATGGCATTGTATTCGCAATAAATGGCACATTTACGGCAAAAAGTACACTTCGATGTATCAATTTCGGGAATCATCTGATAAATGGTTTCCTGATGAGGCTCGATGTTTTTACCAAAAAATATAAAATCGTTTGGTTCTTCCACATCGCAGTCAATTAGTTGTACTTTTCCGCCGTTTTTTGCAATTTGGTTGAATAGGTTTACCGAAACGGTAGTTTTGCCTGTGCCGCCTTTACCGCTGGCAATTGCAATGCGCAAATCGTTCATGTTATTAGTTGCTTTTTTTGATCACCATTTTTCCTTTTTCAACTCCCAGCATTTCGGCAATTGGATCGCATTTTGCCATTAGTAAAAAGAAAATGGTTTTATCGGTAACATCCATTAAGCCTTCATAATTACCTTGTCCTTTCGAGATAATTATATCAGCATTTTTGTAAGTTTTCAAAAATTTCTCGGAACAAAACTCTAGTAAAGTTGAAGGGGCATCTGATCCATTCGAAATTACTTTACAAAGTTTGTTCATTCCAACAGCCTTGGCCTCTTTCATTGTAACGTCGTTAATCACCGGGTCTTCTCGCACTGCAAAGGTAATGTTGTTGTGGCCCATGGTTTCGATAAAAAGCTTGTCGAAAACAATCTCGCCGGCGTTGTCGCCCAAGTATAAAATCGATTGAGCCTTTTTAACCGCTTCGTTAAGTTCACAAATGTTATCGATAGCCAATGTTTCGTTCATTTTGTTTACAATGAATTGTTCAATTTCTTTAGGAACAGCATGTGCTCCATAGTCAATTATATTGCCTGTAGCAGCCAACTTGGCAGCAGTTTCAAATGGGTTTTTACTTTGCTGAACCAGTTGTTGCCAATAATTGTAATTTTTTAGCAATAAATTGTTTGCGCTTTTCTTTTCATTGTGATATAAATCTACTTCCTTGAAAATCTCTTTTGCGATTCGCTGTATGTGTGTGGCAATAAGCGGATTGCTCAAATGCCAGTAGTGTTGCATAAAATTTTCAACTGCATTTGAGAATTCTTCAGCCTGATCGTTGTTTGCAGCAAATTTAGAAATAAGAAGGTCTTTTGTTTTGCAGTGGCAATAATAACAGTCTTTGCGCATAAAGTTTTAATAATTAATGATCGCAGTAATTGGCATTAAAGCGAATGGTATTGTTCAAAAATCCATCGACCAAGTTACGGGCCGAAAGTTGAGGTGCACCAACAAAAACATTCACGCCATTTTCATGAAACAGGGTGATTGCTTTGTGTCCCATGCCACCTGCAACGATGTCGGTAACTCCTTTTTCGCTTAAAAATTTTGGTAAAAGACCAGGTTCGTGCGGAGGTGCGTCAATTGTCGATTCGCCTATTACTTCTTTATTATTGATGTCGAAAATTGCAAATTGTTTGCAATGGCCAAAATGACCGTCGAGCATACCATTGTTAACCGGAATTGCTACTTTTTTATTCATAATGAATTGTTTTATATGTTATTAATAATTGTTTCGATGCTTTTTTCTTCGTGCATTTCAATTTGTTCGATGTTGAATTTGTCGAGCAGCTCTTTAGCTTTGGGGCCGTAGTGACCCGATATCACTTTTTTTGCACCCAGTTCGATTATCATTTCCGATGTTTTTACACCGGCACCGCCCTGAGCTTCAGAATGTGGGTTTTCGACAAACGAAGTGCTCTTGTTCTCATCGTTGTATATGCAGAACCATTTGGCCCGCCCAAAGCGTGAGTCCATTAACGATGAAGTATTGTTTTCTTGTGATGAGATCATTGTAATCATAAATTGTATTTTAAGATTTAGATATATTCTGTCTTTTCGGAACTACATAACGGACATGTATTTGCAGCGTTTTTAGCAGTATTATTAAAACGTGCATGACAATTGGTGCATAACTTCCATCTTTTTTCGGTATAGCTGCTTCCTGTTGAGGTAACAATTTCGCGGGTTTCAACCAAAGCCAAGGCAATTTTCCGACGAGCATTTTCATAAATGCGTGCAAATGTTGCTCTCGAAACATCCATTAAAATTGCTGCTTGTTCGTGATTCAACATTTTGTAGTCGGCCAACTTAAGTGCTTCGTATTCTTCAAAAAAAAGTTCAACGGGCATGCTGCTTTGAGGGCGGCACCCGTAGGGCTTGTAACCACTAAAACGTGGAGGGGCTACAATCTTTCTTAATCGTTTATTGCGAGGCATGTTCTAAATTTTTTGCAAATATAATGAGAATATTCTCAAATAAAAGAATAAACTTCTGATAAGTTGTTTTTTATTTTATTTCAATATTCATAAGCGTTTCGAAGATGTAAATAAATGATCCGTGCTATTTGTGTTTTGAACTAATGTTCTTATATTTGTTTTCATACTTAAGTAAAATCAATGCCAAAACCACGCGTATTTAGTAAAGTTCATATGCCGCCAAGGGTTAAAGGTTTTAATCCAATGGGGTATTATCGGAAGAATATCGATCCGGTTAAATTGACCATTGATGAGTACGAGGTGATTCGATTGCTCGACTATGAAGGACTTGCGCAAAGCGAAGCTGCTACAATTATGGGGGTTTCGCGTCCATCGGTAACACGTATTTATCAAAAAGCCCGTGTTAAAATGGCCACCATGTTAACCGAAGCACGACAGTTGAGTATCGAAGGTGGGAGGGTTTTTTTTGATAGCTCGTGGTATTGTTGCGAGAGCTGCGATTCGAAGTTTAATGCTCCATTAGGAAAGCAGTTCGAATGCTGTGTGCTTTGTGGAGCAAGCACAATTTATAATTTGGAGGAATAAAAAATGATAGTTGCGATACCTGTATCTGACAATAATTTGAAAGGCACAATTTCGGCTAAATTTTCGCGAAGCCCGTATTTTGCCATCGTAAATAAAGAAGAAAAAAAATACGAGTTTGTAACAAATAATTACATCGATGAAAATGAGGGGGTTGGTAAAAAGCTTTTTTCATGGTTGATTAAATCGCATGGCATTGACACGCTATTGGCATTCGAATTGGGCATAAAAGTACAGCAATTGGCCGATGAACAAAATCTACAATTGATCATTATCAACGACGAATCGATGACCCTCGAAAAAATATTGCAATACCTTGGGTTTTAAAATAATGATTTACTAATCCAAATCTGATATACTATGGAAAGCAAGAAGAGAATTGTTGTAATTGGTGGTTCTGCTGCAGGCCCAAAAGCAGCTTCAAAAGCAAGGCGGATTGATGAATTTGCTGAAGTTACTATCATCCAAAAGGATCCTGAACTTTCAATGGCCTCGTGTGGCTATCCTTATTATGTTGGTGGTTTTTTCGATAACCGTAATCAATTGTTGAGTACGCCAACCGGTGTTGTGCGCGATCAGAAATTTTACCTGAGTGCAAAGGGGATAAAGGCCATGGTGAGCACCGAAGCTACATCAATAAATACTAATGAGAAAATAGTTAAAACAAAGAACCTTATTACAGGTGAAACAGCTGATGTGCCTTACGATAAACTAATTTTAGCAACAGGCGCAACACCAAATATGCCACCAATCGAGGGGGTTGACCTTGATGGGATTACTACTTTGCAATCAATGAAAGATGCCGATTATTTGCGCAATATCCGTGATGAAAAGAAAATTCGTAAAGCGGTGATTATTGGTGGGGGCTTAATTGGAATTGAAACTGCCGAAGCTCTGCATTTGGCCGGTATCGATATTACTGTTATTGAATTGCTCCCTCAGTTGCTTACCTTCCTCGACTACGGAATGGCTAAACTGGTTGAAAACTATGTGCGTTCAAAAACCAATGTTATTACCGGTAATGGTGTGGCGAAGTTTATTGGCGAGAATGGAAAGCTTACTGCTGTTAAACTTCAAAATGGCACCGAAATCCCCTGCGAATTAGCAGTTATTGCAATTGGTGTTCGGCCAAATGTGAAGCTGGCAAAAGAAGCCGGGCTGAAAATTGGCCAATTGGGTGGAATTGAAGTGGATGAATACATGCAAACATCGAACAGCGATATTTACGCGGTGGGCGATTGTGTTGAACTGACCAACCTGGTTTTCAATCAAAAAGTATTGGCACCTTATGGCGACCTTGCTAATCTCGAAGGCCGTGTGGCAGGCGAGAATGCTGTTTTGGGCAATTCGGTGAAGTTCAAAGGAACCATTCAAACCGGTATTTGTAAAGTGTTCGATTATAATGTCGGTTCAACAGGACTTTCCGAGGACAGAGCTAAAAAGTTGGGCATAAAAGTGGAAACAGTTATTAATGCCAGCCCCGATAAACCTGGCTTTATGGATGGAAAACTTTTGGTTAGTAAACTGATTGTCGATGACGATACTTGCCAAATTTTGGGCGCCCAATGTCTTGGCCCCGGCGATGTAAGCAAGCAAATTGCAATTTGGGCAATGGCTATTCAGGCCAAAATGTGTGTCGAAGACATGATCAATGCCGACTTGCCTTATGCGCCACCATTCTCGTTGGCTATCGATCACAGTATTGCTACGGCACACATCATGCAAAACAAACGCAAAAAACGTTTCGAAGGAATTTGCGCCCACGACTTGAAACAGTTGATCGACAATAAAGAAGACGTATTCCTGCTCGATTTGCGCGGTTACGACGAGTTTGAACAAATGCGACTAGGAATGGGCGAAACGCTTATTCCGCTGGGGCAATTGCGCACAAGGCTGAACGAGCTACCCGAAAATAAAAACAAATTAATCGTTACTTTCTGCAAAATTTCGTTGCGCGGTTACGAAGGGGCATTGGTGTTAAAAGCCAATGGATACACCAACGTAAAAGTGCTCGAAGGTGGTTTGGCTGCATGGTATTACGAACGTGAAAAATAACTTATTTATTTATCAGCAATTTATGAAGCTTACAGTTATAGTTGAAAATCATGTATCGAAAAGTGGTTTGGGAGCCGAGCATGGCTTGTCGTTCATTATTGAAAGTAATGGAAAAAAGATGATGTTCGATACCGGCCAGAGCAAGCTTTATGCACGCAACGCTAAGGCATTGGGTTATGATATTGCTGCTATCGATGCTCTGGTTATAAGCCACGGACATTACGACCATGTAGGTGGTTTGCCACATTTTATCGAAAACAATAACCAAGCACCTGTTTATCTCAAAAAGGAAGCACTTTGGCCTAAGTTTCACGACGAAAGATATATTGGTGTAAAACAAACCATTAATGCTTTTAACCCACGTTTCAAACATGTTGAAAATATGCTTGAGGTAATCGACAATGTTTTTATTGTAACAAATATTGATGCTTACTTCCCCGACGATAGTCATAAAAAAGGATTTTTTGTAAAAGAAAACAACAGCATTGTTGCCGATAATTTTGCCGATGAACTTTTTCTGGTATTAAAAACCGAGAATGCGATTTCAATTGTTAGTAGTTGTTCGCACAACGGTATTACCAATATTGTTGAAACTGCACGTAAAACTTTCAATTTGCCTGTTTATGCAGTAATTGGCGGTTTTCATATTAAAAACGACACTACATCGGATGTCGAGAGAATGATCAATTATTTCAATGTAGTTGACGTAAAATCGGTTTTTACCGGCCATTGTACCGGAATAGAAAAGTTTATGCAATTTCAAACAAATTTTAAAGGCCAAACCTTTTATTTAGAAACAGGTACAAAGTCAGACCTGTAGTGCTGAAATATAATTATTTACTCATATCTTAAA
>Ga0116162_10001606_pt1 | contig 14626 bp, 15 predicted proteins | sample AD_UKC105_MetaG_FD_89875 | JGI IMG/M metagenome (GOLD analysis project Ga0116162, IMG submission 89875) | Active sludge microbial communities of municipal wastewater-treating anaerobic digesters from Hong Kong - AD_UKC105_MetaG | ecosystem: Engineered > Bioreactor > Anaerobic > Digestate... | reverse complement strand
CATCGGGACCTTGGTCAAACAGCTCTTCGGCAGCCTTCTCCAGAACATAAGCGGCGTGTTGCAAAGCGCCACGGGGCTCTATCAGGTTTTTGCGCCCTACAGTCTTGCCATCATTATCGCAGGCATTTTTGTCATCTTTTATGTCTATGAAGGCGGGATGAAATCCATTGCTTTGACCAACCTTATGCATATTATTCTGCTTTTTTCGACGATTATTATAGTCTTTATCGCTGTCCTCTCAAAAGTAGGCGGCTACAGCGGACTCTTTGGACTGCTTGAAAATAAGTTTATCAGCGAAGGGATGGCGGCCCCGGATGCGGCAGCCACGGTGGCCTCCTTCAAGAACCCCTTCTCCCAAGGTTTCGGAGAAATGGCAGCCTGGCTTTTGGGGGGTATCCTGGCGGGTTTTGCTTCACAGGCCTCGATCCAGCCCGTTTTTGCTGCGCGGAGTATTTCTGTCGCCAAAAGGAGTGCTCTTTGGAGTGCCCTTTTCATCGCGCCCTTAGGGATCCTCGTCTCTACCATGGGAATGGCGGCCCGCAGCGGTGCCTTTGGCCAATTGAAAAACGCAAAAGAGGCTCTTCCCTTTATACTGATGACAGACGGTTTTCTTCCTTCCTGGCTCAGCGGCCTGGCGGCAGCGGGAATCCTCGCAGCGATTCTCTCTACCGTAGCACCCGTAATGTTTGCAGTGAGCACTATACTTGTCAAAGACTTTTATCATCTGATCATCAACAAAAATGCTTCAGACCAGCAGCTGATGAAGGCTTCCAAGCTCCTGACCATATTTGTAGGACTGGTGACCATTCCCATGGCTATTTTCATTCCGGGAGGGATTCTGGAGACGGCCTATATTACCTACGGGATCAGAGGAGCGGCCGCTATTGTTGTGCTTCTCGGAGTCTTTGCCATCAGCAAAAAGACCGGAAAGTCCATTGTTACTCCCAATGCCGCAACAGCGGCCATTATTGCGGCTACTGTGGGAATTCTTGTCTTTGTCTGGACAAAACAGTATATTTTCAAGTTTCTCGGATTTACATTTGATAAGGTCTATGTCGCTATTGTCGTCACACTGGTTACCGTTTTCCTGGTGACACTCTTTTCACGAAAAAAAGGAGTAGCCCATGCATGACCGTTCGCTGGAAGGTCTCAAAGTCCTCGACCTCTCCCGTGTTTTGGCCGGCCCCTTTGCCGGACAGGTTTTGGGTGACCTGGGGGCTGAGGTCATCAAGGTGGAGTTCCCCCATGGCGGGGATACGACGCGGGGCTGGGGCCCGCCCTTTGCAGGCGGTGAAGCAGCCTATTATCTGTGCGCCAACCGGAACAAACGGAGCATTACACTGGATTTTACCAAAGGGCGCGATGTCCTGGAGCGGCTGGTGAAATGGGCGGATATCGTCCTTCTGAACCTGCGTATCGACAGTTTGAAAAAACAGAAACTGACCTATGAGGATCTCAAAGCCATCAACCCGAAGATCATCTATGGGCTCATTACAGGGTTCGGGACTTCAGGGCCCTATGCAGAAAAGAGCGGCTTTGACGTGGTGGCCCAGGGGATGGGCGGGATCATGAGTATCACCGGAGAACCCGAGGGAGAGCCCATGAAAGTGGGAGTGGCCATCGTCGACGTGACCTCGGCTCTTTATCTTGTTATTGGGATCCTCTCCGCTCTCAGACAGCGGGAAAAGACCGGCGAAGGGCAGATGGTGGATGTGGCCCTCCTGGACAGCCAGGTCTCCTGGCTGGTGAATGTCGCCTCAAGTTATCTTGTCTCCGGGAACCGTCCCAAAAGGTATGGGAACCAGCATGCCACCATCGTCCCTTATCAGGTCTTCAAAGTAAAGGACGGATATCTCATCGTCGGAGTGGGATCGGAAAAACAGTGGAAGGATTTCTGCCGGATGCTTCATAAAGAGGAATGGGCTGAAGATCCGCGTTTTCATATCAATAAGGACCGTGTTAAAAACAGAGAGATCCTGATTCCCCTGATCCAGGAGGAGATGATGCTCAAAACACGGGAAGAGTGGCTGGACCTCATGGAGGAGTTTGCCGTCCCGGGCGGGCCCATCAACGAAGTGGATGAAGTTTTCGCCGATCCTCAGGTTTTGCACCGGGAGATGCTGGTGAAGATGCCTCATCCCACAGCGGGTGAAGTGAAGCTTGTGGGCAGTCCCATCAAGATGAGTGAGACCCCGGTCTCCTATGAGATGGCCCCGCCGCTTCTCGGCCAGCATACAGAAGAGATCCTGAAAGAACTGGGTTATAGCGCAAGCGAGATACAAGCGCTTCAAGAAGATCAAATCGTCTAGCGAAAGAGAGGGGCTTATGGCATATAAAGTCATTATTAGAGAGAATTGGTGTAAGGGATGCTATATCTGCATATCCCTCTGCCCGAAAAATGTATTTGAAAAGGCGGGGTTGATCGATGACCGCGGAATCATCGTGAGCAAAGCCGTCCGTCCCGAAGACTGCATCGGCTGTCAGATGTGTGCGGACCATTGTCCCGATCTGGCTATTACCGTTGAAAAAGAGGATGAGTAAACCTCTCAGGAAGGGAGCAGACATATGCCAAAGGAAAAAGTAAAGACCCATTTGAAGCCGGGGAAGTATTTTATGCAGGGGGATGAAGCCTGCGCTGAAGGGGCTGTCGCCGCCGGATGTTCTTTTTTTGCAGGATACCCCATCACCCCGGCCAGCGAGATCATGGAGACCATCGTGAAGAGATTTGAAGAAGAGAAACGCGTCTTTATCCAGATGGAAGACGAGATCGCCTCCATGGGCGCCATCGTGGGCGCTGCCTGGACCGGAGCTAAAAGCATGACGGCGACGTCGGGCCCGGGATTTTCACTGAAGATGGAAAACCTGGGATATGCCATCATGACTGAGACGCCTTGTGTGGTCGTGGATGTCCAGCGTGTGGGGCCTTCTACGGGCCAGGCCACACGGACAGCCCAGGGGGACCTCATGCAGGCCCGCTGGGGAACCCACGGAGAGCACACCATCATCGCGCTTTCTCCCTGGAGTGTGGAAGAAGCTTTTTACGAGACTATCCGGGCCTTCAACCTGGCCGAACAGTTCAGGACACCGGTGATCATTCTCATGGAAGAGGCCACGGGACACTTGAGAGAAGTCGTCTCCGTCCCCGAGACAGTGGAGGTGATCAACCGCGTGGAAGAGGGAGAGGGTTCTCCCTTCGGAGGGAAAGAACCCCTGGATGCGGTTCCTCCCATGCCCCGATTCGGGACGGGCCGCAGGCTGCTTGTGACCGGCTCCACCCATAATCCCGACGGATACCGGAAGACCCAGGACCGTCTGACTCAGGAAAACCTTCTGAACCATCTTCGGGACAAGATTGAAAATCATAAAAAAGAGATCGTCGAGTATGAAGAGTATTTCACTGAAGATGCCGATACGGTTCTTATTTCCTTCGGATTTGCGGCTCGTGCGGCTCTGAAAGCTGTGAAAGAGGCTCGTAAAAAAGGGATGAAAGCCGGCCTTCTCCGGCTGAAGACAGTCTGGCCCATGCCCACAGAGAGATTCGCTGCGCTGGCTGCCCGGGCCGGGCGTATCATCGTTCCTGAGATGAACTACGGCCAGCTTCGCGGAGAAGTGGAGCGCTTTACCGCGGGGAAACCTGTCATCGGTGTCAACAGGGCTGACGGAGAAGTCATTACACCGGAATCCATTCTGAAGGTCATGGAAGAAGGAGAAGAGAAATGAAACAGGAATATTTGAAATATATCCGGGAAAATGTCTTTCCCTCTACTTTCTGTCCGGGGTGCGGACACGGAATCCTTCTCAACGCCTTTGTATCAGCGCTCGGAGAGCTGGATTACGACCAGGATAATCTGGTTTTGGTCTCCGGAATAGGCTGCGGAGGCTGGATCGCTTCTCCTCATATGAATACGGATACCCTTCACACCACCCACGGACGGGCGATTCCTTTTGCCATCGGTGTTAAAATGGCCAATCCCAAACTGAAAGTCGTCGTGATCAGCGGTGACGGAGACCTGACTACCATAGGTGGGAATCACCTCATCCACGCAGCCCGTCGACGTATTCCCATCACGGTCATCTGCGGAAACAACAATATCTACGGGATGACAGGCGGGCAGGCTTCTGCCACGACCCCTGTAGGGGCCAGGACTATGACCACTCCCCTGGGAAACGATTATCTTCCCTTTGACCTTGTGAAGCTGGTCAAAGGAGCCGGAGGAGAACATGTCTACCGCTTTACAGCTTTTCATGCCATGCAGATGAAAAAAGCCTTTAAAGAAGCCCTTCAACGAGACGAGTTCGCTTTCTTTGATATCATCACCGGCTGCCCCGTCCAGTACGGAAGACGTAATGACTTGAGGGACCCGGCGAAGATGATCCAATGGATGAAAGAAGAAAGTGTCCTCTTTAACGGCGAGTACCATGATGACAAGATCATGGTGGGCAAATTCTAATTACGAAGGGAGCGCATCATGAAAGAAATAATGTTTGCAGGCATCGGAGGGCAGGGAGTCATCCTTTCAGCCAATATCCTGGCCAGGGCAGGGATATTGAAAGGCTATTTCGCCGCTCAGTCCCAGTCTTACGGATCAGAATCCCGGGGGACAGCTACCCGGGCTGAAGTGGTCCTCTCTGAAGAGTTTGTCGATTTCCCCCATGTGGAGCATGCGGATATCTTTGTGGTCATGGCCGAGATGGGCGTCAAGCTCTTTGCTCCGAAAGTCAGTGAATCCGCCGTGGTCCTTTATGACAACTCAGTCTTCGAGCTGTCGGAAAATATCGGGAAGACGCGCATCGGCGTTCCGGCGACCCGCCTCTCCATCGACAACTTCAAGCGCCCCCTCTTTGCCAATATCATCATGCTGGGTGCCATGGCCCGCCATTGTGACATGGCCGGCCCTGAAGAGATCGAAGCCATCATCAAAGAGACTGTCCCGTCCAAAGCCCTGAACGAAAACCTCCAGGCCTTCCGCCTCGGCTTCGAGTAGGGGTCAGCCCAGCACTCAATGACACGGCTGCAGATCAATAGTTTTGGGGAGAAACGGTAACAAAGATTATTATATGATGTACTTTAATCTTCATTGAGTGCTGGGCCTACTTGAGGCTACACTTCCCGGGAGTTTTCTGATAAAATGGAGACTCAAGCCGGAAGGAGTGGCATGGATCGACGGTTAAAACATCTCCTGGTGCGGTATCCTGTCCTGGGGCGTCTGGGACGTTCTGTCAAGTATCGTGTTTTCAGCAGGGTGCGCCCCTGCAGCATGGAGGATCCGACACTCCACGACGCCGATCCTGTACTTCTTGATACGGGGTTATTAGCGAAGATCCCGTTAGTCGGAATTGTCAAAGACCAGGATCCGCTTCCCTACTATACGAAATATGAGCGTTTTTGTCAGGCCAACCGGCTTCCTTATCGCTTTGTGGATATCCACTCCTCCCGGTGGATGGAGGAGATCCGGGATTGCGATTGTCTCGTCTGGCGCCCTATGGAATGCCCCTGGGATCTTTACGAGTTGAAGAGGAAATTTTTCTTTATCAGCGAGAAGGTTAACATTCCCACATTCCCCTCGTTCAGGGATGCTATGATCTATGGTGATAAGGACCTTCAGTCTAAGTTTTTGCAGCACCGGGGATTCCTTTTCCCCAAGACCTTTATGACTCATGATTTTCAGGAGGCCATGGAATGGGCTGAAACAGCTCATTTTCCTCAGGTGCACAAAATTTTTCCCTCCTCTTCTTCCCAAGGGGTGGCTGTCATTGCCGATAAAAAGAAAGCGCGGTCACTTATCAAAAAAGCCTTCGGCCCGGGGCTCAGGACTTGCTGGCCGGGGACCAGCCTGAAAAACAGCCTCTTTTTCCAGGAATTTATCCCCCATACCGGGTTCGACCTGCGGATTACCGTTGCGGATGATGACCATATTTTCGGGTATTATCGTATTCCTCCGAAACGTGATTTCAGAGCTTCGGGGCTGAGCCCCACGATAAAAAAGTCACTGCCGGCAGAACCCATTCATATCGCCCGGGCGTTGAAAAAGGAGCTGGACTCGGTGATCCTCAGCGTGGATTTTCTTCAGTCGGCACGGGACAAAAAGTTTTACGTCACAGAGTTTTCTCCTCTGATCAAAGTCATCACCTGTGAGCAGCTGCATGTGAACGGGCAGCCGGGGCGCTATTCCTATGATCCCGTGACAAAAAAGCTCACATTTCATAAGGGGCGCTTTTGGCTACAGGAGCTTTCACTCCGCAATTTTTTACTGAAGAATTTTATGAAGGAGCAGATGTGATTATTAAAGGTCATGATTATACTGTTCAGCTGGAACGGATGGGGGGATATTTCTGGACGGGAGATGAAACATGCCGGATCAAGGGGTTTGACAATGACGGCGCTCCCCTGGACACTCCCGAACACAGACTCTTTACTCCGGCCCAATGGGAAAAGTATCTTCAAAACCTCAACGGACATGCTGCGGTGGTCTCCGCACAGGGGGAGACTCTTTTTGTAGCTGCTGACTACCTCAGGACCTTTCCCCTTTTCTATACAATTCAGGAGGGACATCTCACTCTCTCTGACGATATCAGGAATCTTCCCGGGAGATGCTCTCAAAAGGCTGATCAGCGCGATATTCTCTGTTTTGACACATTCGGCTATGTCTTGGGGAACAGGACACTCTGCCCGGAAGTTTTCCAGATGAATGCCGGCGAGTCCCTTTTGTGGGCCCGGGGGGTTTTAGAGACAAGGATCTATTATGATTATGGGTGTGAGCGTACTCCCGTTACCGATGAACAGGCCTTTTTCAAAATAGCCTCAAAGGCCACAGAAAACACAGGAAAACGGCTGATCAGCCAGCTTGAGGGCCGGCTGGCGCTTGTCCCGTTAAGCAGCGGGTTTGATTCAAGGCTTGTGGCCTGCCTCCTCAAAGAGCAGGGATATGAACATGTGCTTCTCTACACTTACGGGTGTGAAGAGTCTTATGAAGTCCGGATCGCCCGGGCGACAGCAGAGAGCCTGGGGTATCCCTGGGTGAGGATTCCTTTGAATAATGAGATCTACACCCGTTACCGCGATGAGATCCTCCGATACCTTGAGTACGGAGGCCAGTGCGCCAGCCAGGCCACTCTGTATGATTTTGTCGCTTTGAGACACGGACAGGAGACAGGGCTCCTTCCCGATAAGGGGGTGCTGATTCCGGGACATATCGGAAGCTACCTCACAGGGCGTTATTTGCCGAAAACTACAGGCAAGGCCTTCTATACAGCAGACGATGTGGCCCGTCATGTCTTCCGGTTTTTCGGCCAGTTCAAATATCACTTTTCGCTTAAGAAAAGAAGGCAGGTGTTCAGGGCTGTCCGCAGAGAAGTCCTCGGTCAGCAGGGCGATGAGGAATGGTATTGTCTGGCAGCCCAGACCTGGAACAACCGTTTCAGGCAGTCCCGGCTCACGGTCAACGGGCTTCGTCATGCTGAGTTCATCGGTCTTCCCTGGCTGATCCCCCTGTGGGATAGGGCCCTGGGGCGGGAATGGTATTCGGCGTTGCCTTCTTTGCGAGAGGGCGATGCCCCCTGGAGGAATTATCTCCGAAAAGCTTATTTTATCCCCATGAAGGTTGATTTTCCACGGGGCGGCCCCAACATGGATAAGAAAAAGCCGGGCCGCTGGGTGAACATATTACCCCTTTCAGTGAGACGTCTCGTCAAAGTGATCCGGGGGCGGATGAGAGGGTATCCCGATGTGAATGATTTTAGATCTCTTATCGCCCTTCTTCATGAAGAAGCCGGGACTTCACCCTCTCCCTTTGCTGACCATTACGGCCGGATGTTTGAAGCTTCGCGCAGAATCATGACAGAAAAGAGGAGACATGGAAACACGTAGTAAGATCATGCTTGGGATCCTCAAAGAGCCCGACGGGCTTCATGAGAGCTACATTCAGGCTTGTGAATCTTTGAAGGTTCCCTACAGGATCATCGACATCATCTCCGACGATTGGATAGAGCGTCTTGAAGAGTGCCCGTGCAGCGCTTTTCTCTGCCGACCCACAGCCCGGAGGATGGTTTACAAACAGATGTTCGATGAGCGTATTTTTTTCCTCGAACGGGAGATGAAGCGAATCGTCTACCCTTCCTACCGGGAGATCATGCTTTATGAAAACAAGCGTGTCCTTCTTTACTGGCTGCGGATCCATCACATCCCTCATCCCATCACACATATCTTTTATGACAAGGATGAAGCCCTCGCCTTTATAAATGAAGGCCCCCGGTTCCCTCTCTTTTTTAAAACCAATCTCGGAAGCGGCGGGGGTGGCGTGCGTGTGATCAAGAGAAAAATAGCTGCCAGACGCCTTATCAGCCGGGTCTTCACCCGAACCGGGCTGGGGTTCAAAGGATTTGTCAAATGGGCCCGGGGCCCTCTGGGGATCCCCTATCCCCTCTTTGACGATATTCAGTTTAATAACATCTACTTCCAGGAAGCTGTTCAGGTCAAACATGAGTTTCGGGGAGTCAAGATCGGAGAATCCTTCTTCATCCATGAAAAACTTCCTGATAAAAAGGGTTTTCGCAGCGGATCGGGGAAAGCCGCTTACGGCCACCCGGGAGATGCCCCCCTGAATTTTCTCAAAAAAGTCTGTGACTCGGGCAATTTCCGCTCCATGAATGTCGATTTCTTCGAGACTGAAGAGGGGGAATTCCTGGTCAATGAACTCCATACCGTCTTTGCCTCGAAGATCAACCCGTATCAGACGAAGGTGGATGGAGTCCCGGGGCGCTTTCTGTATAATAACAAAAGCTGGGTCTTTGAGCCCGGAGAGTTCAACCGTTTTGACAGTTGTGAATTACGGGTAAAAGATGTCTTGAACCTGTTGGAGGAAAAGAATGGATAAGCGCTTTCAGAACTTAAGGCGTTTGCGCGCCTTTATTAAAAAGGAGCTGCAGTTCAAGGAGCATGTCCCTTTATTGAAACGGATGGCTCTTCTCCGAAGAGGATTTTTCAGCGAAGCCCATGTGATCTATGATTTTAAAAAATACGGATATGATGCTTTTCTTACCGACTGGCAGCGGCTCAGTACCAGGAAGATCAACGGCGCTTTTGCGCTCTTCCTTGATGACAAGATCGTCTTTGAGAAGGTCTTCGGACGCAGTTTCCCCGTTCCGCAGAACCTCTGCCTCTTGGACAGGGGACGCGTCTATCCTCTGGAAAGCAGCCGGCGGGTGGATTCTCTCTCCGCTATTATGGATTATGTGAAAGAAGTCAACAGCCTGGTCCTCAAGCCTCTCAGAGGCGGAGGCGGGCACGGGATCATCTTCTTAAAGCACAAGGGGAACCTATTTACCGTCAACGGAGAAAAGAATAATCCTCGCCTTCTCCTGGAAGGGATCCTTGAAGAGAAGGCCTCTTACCTGGCCACAGACTTCATCGCCCAGGGTGCTTTTGCATCGTCTCTTTATCCCCGTACGATAAACACATTGAGAATCGTGACCATGCTGGATCCCGATACCGGGAAGGCTTTTATCCCCTCGACGGTTCAGCGCATCGGAACGAAATCTTCAGAACCCACGGATAACTGTGAGCTTGGCGGCCTCAGTGTCCATGTGGATCCCGAGACGGGAGAGTTGGGTGAAGGGGTGGTCCACCCCAGGGGGAAAGGGCTCACATGGATGCAGCATCATCCGGACACAAAAGAGCGCTTCACCGGACGGAAGATCCCGGACTGGGAGGCCATGGTCTCCAGTACCTTCAAAACGGCGGAAGCTCATCCCTACCTGCCTTATGTGGGCTGGGACATCGTCCTGGGGGATAAGGGCTTCCATGTCATTGAGGGGAACAGTTATACCGGCGTGGACCTCCTCCAGGTGCACAAGCCCTTTCTCCTTGACGCCCGGATCAGGAGGTTTTATGAGGCGTACGGGATTATCAGGGATGTTTAACTTTTCTATTCTCAGCTTCTATAAAAAGCTATTTTTTATGTATTTCTAGGACAATGAGAAATATTCTTCACTTCACATGGAAAAAACTTATTTTTAGTTAATTTTTTATTTGACAAGTAATATATATATATAATTTTGTGGTATTATATAGGAGGTCGATATGAAAAAGGTTGTTTCGATTGTTTTATTGGTCTGTATGCTGACGGGAGCTACTTTTTCAAACCCTGTTCCTTTGTTGTGGATGTTTGGTAAGGAATTTTTGAAAGCTATTTTTATTGGGGGGACAATTGATGTCATTGAAGACATGTTCGATAAGGAATATATGATAGGATGGATGCCTTGTTCATTTCAAGAAGTATATGGGAGCTATGAGTCCTATGAAGGGGAAATGCAAGTTTGTTATGCAGTGGATGAAGGGATGTCTGAATGTGCTGTTGAGCCCAAGTGCATTCGAATGAACTAAATGCTATTATGCTAAAATTAAAGTTAACATTTTTGTTTTTCATTATTATCTTATCAGGTTGTTCTAAAATGATCCCTGATTATGAATCTCGGCCGTTATCTCAGGAAAAAAGGGAACGGATACAATCTGCTGACTCCTTTTTTGATCTCTTGAAGTTGACAGAGACCATAGAGCTGGATCTAAACTATGGGCTTTGGCCTTTTCGGGACTTTATAATAGGGGAAAAATATATCATAGGGATCATCGCAACAAGCAATATGCGGGCTTACGCCTGGCACCGAGAGAGTGGACACTTTCTGGGAGAGCTGGCTCCCTACGGCAAAGGTCCGGGAGAAGCACTCAGTACCAATTCTGCTGTATTTATCGATGATTCCACAGCTCTTCTTTTTGATATGGTGCTTTCAAGAGCTTCTCTTTTCTACTTGAGTCCTGACGGGTTTTCCTTTGAAGATACGATCGATACAGCAGTCTGGTCTTCAAGCACTATCCATTATGCGTGGAAAAATGAAGGACGGATATACCTTTTTAATCAAAGCGGTGGGATTAATACATTTCGGATCACTATTTTAGATCATTCTCTGACTCCTATCAAAAAGTGTCTTCCGCGGAAGCACAATTCCTTTGCCATGTTTGAGACTTATGTCATCAGTGGCGACAAGATCTTTATGAGCGGGGAGATTTACCACAAAAGCGTGAAACAGATCAAGCGTGACATCTGGAAGGTCGAAGGAGGCGGAAAGATCCTGGTCAGCGATTGTGACGGGAACCTGATCGGGAGAATCGATCTTCCCTTTGAAGATCTTATTTTGAATATGATCCCTGACCGTGAAAATGAGACCTTTTTCATGGATGTCTTTGGACAAGGGATAGTAATTGTTGATGGGAATGGGAGAATTCTTAAGAAACTCGACGATAGGCTAGACACAGACCGGTTTCCCTGGCTTGAGACAAGCTTGAGGACGACGATTCCCCGGGGAGAGTTGATCTACGTGGACAGGGGGAAAGAAGGAAAGCTGATTCTTCGGATCTTCGAGTATGATGTTTAAAAAAATAGTCCCCATCCTTTTCTCTGTTCTTTTTATTTTGACAGCATTGGCTGCATTTGTCTTTGCGAATCAATTGAGTATCGTGGAAAAGTTGGTACATAAAGAGATGGCTATGCAGGAGCTTTCTGTTAAGCTTAGCGACATCTTCCATAAACAGGAATGGGATATAGAAGAACTAGATATCTTTTTGAAAGGCGGGCCGGGAAAGCCTCGTTATGTTTTTATCTATATAACTTTTGGCTTGACTTGTCCGGCATGCAGGGAAAGTATCACAGAGTTTGCTCAGGAGATAAACCGCAGAGGAGATTATATTGATTATTTTGAGATCCAATGCGGTGAAAAGACTTCAGCGAATAGTAATATAGTTGCATATGAACCCAATATTCTCAAATGGAAGGGATATCAATTCTCTCAGGCGCTTGTTGTTTATGACCGACACAGTCGGCAGGTCTTATCAGTGGACTTTCCTGATCAGCCCTTTTATAGTATTGATTATACTCTTTTATGGCGCGATTATATAAAATCTGTAGTTAATAATTAATCTTTACCTCTTGCCCTTCTTTTCGAAAACGGATATCTTCTGAGAAGGAGGAGGCTGGATGATTCCACGCTACATTCACAACCGTGACAGACTCAAGGCGCTTCTTCCGGAACTGAAGGGACACCTGGAGAGATGTTCTCTCTGCCCTCGCCGGTGTCAGGCCGACCGCCGGATCCGCAAGGGAGCATGCGGCGTGGGCTCGGAGACCGCTGTGGCTCTTTTTCAGCCCTTTTTTTATGAAGAGCCCCCTGTGAGCGGGAGTCGCGGTGCCGGCAATGTCTTTTTTTCAGGCTGCAACCTCACCTGTCTTTTCTGTCAGAATTACGAGATCTCCCAGGAGCATAAGGGGGCCGTATTATGTGTTGAGGAGCTTGCCGTCATCTTCCTGCGGCTTCAAAATGACGATAGAGTCCATAACATCAATCTTGTCTCCCCCACACCCCATCTGCCTTTCATCATCCCCGCCTTACTCCTGGCTGCTGACCGGGGGCTGACTATCCCCGTGGTCTACAACACCAACGGTTATGAGACAAGCGAAAGTGTGGAGATGATCGCCCTCTTTGCCGATATCTTTCTTCCTGACCTCAAGTATGTCTCCAGGGACACTTCCGGAGAGCTTTCGGGAGCGGCCGATTACCCTGATTTTGCCTGGGCCGCCGTGGAGAAGATGGTCACACTCAACGGTTACGGCCGGGTTTCTCCTGAAGGGATCATGGAAGAGGGCGTGATCATCCGGCACCTGGTTTTGCCGGGATACATCGACGAGAGTCTCCGGCTTCTTGAGGAGATCCGCCGGCGTTTGGGGAAATATGTCCCGGTAAGTGTCATGAGCCAGTATACGCCGGTGTGGAAAGCCAAAGAGCACCCGTTTCTCAGATGTCCCTTGAAGAAAGCGGAATATCAGCGTATTATTGATAAGATAGAGGAGCTGGGGTTTGAAAACGGATGGGTCCAGGATCCCGGATCCGCCGGAGAAGATTATATTCCCCGCTTTTTAGGGGATAAAGTGCAACTTTTCAGACGAAAGGGCGTATAAGTTAGTGTGCAGGCGCTTAACATTGAAGAGATTTATAAATACTACTTTGAGAGGGTATATTCGTACGTGTTAAGGCGTGTAATGAATGTTGAACGGGCAGAGGACATTACGGCAGGTGTTTTTATGAAAGTGCTGAAAAACCTGCATACGTATAACAGGGACAAAGCGGCCCTGGGGACGTGGATCTTCACCATCGCCAATAATGAGATCATCAATTGGTACCGGCAGAAGAAGCCTCTCTCCCTGGTTGAAAAGCACGACTTTCTGCTGAAGTCCGATGAAGTCCTCCAGGAAGCCCACGAATTGCAGGAGGCCCTTGAAGCAGAGGATACTCTGAATAAAGTCATGGCTGTGATGAACGACAAGCTGGATGACGATGAGAGAGATCTGCTGATCGGGATCTACTTTGACGATTTGACCTACCGGGAGCTTGCGGAGATCAAGAAGGAAAATGCTTCGACCTTGCGCTCCAAAGTGCACCGGGCATTGAAAAAAATTCGTAAAGATGTCATATTTGAGGAGGAAAGATGAAGAAGAGAATGAAAGATTTTATCACACCGCCACCTATTTTTAAAGAGAACCTTCTCCAGGCTCTTCTGCTTGAAGAGAAGGCTCTGGCCAGGAAAAGACGGATCCGTTATGTGGCCGGAAGTTCCTTTGCCGCCGCGGCTGTTCTTCTTCTCCTGCTGACTGTCGCCATGCCGGGCCCCGTTCCCGAACAGCCGGTCACGGTCAAGGCGTTTACAGCCCCCATGGGCCTGGATGAAAGCGGTGTAGCGGATCTCTACCAGAAGGTGGAGGATATTTCATCCCAGTCTGAGATCCGGGACGAAAATATGGGGAAAAAGGCGGTGGACAGAACCATTCTGCTGAAATCGGGGAAACCCCTGCAGCTTCAGATCGAAAAGGACAAGCTGGAAGAACAGGCCTATGCCCTGGCCTATTAAGGAGAGCATGACTGTGAAAAAAGGGATACTGGTATTACTGACGGTTCTTTTTTTCTGGGGTGGCCTTTCCGCCCAGGAGAAAGACTCAAAAGTCCCGTTTCTGGGGATCATTGTCAAGGACACCGACCGCGGAGTCCTTATTGACAGTGTCCAGGAAGATACCCCGGCTCACAAAGCAGGACTCCTTGTAGGGGATATCATGATCGGCTGGAACGAGCACACCATTTATGACGCATCCGATTTCCTGCTGAACCTCTACACTCAGTATCCCGGAGAAAAGGTCACCATTACGATAAAAAGAAATAAAAAAGTCAGACAGTTTGAGATCCCCCTTGGGGAGAAGAATGACCGCTATGCGGCCATTTACAATGAGATCCCCCTTATCGTCAACCTGTTCCGGCTGGAGATCATGGGATATGCCCTGGATGAGATCGGGATAATGGTCGGTAATATTCCGGCCACGCTGAACGAGTATTTCGAAGTCCCCGACGGGGGAGTCTTGGTTCAGATCGTGGAGCCCGAGTCAGAAGGGGGCCGAAAGGGAATCAAGAACGGTGATGTCATCTATTCAATCAATGGCAAACCCACCCCTTATACCGTGCAGTTCAGGCAGATCATTGACGAGGAGAAAGAGTTTGAGATCAAGCTGAAACGTAAAGGAAAAGACATGACCTT